>Ga0126335_1001267_pt1 | contig 13915 bp, 7 predicted proteins | sample OlaspJWI45metaG_FD_108409 | JGI IMG/M metagenome (GOLD analysis project Ga0126335, IMG submission 108409) | Marine gutless worms symbiont microbial communities from Oahu, Hawaii - Olavius sp. 1 OAHU.JWI-45 metaG | ecosystem: Host-associated > Annelida > Digestive system > Unclassified | place... | reverse complement strand
CATTGTGTGTAATAAGTGACAAGACAATGCGTAGGCCTAATTGACTTAAAGAATTGAGAACTGACATTACTGTTTTTGATATTAAACTTTATTGATAGTTGCTGTGTTTGACTGTCCACCACACAAAGGCATCCGCTGATGCGCTGGTCGCCGCCGCTGTTATTAGTTGCGGCGGCGGCGTCGGGAGCCTTTGATCTGTCTGTCACGCTGCGCCACGGCCGCTCTTGAAGCGTATCGGTATCGGATCGGTATCGGTTGACAGCAAAAAATTGGTGTATCGGTATCGGTCGAAAATGGCGTACTTGGTCTAACACTACATTATACACACAAGTACACAGTGTATAAAGTATGCACAACACTGTAATGTTACTTGTTCATGATAAAGAAATAATATCTGAAAAGAACAAGAAACTAAAGTAACTTGAGCTGCAGTATTTTTTGCCACATTTTTTTTTAGTTCATAGTATTTTCAGAATTGTTTAAAACATTAACATAGTTTGACTGAATGATATTGTGCTGTTTGTACAGTGACATGCACAAGTACAGTTCTTCCAAGTTACATACATAAAGCTCTTAGCCTCCTACATTGTGTGTGTGTGACACTGCCTGCATTTAATAAAAAAACTCAACATTTGACAGAAGTGCCACAAAACCACATGCTTTTGGTTGCCCATCAAGTTTCAAGGAATCGAGTGAACACTTTATAGCAATTGAATTTGTACACTGTGTACATTTGTACATTTGTTAACTGTTTTTGTTTTTCTGATTAGTCCTCAAATGTTAACTGACAACAACAACAACAACAACCGTTTAAAGGCCTTTGTTCCGGGACAACCCCGGGTAGGCCGGTACCAGAAGAAACACTCTGCCTTCTGCCTTAGCAACTCCTGTCTTCTGGATTTTTATGGAGCAGGGGAAGATAATGGAGGCAGAGGTACCAACAGTCCGGATGGGCGCCACCCCAACCGGAATAATGGCACCCCCACCCCGCAATTTAATAATATTTGGTAGTATTGCAGCTGAGAAAATTTCCAGCCAAATGACATATTCCTTTATATTACATGTAATATCCAGTTTGGGCATGAATATTACAGAATAGAATAACATTCACACAGTTTTTGGTTGACCGCTTTGTCTAAATTGTCATGCCATTTTCACTTTTTCAAATATATTCAGTTCCTGCAGTCCAAACGTTTATTTAGAAATTTCTGAATAAGTTTTTGTTCCTTAACTTTAAAAGCGTACAAAATTTCTCTTAAAATTTGATCTTCATCGCTGAAGCCGAATTTTTAAGTCTTTAAATTAACCAAATAAGCAGGATCATTCATCACATGAAAATAACAATACTTTATTATGATTCAGGGACTGAAGAAAACAACTTCTGTCACAGTATCATCAGTCGTCTCGCAAAAACTGTATGAAATGTGACATTAGAATGTTTACTTTATTGAATTTAGAGAAAAATTGGTATCCTTTTACGATGTAAACTAGCAATGCGTAATGAATAAATGACAAAATTGCCACGTGTTACATTGTGCCACATTCTCAGCTGTGTTTCTGCCAAACATTATTCAAATTAGTTTACAGTTTTGAAATTTATTGCAAAAATACAAGGATTAACCTTTTTATGAGACACAGTGTAGATATGTCAGACATTCAAAACTTAGTTTAGTTTACCTTCATATATCTTTCTGAGTTCACTGTGCTTGTGTGAATGCTATAACGAACACTGTTTGTTGTGTTTCAGCTGTGTTAAAGGCTGTTGCTAATGTTAATAACATAATTGCTCCTGCTCTTGTTGGAAAGGTTTGTAGACTGTATTTCTAAACAAATTTGGTTGGTGTATTAATCAGTAGAAAAATGTTATACCTGAATTAATGAAATTTGCACATTATGTACAGAGTGACTCATGAATCAGTAATTTTGTGTTTTTTAGCCAAGCTTGTGTGGCGTTATGATTGAGTTGGTGTGTTGATAATGTTAAGTGGAACAAAGCTGAATGATTGCTATTGTTATTTATAGCAGTGTACTGTTAGATAAGAAGTAAACTATTGTGCTCAACATTATACCAAGCTAATAGGGTGGTGTGGTGGCTCACTTGGTAAGGTATTGGATTCATCATTAGTAGGTCGTGTGTGCGAGTCTCATTGGGTACTGCTGCCTAGTAACCTTGGACAAGGTATTAACAACTATGTGCCTCTGTCGTCAAGCTGTATAATTGGTACCGGCCTAACAGCTGGGGAGTAAACGGACACACCGTGCAGTGCACTGGCCCCATATCAGTGTAAGCTGGTATATGGCTGATGGCTACAGAGTACAGAAATGCAGCCCTGTGGGCCACGTTATGGCTCTGGCAGACTTTACTTTTTACTAGGTTAGCACGAGTGTTTGATTGTTTATTGGGTTAGTAGCGGAGGTGAGCGGAAGATAATTAGTGGTATTGGCAGTTGTCTAGGGCTGTACTGAATTTCGGCTTCAGCTCCATCTGTGGCCAAAATCAGACCATTTTTCCAAATCTGGCTCCAGACAGGTATTTCTGGATTTATCCTGATTTGAGAAAAAGTGCCATGTTACCCAACAAAGCACCTTGATTGATATTCTGAGGTACAATTCAAAACTGATTTAAGGTCAGTTAAAGAGAACAGTAAGCGAGTAGAGGTTTAACGTCCCATTCGACGCATTATAGGTCATTTCATGGACGATTTTTACAGGCCAGTTGACCGAACCAACAGCGTCAAAGCACTGACGGAAGCCAGTTAGCCACTGAGATAGGCTTCAACCCCACCAGAACTGCTCCATCGTGTTATTTATGAACCAAGGCAGCCACCTCTTAACTAAGGGTTCCGTGATGTGCAACAACAAGATGTTGAACAGTACAATAATAACTAGAGAGCAGCTCTGTTAATCCCTCTTTATTCCAGACCAACATCACTGATCAGATGAGACCATGGTGGCCGAGGGGTCCTGCTTTAGTCGCCTTTTACGACATCCCAACATAATGGGTCTATTTTTACAACCCTGGAGCCTACACAGGTGATTAAAAGGAACAGACGCCTTAATTGATTAGTAGTAGTTCAGCTGTTCTATGTTTGCGACTAATGCGAGCATTGTCGCCATTGTGTTAATTGCTAAATATAGTTTCTGAGTGTTCTAGTTAATGCTAAGTGCTTTAATTGTCTTCTTTCCATGACATTTTTGACAGTCACATATCTGACTCTGGCTCCGGCTGGATTTACACTTACAAATCCAGCTCCATTCAGATTTAGAAAACAAATCCGATAGAGCCCTAGTTGTTACTGCAGTCACTGTTGAAGCTGTGCGGCTTGTTGGCAGGACATTGATGTTGCAAACCAGTCAGCCATTGATCAGATGATGCTGCAGCTGGATGGCACTGAAAACAAGTGTAAGTCATTTGTCCTGTTCTTAGGCAGTGTCATATGGACTGTTGCGACTGATGGACATGTAGAGTGGTGTATCTGTCTTTCTGTCCAGTTCCAGTTTCGGTGGGGGTGAAATTGTCCTTCGTAGAACCTGGCCGCAGATGGGCCCATAGTCCATCCCTGGTAAAGCCCCTGGTATTTCTTACCAGGGTACTATGAAGACCTCCGTGAGGATGTTAAAACCTCAGGTGGTCTCTAACTGTTATATGGTGCTTCTTTCTGTTTCTGCTTAGTACGCTTCACCTGGCTCTGGACATCCTGGGGTGTCCCACCAGGTGACCGCGGGCTTTTTGTGTGACTGCTACCCCCAGTATCAACATCAATCCAAGTGCACGATTTACCACTGTGGGCGCCTCGAGCTCCCAGTCCTGCGTCGGCCTTTGGGGCAGCATTCGCTTTTTCTTCTTTCCTGTGGCGCTTCCGTCAGGAACCTGAGGGTTTCTTCTTTCTTTGAACCATGACTGGTTCACCTGTCAGCTGCAAAGAGCTGAGTTCTTGCAGAAGGGTTCCCACAAGGGGCCCCTCTTCCGAATGTTCCCGCTTTCACTCCAGCCCATCATCAGTAATCAGATGAGGCCACGGAGGTTGAGGGGTGCCTGGTTTAGTCGCCTCTTGCGACATCCGGCCAGGAGACGGAGTGAGTCTATTCTAAGCCCCGGAGCCCACACGGGGTCTGTCTTTCTGTCAGTCATGTGCCTGTCTCCTGCAAAAACAGCTGAGGTCTTGTTTGGGGGAGACTTGGGGGCCCAATGAACGCATGTGGGTCGCGATTGCCCCTGTGAATTCGATGTAGTCTTCACCAAATTACTTTGGCTATTTGTTCCATTTGTTGCTGTATTCATTCCGTTACAGGTTGATTAGTACACAGTTGCGTTATCAGTCAAAAGTAGGTTGTATCTTTGGAAGAAATGATCTTATGTTCAGGGGTTTTTTCTTTGCAGGTTATCGATATTACTATCGTTTTTGCTTAAGTGAAATTGTCTACTCGCCATTTTCCTGCCTCTGTGGCTTTGCAGGGATGTTTGCCGTATGTAAGTGCTGTTGTTTTAAGTGCTGCTATTTGCATTTGCAGCCAAGCTTGGAGCAAATGCTGTCTTGGGTGTATCGTTGGCCGTGTGCAAAGCTGGAGCAGCTCACAAGGTACGACTCAACAGTGAAATTACGTATGTGTGAGCTGTAGCATCGTGCATTTGTATGTATGTATGTTAACAGGACATAGGTTTTAAAAGTACAGTTTTTATGCTGTGCATGCAAAAGTTGTGTTTTCAGTATCAAACTTTTCTTGGCCATTAAGTCTATTTAGAAAGAGGTAGAAATTGCAGTGGACTGAAACAAAACTTAAATTTTATGTACAATTTGACCAGTCAGTTAATATCGAACACAAATATATTTTGTGTGATATAAGTGGTATGACTGAATGGAATTGCAGGCTCAGTAGTGTTTTGCGAACTATTCAGGACATTAATTGTCATTCTAAAGCTGTTGTTTCGGTTACTTTTTGACGTGAGTTGTGATTATGTTGGTGTGTATAGGGTGTGCCACTGTACCGTCACATTGCCGACCTGGCTGGCAACAAAGATCTGGTGCTGCCAGTTCCAGCATTCAATGTGATCAATGGTGGCAGCCATGCTGGAAACAAACTGGCTATGCAGGAGTTCATGCTCTTGCCGACTGGTACTGTTCTGCCTCCTATTGGCGTTTCCAGTATAATGCAGTGGATGTTTGTGTTTTACGTATGTGTATTTGGCTTGAAACTGTTATGATTCAATATATAAAGTACACCTGATGCCACGGGCATCATGCATATTTGTTGACCCAAAGTTGTGCAGTGTTGCCCAAAGGCTGAAGACCCGAGGGCAACATTTACACAACTGAGGGCCCTAAATTTGCACGATGATCAAAGTATCAGGCATAGTGTGTTTTGTTATATCACAGTCTGAAGTGCAATAAATTAGCTCTGAGACTATGAAAGGCATTCTTTGCACCAAACATCTTTTGTTTGGTGCATTGCATAGGTTAGAACATCTGCACATCAGTAGTTTACAGGTGACCCCTTCCTGCAGCTTCTAAGTTAGGCCCAAGTAAGGGGGAAAGCTGTGGTGACCTTGGGTTAGGGATAAGGGTAGTGACATGAGCAGAATGTTAAGATAGGGTTAGTTAGGCCTAAGTAGGCTGGATTAAAATTGCGTTAGCATTAGACTATGCAAATATATTTTAGCTATTAGAACATACGCACATCCGTATCTGCATTTTACACTGACTAAGAGTACTATGTGAAACATGTGAAACATGGAGCCTAAGCAAGAAGCAGGAACAAGAACTCGATGGCTGCTACACAAGAATGCTGAGGAAAGCACTGAACATCAGTTGGAGGGAACATGTCGCAAATGAACTGCTATATGGGGAGCTGCCAAAGATTTCAACCAAGATATGAACAAGAAGGCTGAAGCTGGCAGGTCATTGTGCCAGGCACCCAGAAGAAGCTGCTTCCAACTTTGTGCTGTGGGTACCAGATAGGGGTAGCAGAGGAAGGGGTAGCCCGACTGGCACCTTCATCGACACTCTAACGAGGGACACAGGACTACAGCTGTAGGAAATGCATGCTTGCATGCAAGACAAAGGACAGTGGGGGACCGTTGTAGCTCGAGCTGGAATGAGCTCAACATAGTAGTAGTAATAGTAGTAAGAGTAGAGAGTTACGAGTGAGGTGCGTCGATACTTGAAATGAAAAGTACAGATACTTACAATATGTGTATACTATTTTTACTGTTAGATGTCATGTTATTATCACCGAGCATCAAATGTAGAGGTGAAGCTAATGATGACTGAGGTCACGCTATTGAGCCAGTTCTCAGGTAGGATTTACTCGTGTCACGTGATGCACATTTGACCAGTCCCGATCGTGCATTTCAGATTCTGATATAACAGAAGGTTGGTATCACATTGGGGCAGCATACGTCTGCATGTGGGTGCTTTATAAATTAAATATTTTGTGCATCATTTGTTGATGTGCAGTAACATGATGTGGAGTGTTGTTGTTCACATGCAGGTGCCAGCAACTTTACAGAGGCAATGAAAATGGGATCAGAAGTTTACCATCATCTGAAGAGTGTTATCCAGAAAAAATATGGCCAAGATGGTAAAAGCTTTATTTTCAAAGTAGCGAATGTGTGTCAGTTTTCTGAACTGAATGATTCGGTCCAGCAGAAATTCTCTTTGGAATTGTTGTGCAATGTAATGTTGTCTTCTTTCAGAGTGTTAACTTAATCTTCTGAAAATTGCATTGCTGCTCACAGTTCCATCATCAATTAGTGACTTATATATAAATAAATGTAAAAACAAGTTTGAAAAGGACTTCTATAGGCAACAAAGTGACACATCTAAAACAACAAAAATGGATGTTTCGACAGATTTTCATGCATTGTTTCACCACTGCAGTGCAGCAGGATTCTACTGACGTAGTTGTTAAACAGTGTATGGAAATCTATCGAAACATTGAATTTTTGCTGTTTTAAATGTGTCGCCCATGACTGTCCTTTTCAAACATTGTTTTTCACATTTATATTTGCGGGAAATGTCCAGCACGAATGCTCGTTTACATTCAGATACAGGGGCATAGAACTAAGAGTTAGATTCCCAAAACCTCCCCACAGTGGGTGGAAATAGGGACCCCAACACCTTGTTTCCACTACAATGCAATGCACGGCTCGCCACAAAAACGCCGCAAATAGTAGCAGTCTGCAACGTGCATTGCTTGCATGTGTTGTGTTACATAATGATGGAAACTGGGCTTTATCGTGAGAGGGTGGATGTTGGGGCATTTGTCCTACTTCATCGAAAACAGCCCACTGCATATGACTAGGCTTAACCACGCTCCATCAAATCTCACCGAACTTTGTTCTGAAATGATCAGTTAAACAGATAAAAATTACAATGTAACTGTGCAAGCTAGCGGATATGTGCTGTTGTATCTGACAATGTCATAATTTTCATTATATATTTTACTATTTTCATTGTACTCTGTAGTTTCCAAAACTGTGCACTTCTAATTATCTGAGTAACCACTATGATTTCACTCTTCAGCAACACTTTACGACATAATTAGATTCATCGTTTTGAATTGTTTTGTCCAAAAAAATGTGAATTTACTATGAAGAAATCTTTAATCGCACAAATTAACCACTCGAACAGCTTAATGAAACTTCAGTCCAGGTCATGTCGCCGCCGAAACATGCAAAGTTGGATTGGCAGTGCTATGCAAACAGAAGTTTCTGTACATGTATGCTGCATCAATAGAATGGTAGTAAAAGCATACAGAGTCACGAGTGGTAACTCTCAGTCTCAGTGACAAAATTCAGGGAGTAGGGGGAGGCACTTGCTTTGCTATGACACCAGGTTTGTGTTTCATATGCCCTATTTTTACAAGATGTGAATGCGAAAGTTTTGTAACTGGACAACTTGTGAGGCCATGTCAAGCTGTTGTTAGTAGTGTGACATGTAAATGCATATAAATGGCCATATATTGATTTTCAGTTCAAAATTATGACACTAGGTCGATCTCCCCTTGCCCGATTTATTGAGTTATGTGCAATTTTGGCAGTTGCACAATGTTTTGGCATTTTTTTCTCAATCGTTCACCGCATTAATGACAAAATCGGTTATCGTGCATGCGGAAAAACAGCCATTTTTACTTCTGGTCAGTTTAAAAAGATATTTTTTAACTCTGAATTGAAATTTTCATTGGTATTGGGCAGTTTCCTATTCGACTATGAAATGGTGGCACTTGCCTTCAAGATATATGCATGTTTGGAGCTAAAACTGGTTTCATAATGCAAAATATAACATATTGGGGGCTAGTTGGGAGGGGATACCAATTTTTGGTCCATACCTGCAACTGCACATCCTCGACAGATCCCGCACATTTTGAGCCATTGGTCATCTAAGTCTGTCAGGTTTTGCCGCTGGGTGATAGTACGAAAAAGGGAAAGATACAAAAAGTCACAGAGTGATGCCTTTCACCTGTTTGGGGGGAATTTCCCACCCAATGAAATTTAACAAAATTTGGCATGTGGGTAGGGGTCCCGGATGTAATCAATCATGCCAAGTTTGGTAATAATTGGTTGAGGGGGTACAAAGTTACAGAGGGTGAAATTTTCCATTGCTCCATTGAATGAATTGTCATCTATAGCACTGTAGCATGACCGTGGTAATAAATTTTACCATTTTTTCAGACACTTGATTTTTCCACAATGATGCCTGTCAAAAATTACGGAATAATCGCAGGCTTATCAAAGTTGTGTACAAAATGCTGTCGGTCTCGTTTTGGGATGGTGTACATTAGTATTTGAACTAGATACTGTGTAACTTGGTTACTAGCTGTATTTTATTGGCGTATGCAGTAGATATCGTCGTGATGTGAGGTGTTGGTGTGTGTGGTTGGCAGCTTGCAATGTCGGTGATGAGGGTGGCTTTGCTCCTAACATTCAGAATAATGAGGAAGGTTTGTCTGTGAATTATTGTCTTCGTTTAGTTCAGTGGTAGAATTGTGTGAATTTGTCAAGCTTCTGCAACATGTTTTCGGACTGCACAGGGCCACTGCGATACCTGTTAGAAGAACTAAACAGGCAGCCACTGATCTGGGTCCCTGTGACCAACGTAGATGAAGTTGTATGGTGGCTAGTTTCAACTACAGTCTGCGGATGATGATGCTGTTTCATGGTTGACCAGTAGTGATGGGCAGTTTGCCAGAGTAGAAAATGATTTGATTCAATTCAGTGTCAAATTTGATTTGATTTGGTACAGCCAGTTAGCTCACATTTTTGTTAATTAAGTAAATGACGGAGCTCAGTTAATCCGATAACTAATGCTGTGCTGTTGTATATTGTATGTCTAGCTGTTTGTGCTTAATAGTTAATGTATGTATTATATGCAATCAATATGTCATAGACATTATTTCGTGCAAAGTGCAAACAAATTTTCTATTTTTTATTAATGTTTTTGAATTTACTTTTGTTATGGTATGATATAGTAACGAAGTGCCATACGTGTAGTTATTCTTGGTTCATTTTGTTCATTCACTGATACAAAAGATTCAAGAGAAAGATGTGATTTTTGAGAGCACATACAAGCCAGTCAGACTAGTTTAACCGCTGTGTATTGGTATTTGGTAATCACAAGCAGTAGTTTGGATGATGGCAGTTGTAACTTTTAAGCAGAAACCCAACGGTCATAACTGAACTGAAAAAATTAGGTCTATCAACAGAATTGTATGACCAATCCTTCAGGTGAAAAAGACTAATGACATCATCCATTAGTCAGTTACTAGGACACTGCAGGTGCCAATTTACAGTTACAAAATGATTGTTCCTGAATTTTGCTAGGCTTCAGCAAAGCTCGAGGATCGCTAACTATGTAAGCAGAATCGGAAAAGACCCTTTCAGAGACATCAACCAAATAAAAAATTATCCATTTGAATTGCTTGTTTAATTCATTCGGGCTGGCAAATAGATTTTTCCCATCAATACTGATGAGTTATGGCTGTTCATGCACATGCTAGAAGAACCTACATTATTAGAATCTGTCAGGATGCAATTAGCTAATGCTTGAAAAGTTTTGTAAATGTCTGAATATTTTCATTAAAATACGACTGTTTTGTTGTTGTATGAGTAAGTGGTGATAGCTTCAAATAAAGCGCTTTGTTGTTCTTGGCAGTGCATGTTTGCGCCAGCGATTCGTCAGCCTTATGACCGACACATGGCGCGTTAAACGCTGCATAATAATAATAATGTTGCTGTCATTGATGTTTTAGGCCTGGAGCTGCTGAAGGAGGCGATTGAGAAAGCCGGTTATACTGGCAAAATTGAAATTGGTATGGATGTTGCTGCTTCGGAATTCTGCAAGGAATCCAAGTATGATCTGGACTTCAAGAATCCCGACTCTGACAAATCTCTCTGGGTCTGTAGATAACGTTTGATGTCAAGTGTGTAATGTTGTGTAATGAAACATAGACAAGTGACTTTTATAGATGTACATAAGCATTTAATTGACATTTACAGTATATATATTTATTACCTTATGTTTTTTATGCCTTAAAATTTGCATAGATATTTCTCATTCTTTAGAAGCATTTAAAGCAAATTGTGGTGTTATATTTAGGGCTGTACCGGATTTGCTTTTTTGAATCTGTCTGGAGCCAAATTTGGCCAGATTTCTGAGTGTAAATTTGGCCAGAGCCTGTGTCAGAGCTGGATTTGTAACTTAGTTAGACTATCACACGGCAAGAAATGTGAAACATTAACTAGCACACTATTGAGACTTTATTTAGCAACTGACGCACTGCTCACATCAGTCACGAACATCACAAACAGCTGAACTACTATTCTGTTGAGGCCTCTGTTTCTTTTAATGTTCTTAATTTGTTTTGAATTGTACTTCAGAAATATAAACCGAGGCACGTTGTCAGGTAATGTAGCACTTTTTTCCAAATCTGGAAATCGTGCCAAAATTTTTTGTGGAGCTGGATTTTAGTCGGGTTTGGGAAAAGGCCGCATATTGGCTGGAGCTGAATTCCAGTATAGCCCTGATTATACTGATAGATGAGTTGTCTGCATGGAAATAAGACAGCAGATGGGAATAGAGCATGATGCAACATAATAGTTAACAGTTGAGACAACATGCTTGTGTTTTGAGAAAGGATGAGAATGATGGGTTTCAAGGATTGAAAAATGCATGGCTGTGAAGTACAGTAGATGATGTGGAACCTATAGGCAAAACACGGAGAAATGGAAGGATGTAGCTAATAAAATGCATAAGCTAGAAGAAGTGGTTATATCTACTTTATAGGAGACAGTTAACCAAGCCTAACTGATCAGACAGGTGGTAATCAAGTGACTTAGCTGTCAGACTTAGTGCTGACAGTTGCGATTGATTTCTTTGGTATATCTTGAGCCAGATTACGAATCTTTCTGGTGTTAGCATTATAGATACATTTTTTGCTGTTTGCGTGCTTGCAGCTCACGTCTGACCAGCTGTTTGAAGTATACAAGGGATTTATTGAAAAGTATCCCGTCGTGTCTATTGAGGATGCTTTCGACCAGGATGACTGGCCAGCATGGACAAAGATGAATGAGTCCATTAGCATTCAGCTTGTTGGGCAAGTGTCTTCTCCTTGTTAGCTGGCCCCCACATTGTGGCGGGCCAGCTATAGTAATGGTCTGCGATGTCTGTCTGTGGGTCACACACAGATATCTCCGTAACTAAGCGAGATAGACGCATGGTTACTAGGAAACTCGAATGGGAATCTGGGCTTCCCAATTCAGAATCTGCCATCAGATTTGCGATCAGAAATACTGTTCCGCCATTTTGGGTGTTTCTGGGTCGGCACTTGAACTAGGCCTCGTCGGTGGAGCATTGGGGCCGGTCACTGGTCTGTATGTCATTTGGTTGAAATTTCGTATTATCACACACAGGAAGATTCCAGCAGGAAGGTATGTGTTGAAACTGGAACTGGAAGTAGAATTCATTTTCAGAGGCATATCTCCGCCACCAATCAAGATATCCTCGCATTCTTTGTATTGTACTTAGTTGCATTCTAAGAAAGTATTGATGCACCAGAACACTAATGTTGTTGATATTTGTTGAAAAAAGTTAGAAACCAAATTGAAATTTCAGTAGGTAGATACTATGGCCAGGGTAGACATGGCTTCCAAGCAGTGGACTTCAGAATGGCAGTCTCAACGGAATGGTGGGACTTCACTTTTAGCATGCGACTGCATGTAATGCAACTCATGCTCTTGTTGTCACAATTCTGTCTGACCATCTGTCAAACGCGTGCATTGTGACGATACAAAAGACCCATCTGTCAAAATGTCGGTTGATTATGATATTGGTACCAAATTGGTGACCTTGAGCTGTGTTGTGGCCCATTATGACAGTTCTGTAGTGTTTTGTCGAAAAAGGTATGTTTGTATGTCTCGGAGCTTGCTACGTAAAACCGGCTGAAGCACTCACACACACTGCGATAGAAATGTAGCCGAAGGACTAGTTTTTGACTGTATATAGTTCATACCAGTATTCTTGCAGCTCATGCTACACGAGTGCATTAAAGAGAGGTACTCCCCGGTAGTGTCATGTGTCCTTATCATGACCACAACTATGTTACTTAGCTCTGCTGATTTAAGCTATGCAGTAAAGTACGTCTCGTGGTTGGTCAATGGTGGTCCAGAAATAGACTGGGCAAAAAACTTTTGTGATTGGCTGTCAGTACAGCATACATTAGAATATATGAACCACTAAGTCACTTCACCGATTCATTTTTTGTTATGCAGCAGTCGCACAATTTTGGCTTGTTGGGAATTTTCATTTGCCGAGAAATTCACGGGTGATGAGATGCAACTTTGAATCTGAAACGTAACGAAAAGGGTTAAGATTAAGAAAATGTGTATTGCATGATGGTCAGACTTGCTGGGCAGTGATATCAATAAGATGTGTCATTTGTTGGTGCAGTGATGACTTGACGGTGACCAACCCGAAGAGAGTCCAGCAGGCCATCGATAAGAAGGCTTGCAACTGCCTGCTGCTGAAAGTGAACCAGATCGGCTCGGTGACTGAGTCGATCCAGGCTTGCAAGATGTCACAGGCGGCTGGCTGGGGCGTGATGGTGTCTCACCGTAGTGGTGAGACAGAGGACACAACGATTGCTGACCTTGTTGTTGGTCTCTGCACTGGCCAGGTAAGACATCACTCATGGCAATTCAGCTGATATCGTAATGTACTTTGTTATGTTTGAGTGTGTGCTTGCTTTGTGTTGTCACTGGAGAATAATGCAGTAGTTACACCATGCAGGATATTGCAATCGCCATATTATTGGTTTTGGCACCTGTGTATTATGTCGTAAAGCATTCAGTTGCATTTGTCCGTGTGTGTGTCTGTCTGATGGGTGCTTGATTTTGAATGCCTTCACCTAGAGACTTCCATCTTCAGAATATTTAGGTCTTTTATGAGTATCAACATTCAACAGCATGGGTTGTTTGCCTTAAGTGGAAAGCCATGCTTGTTTTCCAAAATATTATGCTACCCATGTTGTGCAGGTTTTTCAAGGTACTTTTTCTGAACTTCAGTTTACTTATTTGCAGCGACTTTTGACAGATTTTTAACTTTATTACTGCATTTTTGGCTATTTGTGGATGTTTATTTTGAATGCATTGTCATTCAGATCAAGACTGGAGCTCCATGCCGAAGTGAGCGGCTTGCTAAGTACAACCAGATTTTGCGTATTGAGGAAGAGCTTGGTGCTTCAGCCAAGTTTGCTGGCAAGAACTTCCGCAGACCGCAGTAACCTTCCACCTGATGCCAGGCTGCAATTGTTCATCGTGCCATCCTTCAACTACAGACTTGCAGAAAATTTCAGTTGTTTTCTTATAAACGTTGGCTGTGTTGTGATTCGGTTGTTTCGATTTAGATGTAAATGTGATGAT
>Ga0126335_1001266_pt1 | contig 13917 bp, 9 predicted proteins | sample OlaspJWI45metaG_FD_108409 | JGI IMG/M metagenome (GOLD analysis project Ga0126335, IMG submission 108409) | Marine gutless worms symbiont microbial communities from Oahu, Hawaii - Olavius sp. 1 OAHU.JWI-45 metaG | ecosystem: Host-associated > Annelida > Digestive system > Unclassified | place... | reverse complement strand
TAACATTGTGATTCTGATAACAGAAGCCCGTACAGTTGTAGCGTGACGACAGGCGCAGTGATATCACTTGCCTGCAGTTGTAACGCTTGTAGGAAGCAACGGTAGTAGGGGTCTTCTCAAACGCTCTTTCACTTCGTAATAGCCACAGTTCCCACAAAGGTAGGCTAGTGATCGAGCGCTCGCTTTGCAGTAACATTCATCTTCATTCACCGAGTACGTGGTGATAAATTCAATCAATTAAAAACAACTAAACAACTATCAGAAAATCTATACACCCGAAAACATCAGAGTTACAAATATAGCATATTACACATTGCGAGAAATGTTCTTAAACATTTTTCCAATTGTAGGCCTATAGGCCCCTCGAGCCTTGGTAACTCGATCAAAGTCAAAAAAATTATACATTCATTAGGCCTAATAGTTCTATGTTGGAAGTCTTAAATAGTTTCATCAATACAGTAATGTTTGATCATTCGTTCAATAAAAGTTTTCACCGTTTTATTACAGCACATATAATGGAACTGCTATTTTGAAGCACACTTCCTTTTGCGACGTGTATGCCTACCGGTAGGCCTATATGTTTTATGCTTCGGCCCTAGGCGAAGTGTTTATTGTCGTTAGTGGCGTACATCTGTCCTTCTGTCTGTCTGTCTGAAACCGGTGGCTAAAAACTTAGAACACTAAACGCTTTAAATCTTGGGGTTGCCCAGCCCTGCATATAGGCCTAACACCTATTGTCTATAAACTAAAACTGTACCACTTCTGACAACATACACATAACGAGAGCTGCGTAGAGTGACTACACTCTTATTAGCAGTGAAAGAATTTTGAAATTTGGTTGAAGTTCGATAAAGTTAGAGACAATGAAATAAAGACGACTTTTTTGACTCATCCAGAGCACTGCACCTGTAAAATGTAAACATTAAATTTGTTCAGACACGAACGACATGATTTAAACGCTAATTCAAACGAAAATAATATGGAGGCTGATTTTAATGTCCAAAGTTTAATCCAGACGCATTATAGGGAAAGTTTGCCAAAAATTACAAATTTGCCAAGAAAAATTGAGACAAAAATACAGGAACCACGCGTAGCCTCCAACAAATGTCAACTGTTACTGGTACATGTAGTCATTTTATGTTCGAAGAACGGTTTACTCTCAGTAGTTATCATGTCGCGGAATAACTACTATGGTTGGTTGGGTATGCGTAACGTAGGCCTAATTCCACACATATCAGCTCAGTCAGTCGCTATCGCTCAGGTCGAACTGGAAAGTAGGCCTAGTGGGCGCTGTCTTGCGAGTGCGAGGTGAGTTATTCTCGGAACTTGAACTCCAGCTGATCTTGAAATCGTAATTCTTGGACGGCGCCGCCATAGCGGATCCAGCGTCAGTATTCCAGCTCCGAGTGCCTACTTGTGTCCACGGTCTTTGATACGAGCCGCCGCTGCTCTGCTGCCAGTTGTAAGGGTTTCTGCCTGGAGGACGAGGGTTCCGTAGACCCCGTCTTGGTGGTTCGTCTGTACGGTCCCTTCGTTGGACGACTGCACGGCCCATACCGACGAACGTCGCAAAGCGTTCTCTGTCGTCGGAAGGCGACGGTGCCTATATACAACAGTAATACTACAACAGCTAGTCTCTAGGCCTACTGTATATGACAATTATTAGTGCATCACAGAAAAAGAAAAAGATAAAAGCACTGAGCAGCTACCTCAAAACCGTCCCAGAAGGATCGATCTTGTACCGGTATTTAGCGTGAATCCGGTAAGCGTATAATGCGTACTACCGCAGACTCATAAAACGCTTTATTTTTTGGTATGTGATACAATGTTGTAGGCTGCCTTTATTTAACTTGCTCATAAGACTTATAGCTCCTCCAGGTAATGCGACATGTGCCAAGTGATATAATATATATTACAATGAGTTTTGTGGAAAATTTTAAAGATCGAACATTTGACGGAGGTATAGTGGCAAAGCAAAAGTAGCACCATTTATGACCAGTAGCACCATTTATAACCAGTAGCACCAGTTATGACCAGTAGCACCATTTATGACCAGTTATAAGATGAGATAACCATCAGCTAATACAAAATGAAAATAGTCACGAAGTTGGCAGTACCCCTGGCATGGATGGTCCCATGTGTGACGAGAATTCTGGTACTATCTTCAAGTCCCTTGCGCGTCCGCGTGGGCCCGGAGAACCGACGAGGATGGCACGCAGCATATCAGGATGCCACGCAGAGGACAACTGAATATCACCATGGCTGGGTCTCTCAGCAGGAGCCACCTGAAATCCGCCGGCCACCTTCCGAACCACGCTGTTGGTGAACCGACCCTGCTTGACACCTTCTGGACATGACATCAATACGTCATAGGATATACGCAGAATTGTTGCACAATGCCAACAAGTAAGTAAGCAAGTATAGCTTTACAACCCACTCAAAGCGTAACAGGCCAGCTACACAGTAACAATATGTCGTACGCGTCCATCAGATTCGCGAGTTTCGCCATTTTGGGCGTTTTCGTGTCGAAACCCGAACCCAATCTGGGCTTGACCGTTGCGGACCAACTATCGTTCCGTCCCATCGGCAACTACGTATTGTTCGTAGTGGTTTAATGTATAATGTAAAACTGCTAACCGTTAACCGTTGTATAGGCGGTGCGGCGGTGTGAGTCACTGAGTTAAATAAACAAATATAAAATAGAATAGAATCGATCATTCAACTCAGTGGGTGTGAGTTGGTCAAAATCAGTTAGTCTTACAGATGATAAAGCAAAGCATAAAGCAGATGAGTTTTAAAATGTCTGCGGAGTGCGGAACAGCAAAGCAAAGGCAATTAGTCAGTATTGCCTATAGGGGCCTACGCTGATAAATAACATGCTTTTTGTCCTTAGAGTCCGTTCAATTCGTATAGTCAAAATACACATCAGCAAGTTATCAATGACAGCCTGTCACACCCCAACATCTCGTGACCGCCGCTATATACACTAAGAGTTATATAGCTAATGTCACGAGTGTATAACGAATCTCGACTGACCTTGTCTGGGTTGAGGCGGTAAAGCAGAATTAGCGCCAGTAGTGTCCTCCTGGGTCACCTGTGTTTTTGCGTTTGAATTACTGTCCGCAGGTAATGTGGCTGTTGAGACAGGAGTCTTTGTTTCAGCAGCGATAGCGGATACTGGTCTCTGAGACGCACCGGATGCTGCTTCGGCGGCCTTTTGCAGTGCGGCATCTTCTGCTTGATCAGATTTCAACTTGGCTACTTTCGTCGGTTCCACAGAACTTCTAACGTCCTCGACAGAAGCCTCTTGTGGCGAACTTTTGTTCTGGTGATCTGGTAGATTTGATAGCATGGCACCAAGTTGTGAGTCTGGTAAAAGCGTTGGTATGGAACCCTGCGGTTTTGATGCTTTTTTGTCCTTAGAATCCAGTCGATCTATGGCACCTGCTTGTGTTGAACTTGATTCCTGAAGATCCGGTAAACCTGATGTTAAGGAATCCTGCAGTTTTGATGATCTTCTATGATGCTTATTCTTAGAATCTGATTGATCTTGCGTGGAACCGGCTTGTGATAAAGTTCTGTCGCGAGTGTCTCGTAAGTTGGATGTCGTAGGTGCAAGTTGTCCTGATCTCCTGTCCTGAGAATCTGCTACATCTGTTGGCATAGAGACCATTTGTGTTGATTCTTTGTCCATTAAATCTGTTAAACCTAATGGTTTATGTACTTCAAGTTCCGGCACCGAAGTTTTCAGACTATTCAATACATCTCCCACGGTTTGTGGGTTTTCTCCTTTTATGTCAGCAAGAGTGGCAGATGTGTTCACGTTTTCTGGTTCGTTAGTCGCAATCACGAACCTCGAAGTTCTTGTTTGTGGGTTTGTGGGTTCACTTCGGTCTGCATGTGTTTGCGTTTTAACTTGCATATTTGAGTCCAGTTGTCCAGTGGTACACAAATGGTCGGTAATGTTGCTGATCCGTCTAGAAACAGAAACATTTGATTCTTGCCGTTGGGGCGTCGCCACGTGAGAGTTAAATCGGTTTTTCTGCAAGCCTGTTTTCGGCGTTTGATCCTTCCGGCTGTTGGACCAAGCCGCATCGGTGGTAACCTTGCGATCACTTGGCTCGGTGGTTGTTGTGTAAGGTACCCTGAGTCCATCAAGCAGACGACCGACATCTTCGTTGCGCTCGAGCAGTGACCTACTGGCTAAGACGGACTTGGCTAGTGCCCCTCGGTCCACTGTGCCGTCTGCCAGGGCCGACACACGTCTCCTGACGTTGACTATAGAGCGACGTTTGTCAGTTGATACTTGCCTGAGAGGCACTAGCATTGACTGACGCACATCGTCATCATCATCGTCTGCGGCGGCAGCAGCAGCAGCGTCATCGTTGTTGCGGTCCTCGTTAACGTTGTTCGTGTTGCTCTGACTTACGTTGACGTTCGAGTACCCAGACCTGGGTCATAACAGACCACGAAAATGCATACTGGTACATGATATATACATAAACATAAGGCTATATATTAAAAGCGGAAAATATTATTGATGATTAACACTGAAATTGTTAGCTAGATATCATATTATGGGTGCTGTTACGAGTCACCCTTTCCCCTAATGGTTCACTCAGCTGTGACTGAGTGGAAAACTGGAAATGATTAAAAGACACTTTGAAAATAGAATATAACTTTAATAACAAGTGTAATATAATAACTAAGGCTCTATACAATGCCTTGGAAAAAACTAAGAGGTGCAGTAGGAAAAAAGGCGACTATAACATAGTATAAAACCGAGAATGTCACCAAAAGTTGTAGCTAGTGGCTAGCAGCAAGTGGTTAGCACGTTGGCACACGGCGTGGTAGACGACATCGACGGAATGGACTGCTGGCGACTATAGGACGGGCGGCGAACGGTTGGTGACGGCCGGCGTCAGTCGTCGTAGTGCTCAGAACTCGAACTGAAAATGGTAAGCGTATCGTTTGTCAGATAGCTCTCGGCAATGTCACAGTGCGGCGAACAGCACAGCAGATCGACTCACGGTCTTCGTCGGTCGTATCACTCACAGCACACACTGCATGAACTCCGAGCTCGGCGTCTCTGCAGGATTCACAGCACTGTCGATCTTTTTTCAACAACGTCTGACTTGAGAAGTGTTCAGAAATTCGCGCCCTCAGCTCGAACACAGCAGCGGTCACGTGACCCACAGTCACACGACAGCAAACAGGTGAAACCATGGTCGGAAACTGGTCGGCGGCAGGCTACGGCAGCGCAGCTGCGGCGGCGCGCAGCGTATGCGTACACAGTTACAAACAGTAACTGGAACGAATACATATGCAAATATGTAAATCTACGACCTCACTGGACATTATGACAAAATAGTGCAGAAAACAAGGGGAGGTGAGGAGCCCATCGCCACAGTGCATACAAGGGAACTAAGTAAAGTAAAACCAGAAACTTTATTCATGCTATAAGCAAGAGCTCATACGAGGTTTTATTACCTTCGATTATTTGATTAGGTTAGAATATGCACAGTGCACTGGGCCGAACGCTCTCAGTGCGGTAATATAAGTCTGTTGTCCACCCCGAAGGCGAAAGTAAAAATAAAAGATAAAGGTAAGGACATTAAACTGTGACAATAACTTTTCTAGGTCTGTCACAACGTCGTCTATTGATGTGACATTCACCATAATACCGCCAACATTTTTAGTGTTTACAATGGGCCTACTTGTACACAGCAAAAGTTTACAGATAAGGCCAAAGCACAACCGAAAATTTTATTCTGTAATGATGGTGCATGTTAAAAGCGCCCAGATGAGGTGACTGCGTTTGAATGTGTGGTTTCTGTGCTGTACTGTGCTGTAACTGTTGACACAGTGGATCGTCTACGAAATAACGTAATGTGTCAAATGGAACTTACGTTAAACCGTACTACTAGCCGTGAACGAATTTTTTAAGATCGGTTAACATACGACAAAGTTAGAGCCAACATAATTTATGGCTCACGGTGTAGACCTTCGTCCCATGAAACCAAATGCTCTAAGCCGAGTTTACGCCGGAGCTTACCCGGGAGGTTTGTGGACTCTCAGACGACTGGAGATGTGATCTGTCTGAATGGCTTGATCTGAAGTCACCCGGCTGATTGCTGCGTTTTGCGTCTTGTTGAAGGCAACAGTTAGCGGAGGACTGGGAGTGGCTATGACACGGTCCTCGGTAGCCCGGCGTGGTGGGATGTGGAACTCTTCGTTAGACTTTGGAGAGGCAGTTTGAGTTCGACCGTAAACCTTGTCCCAATCCAGTCCGCTGCCTCGATGTTCGTGGAACCATGGCGGCGTCTTCACTCTATATCCAATTATACATGGTATATAGAAGTTGCACACTTTATGCATGCACGTGAACTTTGAAATAAAGAAAGAAATTGATTTCTAAAAGTTTTTATATTTATTATATATGCTGTCCTAATTACAAGTGTGAAAGACCAAGAAATACACTGTGAACATCAAATGCCATTATTTACAAAATTATAGCTAAGGTTATGCCAAGGTATGCTGCGTTGGCTGTAGCAAAATTTTTAGTGCATCTATGAGATAACGTACTCTATTCAGAGGTAAAAGGTCAACATGAAGAAATGCCTGTCATCGTTCTGTATAAACTTTCATCAACTTTACCAAAATGGCATAATGTCAGTTCTTTAAAATGCAGCAACATACTCAAGGTGTCGAGAGAAATATTAAATGACTTTATAGCGTGACTCTTCCGCTTTCCAGCAGTGAGAGAATTTTGAAAATCGGTCAAAGTGTGACAAAGTTAGAGCCGATTACAAAGCACGATTTTTAGACAGTCACCTTGTGCTCGGGCTACCGGTAACACCGACAAGCCGATGTGCGTCGTCTCGTTTGCTGATAATCTCCTCCTCTTTCTGCAACTCTTTCGGACTGATAGTTTTTCCACTCCCGATCACCGCAGATTTCTGTTTCTCCTGTTGCTGACCATCGTCGTCTTTCGGGGTTTCTTTGGGGTCACTCCGTTCTGTCTCGGCAGTTGCGTTAGGAAGCGACTCGAATGACTTAATGGCATGCGCTCGCTTCCCACGGCTCCTGTATGTCACAGCGTGGCCTTTGTAACAAAAGGTCTTTGTCACATTATTATCAGAAACCATCTGCGTAACCAGCGTTTCCGGAAAGCTACGTTTATATTTTTCTAGTGGTAGTGATTTGTGATATTACTTCCTTACATGACGCATCATTGTTTAAGATGCGTCATGTCATCTTTCTTATTAAACGAATATATATACATGTATATACCGTAACAACTATTTTCGATAGAGACGTATGGCCTATCCTAAACGTAACCCTATAGGACCGTACTAATCTATTCGTTATGCATTTAATTCATATTGTCGTTTTCGCATTATGTGGACCGTGATTTTAAGGAATAGAAGCTCACGTGGTCACATTAAAATCAACTTAATTAAACTATTTCGTGGTTCTGTACAAATTAATTATACTCTAGTATTACTTTATGTCGATATCGACAAAGGCGCATGCCAGGGTGAACAACTTGCCTGCAGCTGTTACGCTGTTATCTGAAAAATGGAACGAAAAGAAGTTAAGGTGGCGACATTTTGGATACGCCCAAAGAAGCCGACCTTGCTCCTGGACACGGGTCACTAAACGCGACCTTCAACCGATGAACTAGGCCACAGAATGGCGGAATGTACCATAATCGTAGATGCTGGAGAAACTTCCTGAAGACAGCTACGTTCATTGAAGCATGAATGTGACGAATGATGATTATTATCTGACTGACGTTCACTAATCCAACTATACGCATTGAGAAATTAACGATACACTGTTGTCGCTTACCGAACGCCACAGAAGCACAGAGAGGTGATGAGGGCTCCTATAATGAAGCCTCCAAGCAATCCAATCAACAGTTTTATACTGTACGGCCTCTCTGCAACAAAATCACGCATACGCACAACAATTTTGGAGTACGCCTGATGTAGTTTTCGTCACTCATTTTTGGTATCATGCAGCTGTTTGGGACTCACTTCACGTTCCAGTACTTGAAAGCTGCTCACTGATATGATACTGCGGAAAAGCTCTGCGGCTAAGCATGTTATCGCGGGCACTGACTAAAAGTACTAACAGCCTACAGTGTACTACGCTCTCTCCCTTTCCCGATCAGGTGTTATGGCACGCGTTGTCAAAGAATCACGCAGTCTCACCCGCCACGCACGCGTGTATCAACGAATGGAATAAAGCATACTTACTTTTGCCTTCACCGACCCAGAGAGGTGCAAGGCTGAGTTTACCTAGGCGGCACAATGGTGAGTAAACTGCTTGCCCAGGACCGCGACGGAACGTAACTCAATGGGCACTTTCACGTACCGAAACGCGAAATGACACAGCGCTTGTTTATTTTGCAACCCAGTTCTTGTCAAAAAGTGTTTTTAAAAACTTCCGGACTGCTAAATTTACATCTGAGCTCAAAAGCACTTTTTATTGTCTCAAGACGGCAAATCTTGTCTTGCAGACGTCAAACATCGGAAAACGATAGAACGTAAACAAACGCATACACAGATATTCATAGCAAAACATAAACGTTAGATAAGCGCCAAATGACACAGTGCCGAAAATGGTGCCGGCTGAAAGATCCCCATTGTTGGCTTTCAAGACGTCACGCCTCACTGGGCACGTGGACATACTCAGCTAACCCACAGCTGTAACCCGAAGCACGGGAGCCAAGCGTCGAACCCATGACCTCTTGGTTCGCGAACCACGACGCTAACCACTGTGCCACCGCCACCCACCAATCAAATGACTGAGCAAAGTCAGAGAATGAGTCAGTGATCGCCGAGCGGGGCAGTACTATACGTACTTTGTTCACATCTTCGTCCAATGTGGCTTGACGGACAGTGACACTGGTAGAGACCGGTAGCAACCGCTCGACACAGACCACCATTCAAACAGCGACCCGTGTAGCTGCACAGTTCATTAGCCGCAGTAAACTACAATACTACACGAACTCATGCATTCGTTCATTTATTCGTTCATTTAGTGGCTCGGTCAATTTATTTAGGCTCATGTCCCACAACAGTAGGAGTAATATTTTCATTCGGAACGAGCAAGAGGGGTGACAGGTTTCAATAAATGTATTCGTCCGGGCCCACCCCTCAACAATGGACTCGTCCAATCCGGAATGACGTTACCAAGGCGAGAGCGCTGGCATTCCAAAACTTTGGTTTGGAATGCAATGTCAGCACGTTCCACCCCGATAGCCGTTGACAATGTGAGGGTTAGAGATGGAATGCCGTTGCTGGACGAAATTTATATGTCTGTAAACAGAATTCGGATAAAATTTGGCGGATATTTGGATGGGGATGAGCGTAATTTGCTTGCTTTATTAGATAAAATTAAATAATTTTGGTGTAATGTAATTTTTTGGTGTAATTTGGACTGATTTTGAACGTAATTTGAAAAGATTTGGACCAGTAAGGATGAAAAAACGGAAATTAGACGAAGTTTAGATTAATTTGGACGAAATAATCAAACGAGTATTTGGACGAAAAATTAACGTAATTGGCCATAATTTGGTTGCCATATGCAACGAAGTTGGTTGAACTTTAAAGTAATTAGGTGTAAATGTGGACGTAACTGGGAAGGACTTGGACTAATCTGGTCAGACATTGGACGTAACTTGGATTAAATTGTACGTAATTTTGTTGCTATATTAGACAAAATTGTCGAAAACTGGATATAATTTGGTCAAATTTGGACTATTTGGGGCGAATTTGTACAAACTTGGACAGATTTTTGGACGTAATTTGAATAGATCTGTAGCGATTACAACACATTACAACAATGAACGAAGTTTAATGAAATTGGAACTATTTTGAACAAAATTAAACAGAGTTTTGGACGAAAAATTGGCGTAAAACCGTAAGTTGGTTGCTACATTTAACCAAATTGGCTGACATTTGTTGTAATTTGGTGTAAATGTGGACGACACTGGAAAGAGTTTGAAGGAATCTGGACGAACATTAGACGTAATTTCATCATCATTTATTTTGCTCAAATCAACTGAACAAGAAGACGTACACATGATCGACACGAGAACAAGAGCAGGACAAGAAAGGCACAGAAAACTGGCGCTTACATTTTGCCCATAAATCATAAAAAAGCACTCGATATAAAAACAACTACGACTATGCATACCGTAAAAACGCAGAAAAATCTACACGATTAAGTGACCGTTTAAATTTAGACAATGACGAAAAGTTAACGGTATGAGGCAAAAAGTTCTAAACATTTATTATTCTCTCAACAACAAAAGTTTCTTCTGGCTGAGCTTACGCAAAATGCGCCCAATTTGGCTCAAATTGGGCGCATTTTGTTGCTATATTAAACAAAATTGGGCGAAATTTTGGTCTAAATTTGAACGAAACTGGGAAGGGTTTGCACTAATCTAGACAAACATTGGGGTAGAATTGTACGCAATTCTGTTTCTATATTGGATAAAATTGCATGAAGCTGGACCAAAAAATGGACATAATTTGGTCAAATTTGGACTATTTGGACCAAATTTGGATAAAAATGGATGCTACTTGGTGTAAATTTGGATAGATTTTGCATGTAATTTGAACATATTTGTACCGAATCTGAATGAAAATAAACGAAATTTAAACGAAATTGGGACTAACTTAAACGAAATTAACAGGATTTTTGATCAAAATTTTACGTACTTGGCTGTAATTTGGCTGCTACATTTAACGAAATTGTGTGAAATTTGATGCAATATGGTGTAAATGTAGAAGGAACTGAGAAGGATTTGGACTAATCTGTACGACCGTTTAACGTAACTTGGATAAAATCGGGCGCATTTTTATTGAAGCAAATTTAAACTATTTAAACAAAATTGAACAAAAATAGGTACTATTTGGGTGGAATATGGACTATTTTTAATAAAAAATGGTCGCATTTTGGATATAATTCGGATGTCATTCGTCCTAATTTGGATTGCTATTTTGGACAGAATTGGGTTAAATTTGATGCTATTTTATAAAAATTTGGACAAAACTGGGAAAGATTGGGACTAATTTAGACGTACTTTTGACGAAATTTGGATAGATTTTGACCGAATTTAGATAAAAATGCTCGGAATTTAACTAAACTTATTTGGTTGGAATTGGACGGATTTTCAGCGTAATTTGGACAGACTGCAATCGAATTTGGATAAAAAAAGGAAATTGGGCAAATCCAATTTGAATCCGAATTGTAATTTTAGTAATTAAGTTAGCTGAAAAACCACTGGAAAGCTAACGCGTTTTAACTTACTGTCATGAGGATGGTGCAAGAAAGCACTGTGTCGTTTTTGAACTACAAGTCAATCTCAGTGACTCAAAGTTATATGCTATTATACTGCGCTACCATTATTGTATTAGTAGGCAATAGGTATACAGTTTAACTACAATAAGATAGCAATGCAACATTTTAGTTGCAGTTGCATATTACTAAGACAGATTTAGTGTTGTGCTACAAAAACCATAACAGTGCTTTACTTTTTTTACCAACATAAATGGTTACAGTAATTAAAGTTAGACAATTTGACTAGAATGAAAATCCAATGAATGCATTGTTTTCGTTGCAATGATGTCGTTAGTTATGCAACTTTCCAGCCCTACGAAAAGTGGTACCAAAGTAATGACGTTGTGTTTCTGCTACAAATACGATGTTAGAAAGATAAAGATGACGATAGGCAGCTACAAATATCCATAATCAGCGAAGTTCTTCTGAAAGGTTATAGGTAAAATGTACAGTTACTAGATGGCAAAATTGAACACGCTTCAACCGCACAGCAGCCCAAAGAACAGTGGGAGGCCATGTACACCGTATTACGTGGCAGCACTCTGCCCGCCTTGGCAACGGCATTCCAATCCCCTTGGAAACGGCTGTCAGGGTAAAACTTGGTCACGACATTTTGGCTTGAACAGTCCATTGTTGAGGGGTGGGCCCGGACGAATCCATTCTTAGTAACATGTCTCCCCTCCTGGGTTGTCCGGAATAGGAATATTACTCCTACTCACCACAGAAATTTTTTTAAACACACACAAATACGAGTAAAATAAAACTGATAAAATAAGAATGAAATTTAAAGATGAGACGCACGCACAGGCACCAATGCGTAACCATAGTGTTTTTCTTTACACTATGATACGTGATGTACGTAATAACGTAGCCGCTGAAACAAAAATAATATGCAGTATTTAATTAGAATTCGCTATCATGTCAAACAATAGGTGCTGGGGAGCGGCTTGAGATCGGGCTGTGCTTTTCTTCTGTAGACGAAAATAGCGTCTTCTGGTGCTTGTAAGCCGTTTTGGGGACGCTAGGTATTAGACGCATTTCGGGACTTCAATTGGGCCCCAAAACGTTTGAGGCAATAACCCGCTTCCTGTAAACACACCAGTACGTGTCAGAATATACCTCTTGCTGAGCATTTGTGCGGGAGTTTCTGAGCCGACGAGACACGAGATCTTAGATAGCGCCTTGGCGGCAGCAGCGCAGGCCAGACCACCCCCAAGACAGGGCGAGTTAGCAAAGTCAGTGCCAGGAGTACAACTGGCTCCGGTAGTCGACACGCAGACTCGACGACGTCTGCGCAGTCCTGCCTGCCAGGGGAATGCAATAATTCAAATGAAGTCAATTTATTAAGCATACACATCAAACATGTAGCCTATATCAATACACACCGAATTATATTCACCGATACCATTAATATGTGATGCATTATTAGTATCAGTAAACAGGTGGAAAGCTTAATTACTCACCTACAAGAATTGTCAAAGTCATTGCATTAAACAAGCTATACGGAAATATGTTGTAGACGCTTTCGTTGTTAATATATTCAAGAAACGGATGGAGCTTGGATGTGGCTTACATCCGCTACTGTAACAAGTTCAGTTTGGTCCAATATTGTTAACAAACACAACTGCATTACGACACACGTTTCCTTACTTTATTTTACTATCCTCCCTGCTGCTAGCTTTAAAAGTCAAAGCTAGAAAATGCAGAATACACACCCCAGCAACGAACCAGTTTTACTATATAAAGTTAACTAACACATAACTCAAGACAGGCATAAGAAAAACTCAAATTTAGAACTTATTTTACTTTCTTATAAATTTGGCCCATGTTTTAATACATTTTTTAAAATAGTACAATAAATTTCAGTTTGCAAGTCAGCTTACGGATGCCACAAAATTCTATCAATCAATCATTTAATTTTTATTCATAACAGAAGGAGGCGAATCCAGAGGTACTAAAACTGTGAGTAGTGTCGTAAGGAGAAAAACCACCTCCTTACTGTTGTAATGACTTCAGGAGCATTAGACTTGTGTGTGCTGTCAGTAAAGGAAGACGTAGACATTGTTCTTTTGTCATCGTTTATTGCTTTCTCCAAACTCTCGACGAACCAAACTATTCTCAACTCTACATTCTAACAGACAGACCCTCTCTAAGACTAACACTCTAAGACTAGCTTACAGACTGACAGACCAAGACCGACTGACTGACTCACCGACAAATTTTATAGGTTTTAGACCAGTTCACCATTGGCACAGTTACTGCCTGGAAGCTTTTTTTGGACACAGTACATAACACTCATACATGTACAACGCTTACACTGACACATAAAAAGTCAACGTTTATTGAGTATGGATATTATTTTAGGGCTGCATATTAATCGCAGTTAACGTGAAATTAACGCATTAATCCACTAATCACGATTAAGTTTTTTAATCGCGATTAATTTTTTTCAATCGCGGGTGCAACATTAGGACTTATCGTCAGCAAAACCCATGCTGCTCTCTCCAACTAATGTCAACAAACTTGTGTGCTTAAATAACTGGTTGGGCCTGTAATGAC
>Ga0126335_1001265_pt1 | contig 13925 bp, 9 predicted proteins | sample OlaspJWI45metaG_FD_108409 | JGI IMG/M metagenome (GOLD analysis project Ga0126335, IMG submission 108409) | Marine gutless worms symbiont microbial communities from Oahu, Hawaii - Olavius sp. 1 OAHU.JWI-45 metaG | ecosystem: Host-associated > Annelida > Digestive system > Unclassified | place... | reverse complement strand
GTTTTCTGGTTGTCACGGCGAGCCACGCAAATTCTTTGTAGACGAAGCTGGAGTGCTCTCGTGGCCTTCTTGACACTTTTACGTGGCGCTCCACGGCCATCACGCTCAATGTAGCCTTCTTGTTATACATATAACCGGCAAAACACAACTTTCTGCCACCTCTGCTGTTTGGTATAAACTCCATAATGTACTGTGTGTCCCAATGTCTATACAGCTACCTTTTACATAGGCGTACATTTGCATAATCTTCAGTGTGGAACCACAGTATGTAGGAAGCTGATTAGTGTTCATTGGATCGACGCCGGCAGAGTTAAGAACAAAGTACCTGTTCTGCTTCTATAAACACGATCAAACACATGCCGACACTGTTTTGTGGACTCAACATTGACTCAGTCGTGAACTTCCCTGTAGATAATTATTGATTTTTTGGGCTAGTCGACCTGTCAGACAATCTTGTGTCAAGTAGCGGGCTTTTGACCTATCTCTGGCGGACTTGTGACCCCCCCCCCCTGTGGCGGGCTTGTGTCCGTGATTCCCAATATCATTACCTGCTCGTGACTGTCTTCAGGCACATAACGTAATTGTTAATTATGTTAATGATTTCCAGCTGTTGTGTAACAGTTTTATTGCAGAAATACCATAAATGAGCGTGCACATTTTTTGATACAAGATTTTTTATATTGCTGTTTTATTGCAGTTGTGCTGTGCAGTGAACGTTTATGTCATGGCTTTTTGCAGTATTTACTAGGCTCCTGTAACATTTTTGCTTTCTTTGCACTGTACACTGTTATATTAAATTTCATTTTACCAAATTGACTATAACTACAGTATTACACTAACAGATTACAGAGTATGTTTATGTTGCAGCTATCATTTTCCTCACCTTCAGGCTATCGGTGAAGATCTCAGTCACGTTCTTGATAAACTGAAGTAAGATTCAGTTCTCTGGTAATTACAGTTCCCATTTCTTAGTGAATAGTGATAATATTTTGTTGACAGCAATGCGTGTATTCATTTAATTGCATATGTGTGGAATACAACACTGACAAGTGGTTCTTTATAGGCGCTGTATCATTGTAACAGCTCGTGTGTCTTGATACAGTAACAATCATCAGTTGCTCCGTAACTGTCTCTTGCTGCAGATGTTTTTGTATCAACTGTCAGTTGATGTAAATAATTAATTGATTCCTGAGTGCAGTTCTGTTATGTTAAATGAGTGGCACATATTGCACTGAGAGTGATGCTACTGATGGATGTGTTACAGCATCACAGAATCATGTACATGTATGTGTGTTCAAGTAAGTCATTGTTGTGTTTGTCACAGTGTGAAAGAGGTTGTTTGTTTTGGCGAAGGAGCTGGTGCAAACATCCTTGCTCGATTTGCTGTAAGTTTAGTCATCAGCTTATACTTTTTACTTTTTGGGATTTTGGTGAAACAGAATTTAAGACATTAGTAAAAGAAGAAAGTGTGTGATATAATTAAATTAAATTAAATTTAATTAAATCAGATGAATATAAGTATTACTATTTTGTTATTGGTATGCTGACACAGAGTTGTAGGTTGGAATTAGAGCTGTGTGTGTGGATGTATGTGTTACAGATGGCAAACAATGCTCGTGTCCTTGGCATTGTGCTGATGCATGCGACTGGCACCACTGCAGGGCTCTTTGAGATGCTCAAAGACAGGGTCTCTATACCGTCATATGTCATGTCGAGTGTTTATGGTTACAGCAAAGTCTTGAATGTTTATGACAGAAATGCAGTTGATGCAGTCTATGCATTTGCTATAGATGTCTGTTGTGGTGTGCTGTACGTGAAAGCATTCACATCAGCATGCACGTTACAACAGGTTTACCGCCATCATCGGCGCCATGTTAGAATGTGAACAAAACAATGGATTCATTTTTATCTGCTTACCCTGTTGTTTTCAGCCGTATTGTAAACTGTTTGAGCATCTAAATGTGATATTTTGTTGTCATAAAAATGCTATGGCTCCTTGCAACACTCGCTCTTCATTTTTGGTTACACTCGCTCGCCCATCCACATCATCTTCTTTACGAATAACAAATCGTTACTTCCAGTATGCTTCCCCTCGTCTATGGAATCAACTCCTGGCTCCTCTCCGTCAACCCCACACTAATCTCTCCAACTCTGCCTTACCCAGTTCTTTTAGTGGCACTTCCTCCATCAGTTCCATCGACTCACCACTCTCATCATCCATCACCTCTTCACTCTTTCACTCCAGGCTTAAAACTTTCTTTTTCTGCAAATCTTTCCCACCATAGCTTACCTTTCTTTCTCCTGGACGTGTTAGTGTGTTGATGGCAGTTGTGCAGAGCATTCAACTGTAGAATCTTATACGGTCATTATCTGCCAACAGTCATACTTATTATTATTGGTATTCCATCCCCCACTCTCTCTTTCATTCTAGGCTTAATACGGTATAATACCTTCCTTTTCTCAAATCTTTCCCACGGCAGCCTTTCCTTTTCTTTCTTCAGGTTTCACTACATGGATTTTCCCAGACTGCTTACTGTTACGTCTGAGCATATCCGTCTTTACTTTTTATTTTTTTTTTGTTTTGCACTTTTTAGTTGTCGTTTCCGTGTGGTAGATTAAGCTGACTCATGTCGGCTTTCGAGCGCGCATTAAAATAGCATCTTGTATCATATCGTATCATATAGTAAACTAATATACAACTTTGTGGTAGGTAGTGGCAGAACTGACACCAGGATAATGAACAGGCCAGTTCTGTTGAGTTGAATCACTGATAACTGTCACATGACAAGTGAACTGTCACGAGTGTGTGTGCTGCCATCTGTTGGATATTTCTGCTCAATGTCACGTGACACAGTGCACCAGTTCATGATGTGGATAATGGTTCACCTGCGTTTATCACGTTATGCTGCAGCACATTATGGTACACTTTGTTATAGATGATGAATTGGAAGTTGGACAATGTGACAAAGAAGACTTCAGTTGCTAACTATCTTGTTCTTCATAGGTTTGGCACGGTATGTCACCTCATCGTTGCTCTCTGTTGTGATTGAAGCTATTTTGCCAAAGTTTATAATTAATACTTTATAATACTTTATAAATTAAAGTTTAATGCTGCCCAGTGCAGTGTGTTGGCATCACATTTGCTATGGCGACGTGGCTGTCTGTGTGTCACGTTGATGTATTGTGCCCAAACGACTTAGCCGATTGTCATGCGACCTTCACCATGTTATAGCCCAGCCATTCTAGTTTTCCTGTACCAAATATGAATCCGATAGCTTGAGGGGATTCCCCTCATTGAGGGCTTCATATGGGAGAGGGGTAGGTAAAAGTCACGAAATCTGGCATCGGGTGGTTTGTCAGCGATAGCTGAGCTTCTTGTGCAAACTAATAGTGACTATGGTTAATGCAAAGTGTTGCTTGTTCATCAGCTAATTGTTAATATGTTCTCTGGTTTGTAACACTCGCTTTTTACTTGTTGTCATCTGTGTTTGACAACTTGCTGCTTGTTGATTGCTGATAACCGTCATCATGCATTTTGCTATTATTGTAATATTTTTAGACGATGTCAGTATTTAACACGTGGTCCAAGTAATTTGACAAAGGCTGCCATAGGCGCCGAACCCGGGACAGCGGGAAAAGAGCCCCGGTACTTTTGGCATTACCAGAACAAACATATGTTTTTGCCCCAGTACTTTCTGCGAAGTTTTGGTGCTTTCTGTGGCCTATATAAGGCCGAGTTTTTGCGTAAACTCGGCCTATACATCTTGAAAACTGAATGGTGCATTGATAAGTAGGCCCAGCCATTAATAGGCCTAATCGAATGCACAACTTGTCAACGTGTGTAATGTGGCCAGAGATTTGTGACCTGCATATAGTGCACCGGAGAAAATTAACCTCACACTAATTAGTTTTGACAATACAGCCTTCTATGGCCTACGATTTTATAACTTGCCCAGGTACCCAAAATGAAAAGTCGGCGCCTATAAAGGCTGCACCACATGACCCCGCGCACACGGCACGCGGCATACACTACACGTGCCGCCGCCGATTACCCCGCACGTTGAAGCCGAGTCGGGGTCATTCCTAGTGCATTCGTGACAGACAGACACCGCGAATATCGGTAACAATAGTCTGCATCTCATGCATTCGGTGCAGCCCAATGTATGCATGACTTGTTGTCTGTGACACTGCTGTTAATGTTGCATGTGTGGCTGTCTGCCTGTCCAACACTCGTGCATGATTCTCATCTACAGACTAAGGTAAACAATTGTTCACTGAACTATTGAACTATCACAGATTGTGCTAAAATGCTTGCTAGTGTCATTGCTGTTCGTTGCTGTAAAACGCTTTTGCTTGTTGTTTGGTCTTTTATATAACAAATCAATGAAAAGTGCAATTTTTCACTGCATTTAGTGCTTACGTCTTGGTGCATTTAGCAGTTGGAAGTAGCCGTGTTGATGTGCATTTACAAGTTGTAATAACATGCAGCTTCATTTACTTCAGGAAATGGATATTTAACTATAGAAATAGAATAGAGATTAATATTTGGACAAGAAAGTTCCCCCATTATACTTGGAAGTCTTCCAGATCTGGATCTAAATCTAGAGATTTTGAAGGATTCTTTAACATTGCAAGATTGGGTATTTTAATTTTTGTTTTTTTTTGTTAATTAGTGCCACATTTGTTATTTGCTAGGAGGCATCACTATTGTGCTGACGGTTTTTGGCAGAGCTCTGTGTTCGCTGTACACCGTGATTCAGATAAAAAAGATGCCGCATCACCTTAATTGTGTGTGCACATTTCTTCATAAAATGAAATAGCAATACTTAACACACATATCATTTGTATCAAAGCAAAATAAACAGAAACATCAACAACAATGACAATATTTACAGAGCAGCTCGTCAAGACATTGTCATTACGACAGTACCAGTCATGAGCAATGTTCAAAATTTACACCTTCAGCATCGACACAGGCCGACAGTGATACCTTCATTCATCGACGACATGATTCAGAGCAAACATTATCAACAATCAATAACAAATTGCTGACGTCATTGGCAAGAAGCTGTTAGCATAATAAGTTAGTAAATGCATGCCTAATTTGTAAAATTTATTACCAGCTTTGGCTGTGCAAAAGTTGTTGAAGTTTGTCAAGATTTGATAGAGTTGCAGTCGGGTGTACACTCCAACATTTCATGAACAACATCAAAACGTGTACTTTTGAATTTTTGTCAGGTAGGATGCGCACACAATTGAGGTGATGTGATGCCAGTCCTGGGGCATAGAGGTCTAATGCAGAAATGCACTGACTGAGCCACAGTGCCTGCTAGCCTAGCTGGCTGGGCACTTGCTGGTTGTAGCGTAACCGTGATGGTGAGATTAAATTCTCGGACAGGTACAGAGGGTACACCTGTGTCCTCATTAAACTGTGACAGGCCATTACACTTAGGTTTAGTGGTGCCTGAGCTTGTAATGGGTGCCAGCTGCAGGATAACAGATGAAGATACCTCACTGCGTGTGCCACCAGCCTGATGCCCGCTATGCTGCACTGCATAGCTAGGTAGGCATGCAGTATAAGATGTGGCTAGGGCTGGTTGGAAAATACCCGTGCAGGTTGGAAAAGGTCTCAGAGAAACCTGTGGCTACAAGCTGGGCACCTTAAGTATACAGATACAAAGCCTCTCAATTACTAACTACACATACACACGCACTGCCACTAGCCACTAGAATATAGTGACAGTAGCTACGCAACACCTACTGACACAACTCACTGCGTACACCAGGGGCAGTGCACTAGGCCAGCTACAGCAGCAGGCCTCAGCACTGACTGTGGCCTATCAAGCCTAGTTGGTGCCACAGGCACTCCGTAGGTATAGTATGGTGATGTGGTAAATTTTACCACAGTTGCACGTAGAATTTCCTCACAATTAAAACAGTAAAAAAGTCACAGAAAATGTTTAAGATTAGCAAGAGCTATAGTCAAATATTGACTGCTGTCTTTTTTTTGAATCACAGTGTAGTATTACTAGTACAAAGTGCACGTGAGCATGGCTTGCAGTATGTTGTGTGTCCGCTGTAGTTCAGCAAAGCGAACAACAATGAGGAGTTGAAGCTGATCGTTGAGAACTATCAGGAAGTCTTGCGCACCAAGACGAACGTCAAGAACCTACACATGTTTGTGGAAGCTTTTCATAAGTGAGTCACCTAATACTCCTAGATTATGCAGTATATAAATACTGATACACTCAGTGGATGTATGCACTCATAAGGACTTTTCCGAGTTCCTAGGTCGTTGTAGCAAATAGCCTATATTATAGGGCCAGTTGCAACCTTTGTAATATTTGTATTTTGCATTACGTTGCACTGTTACGTATGTGTAAGGCATTTGAACAAGTATTTATTGCTTATTGGTTAATAACTGGATACACCAGTTTCTGAAAATATTGTTGCTCTTTGTTAAGCAGTGAACTAAGAAATTGTGATAACTGAAAATGTGATCCATCTGATGGTTCATGTGCAGGCGAACAAACATAGAAGACTTTATCATGAACTTGAAGTAAGTTGGTTGTTTGTTATATTGTGTTTTTGAATGTGTGCTTAATGTGCGATTTATTTTGCCCATAGGCAGTATCATAGCTTAATGGCTAATAAACTTTATTTCCAATGTTCATTTCCGGTATTGGGTAAATTAGCTTGATTTCTCGCTTTCAGAGGTTTGATTTTGACATTGTACTTTTTAAGACTTAATAAATCTCAATATAGCACTGGACATTAGACAACATTTGTACGACATGTAAGTCTTACAGTGTATAATGTGATACTTAGATGTCCTGTACTTCTGATTACTGCCCAGCATTCAATCTTCAACGCTTCAACACGCAGTCTGCAGCAGGCTATTACAAGAAGCTGCAGTGACAAGACCAAAGTTGAGTTCATCGAGGTGCTCGGAGTCTCCAACGTCGTCGAAGAGAAGGTTCATCTTTTTTGTGTTTTTATTTTGTGGAGTTAAGAAGTAGACTATACAGGAGTTATTAGAAGTTGACGCTGTTGGTTGGGCGGCAGGAAGGGCATCCGGCCTGTAAAAAACATTGGGGGGGGTTGTGGGGGCACCGTTAGTCCGGTTTGGGTGGCGCCCACCCGTACTGTCGGTGCCTCTGCCTCCATTATCCTCCCCTGCTCCGTAAAAATCCAGAGAAGTTGTTTCTTCTGGTACCGGCCTACCCGGGTGGTCCCGGACCAAAGGCCATTAAACGGTTGTAGTGTAGTAGTAGTTATTGATAATGTTGCTGTTTGCTATGGCTACTTGCATTATTTCACTTAATTACTAAATTCACGGGAGTAATCCACTCCTTCTTGACATCAGTAACTCAAATACAGTAATGCCTTTGTACATTTAAACATCGGCTTTAGTTTTAAAGATATTATCCTTAGTTTCAGTGTACTTATTGTTTTGCTGCATTCGCAGTGATTTGCTGATTGAATTTATTTGCGTTATTTAATTGTATTTAAATTTAATTGCAACTTGCATGTAAATTGTCGTAAATGTCCTAAGTAGCTAGTTGATGAGTAACTTGTTTTATATGTCTTTTGTGTCTGTGACAAAGTAGTGGTCACTGGTTGACTGGTCGATGAAAGTTGCTGTGTGTCAGCAGTGGAGTGGAATGATGATTAGTTGGCTGTACTGCTCTTGTGTTGAGTGAGCCTAATACCGTATATAGTGCTCTCGTTGTGGTCAGTTGTTTATTGTCTGTCGTATGTATTGTGCAGCCTGACAAGCTGGCAGAAAGTTTTCAGTATTTTCTTCAAGGTCTTGGGCTAGGTAAGTCATTCTGTGATAATGGCTGATCATCTTTGACAGCTTACCACTGTTTTAACTTTTTGTTCCTCCACTGACTTGAGGCATTTGTCTTTGGTTGTTCACAGTTATGTCCTTTTGTCTGTTGGTCACATTCTCCGAAAACTGCAGTGCAAATGCTGTTGTTGAAAAAAATTGCACTGACCAATCGCATTCAACTATGATATGATGTAAACTTGTGGCAGGGCAGGTGACCACAGGCGGAGGGATACTCATCTCTTAAATGCATTCTAGTTGGGAAGAACAGATTGTTGTCCGTTGACAGCCTTGAAGTGGTATACTCATTGACAGCAGTGCATTGATGGCAGTGTTGACAGCGACAACGTGCTTTCTTAGTTACTGGAGTTAGTGCATGCAATTTGCTGCCTACATACTTGTAGACTTGCTGTAGTTATGTGACAGTTTCTGCTGGCAGTTGAAAGCATAGCCTGCCTAATTTGGCTAATTCAGTGTACGTTTAGATTAACTATTTTTATCCCCATTTGACTGTTTCTGTAAGCTGCTGCCTTGCTTCAGCTGAGCAGTGTCATAGCAAATGTGTGTGTGATGGTGATGATGATGATGATGATGTGTGTTGTAGTATCATCGGTGCCGATGCACAATGTACACAAGATGCTGCGGACCAGAACGATGTCGATGGAGGATTACGACAAGCCAATGAGAGAGAGGCAGAGCAGCGTAACATCATCAAGTCCACCAGGTAGTCCCGCACCACGGGCACAACAAGTCTCTTCTGCTGATGCTCTCAGCTAGACTGCGCATTTGACTGCAGTGTAACTAATGCAGATACTTGACTGTTTTGAGTGAGAACTTGTGTAATGAACAGACCTTTCTAGTGACCTATTGCACTGAATTTGTGAACAAGTAGAAGCAACCATCACGTCCATCAGTCACTTGTGCGACTTAGCCAGTAGTCGTTAAATTAAGTGACTAACGGGCTTCAAGAAGGCTTCACGCTTAAGTCTTAGTGGACCATATATCTGATGCATGTTGTGTTATCAGTAGTGTCATGCAATTGATCGATCAATGTAAAAATTTTAAAATTTCACGTTTCAGATAAATTTTTAGTTTTAGTGAAGCTAAAGTGTGAAATTTGACTTCGGTTGATGTGAGACAGTGAAGCATGATGGCTTGTGTGCTGTGTGACTTGTCATTGTTGACTGATGGTTTTCAGTTGACAAATTTTGTATTATAAAAATTATTGCATGAAACGTTGATACAGAGTTGATTACAAGTTTGTCTTAGGATTGAAGCAAGTCTGACAGACAGTTAAAGTCACATTGACAGTTGTGAGCTGTTAAGACTGTGTCTGATGTATTTTTAGTTGTAGGCTGTGTGATTCTAGGTTTAATGTAGTTCTCAGTTTGTATTTTTTGTTAAACTAGTATCAGTTTGTGTGAAATCTTGACATAGTGAGGCAGTGGTAGTAGGAACAGCTAAAGTGCATTCTAGCTAGACTACTGTTCAGTATCTCATTTCTTGTAAGATCATAGATGTTTGTGTAAATTTGGATACTAAACACAAAGTGTTTTGAAGTATAGTTACTAATTATCGGTTGTGGTTGCAAATTTATTCAAAAGTTGGCCTTTCTGTCTTAAGTTGGCATAAATCACTGTTTTCACATAACTACTCTATAAGAAAACTGGGTAAATGATGTTAGTTAAGCTAATGCCTGCTGATATGCTATGCAGATTTGTTCAAAATCACAGGTGATGTAAAATTTGTAGAAACTGTTCCCACAAGGGACAGATTGATTAATTGATCTTTGATTCATTGAATACACCTATCAGCATAACAGCTAAGCCATCCAGTGGTACATCTATACGATACCTCTCACAAATTAAAAACTCTAAATTACACAGTTGATATAATTCTGAACTAAGATATTGCACATAGAATTTGGATGTAAATGTAACTTATATGTATATCACTGGTAATAATTACCTGCATGCCAGCTATTGCTGCGAGCAGGTATTGTTTTTGGCAGAGTCTCTCTGTCTGCACAAACTCTCGAAAACTACTTATCAGAAATTGCTGTAACTTGGTAGGAATATGCCCAATGGTGAACGCTGGAAATGGTTGGAAGTTGGTGACATTTGACCTTGAGAGCTATTTTCGCATTTTTTCGAATGGCTTTATCTAGCAACTTCATTTTCAGTATGGAGATACATCTTCAGAACTCAAAAAGTACTGGTCGGACGTTGCTGGTGCTTGATCAGAATATCTGTTACAATAACGCTCGGAGTAATTCGGGGCTTTGACATTTTGACTGATCTTTGACCTTGAGATATATTTTTGTATTTTTTCAATTTTAGTTCTAAGTTTTGAATGCCTTAAGCTAGCTGCTTCATTTTCAGTGTGAGGGTACAGCTTTAGAATATCTAGCTCACCTTAGAGTTTCAAGGTCATGGGGCTAATTTCAAGGTCACGATTTCAAACAGCGGCAGCGCGCAGGTTTGTGCTCTCCTCGGATACAGTTTAATTACTTACTGTAGTGTCGTTTTTGATCTCTTTTTCTTTTGTCTTTTTTGATATTATGTATTTTTGTTAGCTGCATTTATTGGGCCTGTACTTAACAAGTAGGCCTACAGTGCTCACTGCACCAGTTGTACTTTTGTAGTTATTTATGTTGCTTCATTAATAACTGAGGCATTCATAGTCTAACGGCTAGTCGTAGTATATTTATTTGCTAAAATCTCATTCTTTATGAGTTTATTATGTTTGTATCCAAATTATATGCTGCTTTTAAGCCTATAGTCGTTATTTCTTTGATGCAGTTTCCTGTGCTTGACTGTTGTTCGTGTTGATATTATTATGTGCTGACTGCCGAGTTGGTAACCGTTTTTGTGTTTCTCGCCGGGCAGAAGATCTAAATGCAGCTGTATCAAATACTTCAGATTTTTGACCTAATTATAAGAACATTTAGTCCCGGCGTCTAAACTCAAAAAGTCATTATGCGACGTGTTCATATTTTACTTGGTACACATAGTGAGTGTTGTATCACTGGATGGCCTAGCTGTTATGTTGGCGTAAGGTTTGTTTTAACAATAGTAACACTCAAGTCAAGTATATAATTATTCACCGGGTTCGCCAACCACTGGCTTAGCGGAGTAGCAAAACTTGAGAAGGCCCGTCTTATTTCCTATCCTTTCCAGGTGACAGCACTCACTGCTTTCTGTGGGAGAGAATTCCATCGAGAAACTACTACTTCAAGTAAAGAAACTAGTGACGCGTAGTAGACTTACTGTTCGACGCACCCTCAGATCTTCGTATATACGACAAACAACGCAATTATTTTTTTATTTTGCTGTAATTTTTGGTTATCTTGGGAGAATGTACCCTCGTCTTTTCTTTATTGTCGACTGTGATGTCCTGAAGTGGCATTCCTGGCGTTCATTTTATATGCGATTTCGAAGCCTGTGTACTACAATCGATAGTTTTCAGTGTTAAAAATAATGGTCTAAAACAGCTAGTCTTCATGTGCTATATCACTTGTGTGGTATAGCTAGGCACATTAGTTGGTGCCGGGTGAGGCTCGTCCGTAATATGGTAGCGGTGGTGGTGCGGGTGGTACTGCTGCTGACATGCTGATGACGCTGGAGCGGTTCGACAGAGCGCCGCTCCCCGGCAGTGCCGAGTTGTTGATGGGTGTAAGACCAGGAACCCTTCCACACTTGGCCGCCAGTGTGCCATCCGCTCCTGGCACTATGTTGATAGGCTGCCCCACAGCTGCCAGTGTCGTCGCGGCTTGCTGCAGCGTCTGTGACGTCGATGGCGGAGCATCTGCAAAGCTCGGAGCTATTGTCGGTGCGGCGCTGGCGGTAACAGGTCGCATACACTTGTCCTCGGTCATGTCATCAGTCGGCAGACAGATTGATAAGATGTACGCCAATGAGTCGGCTGTCGAGTCACCCTTCTTGATGGCAAGCCCAATTGATGTTTGGAGGTAGCGGAAGAGAATGAGGATGATAGCTTGCAGTAGGAAGCAGACGGATGTGACGATTGACATGCCGAGAAACAGCCACGTGCGAACGTAGCTGATGAGAGCTTCACGGCAGCCATCGTCGTGCACCGTCAGACCTTTCTACACGGAAACCATCAACACAATGTCAGCGCTATCCTCGGAGAATAATTTTAAGCTCACACTCAGCGCCCGTCACACTAGTGATCAACACTTAACGGCTTATCGTTGACGTAGGGCTATTCGTGTTTGGCGTTAATCAGACGTTTAACAACGACAATCACGCAAGTTGAAAAGCTAACAAGAAAGCACAACGTCGTTGCTCTACGCAGACAATATATTGTAAGAATATGCCCGTTTCGTTTCCTGGCCGGATTTCATAAAACAACTAAACTAGGCCTCTGTCCTACTATCTACGGCAAGGTTTATTGTGCGTTTAATGTGTGCGTATTGTTGTCTTTCTTCAGTAAGAAGACGGATCATCTAGTCCTATTATTTTTGACTGCCACAGTCCTACCAGGTCAATTTATCACCTAAAAAGACGTCTGTACGGAAATGGGCATGTGCTGAGTGGAACGTTAAAGCATCTAACTCAACTGAATCCACTGTTATTGCTGCTGTTAGTATTACTACATACTACTGCTGCTACTCGTGATGATGATGAGTACAAATACGATGCTATAAAGACGTCTACCCGATAGTCGTAGTTGAAGTGTTTCTTGTTGTCGTGTATGAACTGAGTGATGCACGGCCGTCTGGCAGCTCGGTCACAGCAGCTGAACGGCACGTCATCTGACTGGTAGCCGGACCCTGAGCGAACGCGATCACGAATGTCTGGGTCAGTAATATCAACGAATTCATCGGCCACCCACGACACACGGAACCAGTCCGTGTATTTGTTGTCACCGCAGCACTCGAAGCCTGACTGCAATTTGTCGAAGTTTTGCTTCACCTCAATGTTGTCACGGTAACGCTTCATTGACATTGTTAGACCGCCCTGCGTACAGAACCACGCATCAGACAGTGTGAGATATCACAGATAGGTTATAAGCTACTAGAGTACACGTCAATCAACGCGAATAAAGTGAACATCACAACCATGAAATGACAAGGACGGTTGGTAACAAGTTTTAACTGCATTCACCAGGTAGCGCCAGAGTGTGCGAGACCGTCTGGCCAGCGGCCAGTCAGCGCACTGGCGGGCTGTAAATGTAAACACAGTGCTGACGGGCGGACAGACACACGAATTAATACTCTCCATTATTATCGCACTGGCGTACTATCGTGCAGTATAAACGATTTGCCTGTTTGTTGCATTACATCGTGAATACTCGAAAATTACTGTTGAGCACTTCAACATTTATCGAATACTTGTGAAGCGCGAGAGACAGCAACTGCAGTCACCTTGAAAGAGTCTTCAACGTGATCGGCGTAGATGTAGCAGAGCACAGCGCACCAGGCGAATGCGACAATCAGACAGAGTTGCGCCAGCGTCATCATCAACATCCGGACCTGCAACTGGGCTCGACGTTCAGGGTACATGGCTACGTAACTCATGTAGCAACCGAGCATGTTGAACAGGATCGCGACAGCCGCCAGCCACGTGAGGACGGTCATCAGATAGTTACCGTTGTAGCCCTCGACGAGCGACGTGTAGGCGCTCACAGACGACGACAGAGACCGAATAGCGAGCAGGTACAACGTCGACAGACCGACGCAGAAGAATGTCAGAGCACACAACAAGAAGCAGACGCGAACTCGAGCACCTTCGTTGAACAGAAACGTTATCGGCAACATATTGCAATCTGCGTAGCGTGTGTCGATTTATTGTCAGATACTAAAGTCACTTTTTATTTAGCCGCCGGTAAAACTTTGCCGGAGGCTTTATGTTTTACCGCCGGTTCTACTTCTTCTTTTTTAGCCAGCCGTCCAACGTGTGACAAGACCGCCGATCGCCGCCGGGTAAAAAGTATACTGGTGCTTAGAACCTATGTTTGGCACGAATAATTCGTATAGGATCTCCACCAGCCCTCCCCTATTTTTCACAGGAAGTCGTTAAATGCGAAATTTTGCCCGTTTTTCGACCTCACCAGCATTTCGAACGCT
>Ga0126335_1001264_pt1 | contig 13932 bp, 10 predicted proteins | sample OlaspJWI45metaG_FD_108409 | JGI IMG/M metagenome (GOLD analysis project Ga0126335, IMG submission 108409) | Marine gutless worms symbiont microbial communities from Oahu, Hawaii - Olavius sp. 1 OAHU.JWI-45 metaG | ecosystem: Host-associated > Annelida > Digestive system > Unclassified | place... | reverse complement strand
TAACGTGCCACTCGACACATTATAGGTCATTCATGATGATTTCTACAAGTCAGACGTCGCAACCAACAGCGTCAAAGCACCGAAGGAAAGCAGTTCACCACTGAAATAGGCTTCATCCAACCGAAACCACTCCACTCCACCGTGTTACAATATGGACCAAGGCAAATGCCACTAGGCTAAGCACAGGGAAAAAACCATAACCTAACACTGCCATAACTGAGGGAGTTGTAAGTGCACTATTAGCTTCACAGGGTGCAATAATGTCTCGTTTTCTATACACACCGATGGACAAGAATAAGTTCAAGTGTGAGTGAGTGAGCAGAGGCTTAACGTCCCACTAGACACTTTATAGGTCATTTCGGGAACGAGTTTTACAGGTCAGACGACCCAACCGATAGTTGAACTACACCTGCTAACTCAATTCATAAATACGACTGCAACATTTTCAGCTACTACAACACTACATGCTTACAGCAATAAATATGCTAGTCTAGCAGTCACAAATATGATTAATGGCAGCACTCGAAAAGGAAATCGTTACAAAATGGCTTCAATGACAACGAAAACCAATCACACACTGAGCCACACAGGCCTATAACACAAGCATGAACAATGGCAAAACGAGATTGCCAACATGCTGAAAAATGCACAAAGGCAAATGTACTAAAAGTTTTCTGCAATCAACGAGCATTAGCTAATACAAAACACGACAAACGAACATAACACGGCTAACACCGGCTCAAAATATCATCACAGCCAGGCTACGTATGTAGGATGACCGACCACTCTACATGGCATGTATAAACCCCAGCCTCAAAAACATTATGGACCATTTCTAGGATAATTTTTACAGGCCAGAATGCCCAACAAACAGCACTGAAGGAAGACAGCTGGTCAAGATCGGGCTTCGATGTCACCAGGCCGCCCACTCCACCTCATGACTACAATACTAGACAAGCGCCTCTACGTACAACGTTACCAACATCACTGATCAGGCGAGGTCGAGGATAAATCCATACTCTTTGCTTGCAGCATTACGGACAGATCAAAGTTCACGGCTCAAGCAGTGATATGCCACTATCAGCAAGAAAAACTGTCAAATTAATTCCACTAAACCTCGATGAATTCTCTCCGACTTTTTCCAGTTTTCTAGGTAAGCATTAAGCAGTCACCATATCACAGCAAACTGCACTGCACAAAACTGTTGTCTCTTAATATCTTTCAGAAACATTTGAAATCACAACCATTCAAAATTTCACTCATGTAAAATGACCTCATGCTGCCTACTTTACTTACTTCACGAGTTGCGCTGCTGTACAAAAGACGACATAACGCACTGAACTGTACTGATCTGCACCAACCATCACACAACGTTCAATCACGGCAACAACCGACTTTCTGCACCATAAATCACTACTGAGTATCGACTTATAAAAATAGAGCTGTACCAAATATTCTATTCGCACTATATTTGGGCCGTTTTAGCAAGTTTAATGACTCTGTGAGTACATATTATATGACTCATGCTAATAAATTGATAAAGGTAAAGGTAAGTGTATAGCAATTTGTGAAACTTCACCAACACCGCTACGAGAAATCACTTACCATATGGGATCACACAGTGTTACCTGCCACCCGGCAGAGGTGACTTTCCCGCCTTTACCCCACTGAAGCTGGTACTCGATTTAGCGACCACGAAGGGATGCAAGGCTGAGTTGACCTAGGCACAATGGTGTGAACAGTTTGCCTAACACTGCTACTCAATAGCGTCGCGACTGCGATTCGAACCCGTGCTCTTCCGAGCCTGAGTCCGGCACGCTGACCACTCGGCCACTGAGCCACCCAAATGATGCTGAATGTGAAAGAATGTCTAGTATAATGATGTTAACGTTAACAATGATGAATGGCAATGACATTGCTTCAAAGTTCAAAGCAACTATTCGTATTATATTTGTATTGGGCTGAATAATAGTTTTAATTATTTGTACTCGGCCAAAAATAGTCAGTGCACACAATAGTCGGTACATCCCTAGCAAAAAAATGAAACATCAAACTGAACTAAACTAATTGAGCAATCACTAGGAATGCCAAAACTGGCAATGAATCACAAAATATATAATAATGCTATTACCATAACACCAATAATAGTATCGACATGCAAAATTCTGAGAATGTCTACCAGATAATAATTTAAACTACGTGCCAGCAAGTTGTACAAATGCCAACCTATCTCTGCCTATGAGGCAACTAATATACAAGGAAAATAGAAGTCAGGTGTGAATCACAGACAAATGTTCCTAGTCAATGAGCAAGATATTTCATTGGCAACATGCAATTCGTTACAAAATCGGAACAACAACTGACAAGAGAACTGGCAAAACAACGGCATCACACAAAATGTCATCGTCAAAGACAACTAAATCCCTAAATATGCCAAAAAGTCCCTAAATATGGACACACTCCTTTCATCGACTAGTCTGGACCAAATCCACTGTCCTCCTCCGGGAGGGAGATGGACTTGGTGCAACTGTTCTTCTGACTGCTCGGCGGAGTCAACATGGCCGTCGTTACTGCTGTAAGCTGGTTCCCTGCAACGACGTCTGGAATGCCAATGTGTAGGCCAGAGAGGTCTGATGTCCCGAGGTCTGGCAATACTGCACTGTTGTGTCGGTGACATTTCGTCATGGCCTTAAACATGTACAGACATTCGCCCTGGGTTAGTCTCATTAAGTAGCTCCACTAACTAAGCACTGAGTAAAATTCGGGGATTCAGAGGATCTGGCAGCATTTGGCATAGCAAAAGCAAAACAAATTTTCCCCAGGGCAGCGATAAAAACGTTAAAAACTGCAGTACCGTATACACACGAATGTGTATATAAAGACCAAAATAGATTTTAAATGAACATTAAAACACACCAGTGTCCCACATCATCGACTCTTGTCCTCCGACGAAGACATACAGTGGCTTGTCAACTACACTTTGCAGACAATTACGTCATATTATGGCTGATCAATTACGGCCCTTGACACGCCAAAAAAGAAGGATTTCAATATTGAATCTAGCCAATATTGCCATATTTACTGCTCATTAGCAGTTAGTAATTACAAGAATACAGATTATCAATAACAGTCACAAAAATTATCAACTTTTTATCCAAAAAAACAAAAACAGCTGTCTAGCAAAGGCATCTAGATTCCTATATAGTGAACAAGGCTGAGTTTTTGCCATGGATATAGTATTTATGCTGACACAATATCTCTTCCGGCAAAAACTTTTTTGCCACTCGGGACTAACACTATACATACCAGCAAGTCCAGACTGATAGTGTGCGTCTGGATATTGTGTGCACTGTCTACAGGGACGGACGGGAATTTCTTCAGCTCAACTGGCGTCTGTAGCTCCATCACATGTGCAAATGGACGCATCCACGCCACACACTCTGCAACGTCAGCCTCCCGTAGACCTAGAGCAGAAACAAACACACATAAACACACAACTGTTACAACCATCACCTTTTTTTATGTTTACCTGGCTCAAAAACCAAAAAAACGGACAGATAAAATGATGGCAGTAAAAACTCAGCAAAATGTTTTAATTGTTTATGAAATAACCAAACTATTTAGACTCAAGACTTGGCTTAGTTCCCCTGCGCAACTCAGCACACTGGACAGCAGCTTGTCGCCATCTTGACCGGTCCACTGCAGCATCTTCAACTTCCTCCCATGTAAACCTGTCCCTCTCCAAGTCTTTCTGGAATGTTGGCACTGTGTCATCCTCTTCGCCTGTCGCCTGCTGGAGTCCACGTCATTGCAACTCTGGCCAGCTGGTGAAATGGTAAATCTAGCACGTGCTCAGCCATACGGAATCTGCGTTCCGTCACAATCTCTGCTAGCTTTCTCGTTTGTTGTGATCCTTGTATGAGCCTTGCAGTATCTTTCTGAGACAGCGCTGGTGGAATATGTTCAACTTGTGTGCAATTTTCACTGTCATCTTCCACGTTTCACAGGCATAGATTGCAACAGATACCACGACTGTATTATACAGCCATATCTTTGTACCACTGCTGATCACAGACGATGTCCTTAATGGTCTTACACGGTGGAAAACTGATGCTGCCTTGCCGATTCGGCAGTTGACCTCTGTTTCTACATCACCATCGCACATCAATATGCTGCCAAGGTAAGTGAACTGAGCCATGTCATCAACATTACGCCTTCCAACAGTGACCTGGTCTGTCAACTGTCAGGTCTGCATTACTTTACCTCGGCACTGATTTTAAGATCAACCTTCACGGCTTCCAAATCCAAGTTTGTCGTAATCTCCTGCAAAGTATGTCTAGACTGTGTCAACAAACTCGGATTATCAGCAAACATCAGTCAGACGTGTTAAATCTCTCCACCGAACAATCTGCAATGTTCAAATCAGGTCAAAAAATACAAAAATCTCACACAAAAGCAACCGTAAAACCATGACTACCCTTAACAGAATTCATGAACTCAAATACGGAGTTCTCACTCCAAAGCAAAAAACTTTTGAAGGAATTTCAAGGACCACTTCATGATATCTGAAGTATAAACCATGGCACTACTATAAACAATAAATACGAGAAAGGTATAGTAGAAACAGGGTCTAATATCGAACTCGACACATTCTAGACAATTTCAGAGATATTCGTAGCAGCTAATTTACAGCAACAAGCAAAGTTCAAGACGAACCAGAAATGGCAAGTGCTATATCCGGAGAGATGTGGTAATGAAGGCAGGCTGCAGCGAGCACACTGTAGGGAAACTGCAGCCAACCACTGTGTAGCACGCTCAGGTCCAGCAACTGACAATCACCAAACAGACACAATAGCTCTCTTCACTCATACTTCATACGACTAACTTCATACTTCAATGAAGGCCAAACCAACACTACAGCTGAACAGCGGGTTTTAATCAAGTTAGTTCTGCACGGAAGTGGATCGACGACATCCTGATGTGGCATGGCCAACACATCAAGAGCGATGAGAATGATGGAAAACAAAGACAAATGGAGAACATTTGTGGCTAGCCGCTACAGTCCTTGCTGACCACTTGATCACAGGAGGAGCAGGGAGTTAGATGTAAACTAAGTCTGACTAAGATTTATAGCCGGCAATGTGTTGGATGAAAGCGGTCAGTGACACAAATATGGTCTTGCGTCCCAACCAACAAATCATTTCCAAGACAAACACACAAACGACAATGCTCAGTCAAGTCAACATAAACTGGATCAATAATGACCACACAAAAACCACAAAGAAACACTTATGATCAGACAGTGGCCGAGATAAATGTCAACTCAAGAAAGAAAAATATTAAAGAACAATCGGTTTAGACGCAGAAATGCTTACACAAATACGCTCATGACCGTGGACAACTGTACAACACAGCAAAGCACAGACGAGTTCTGATAGTCTTCTGCTGTATGCTGCAGACTACTATACAAGTTTAGACTTTGTCCACTGGTAAAGGTAAACGTGCACTTGATATAGAACTTCTCTGAGATCCTCAGCCCAGAAGCGATGAGGTATGGCATGCATTCTAAGGTATCTCACAGTGTTACGTGCACACCCACGCATTTATCCACAAACGGTATGAACCACGCCTTAGCCTTCCCAGCCGAAGCTGGTCCTCATTTTATTGACCCAAGAGAGATGGAAGGCTGAGACGACCTAGTTGGGTGGTTACGTACATAGATGGTTTACCCATCCGAAGATGGTCCTCCATCCAAGAACTAACTGAGTCTGATATTGATTGAAGGGATCACTGGGCGGCAGAGTGTTTAGAAAAATAGAAAGAAAAAAGACTGGATACTAACTCGTACAATCTGCAGATAAGCCCGTTGCGAGTACTGTGGTATGTGCAGAAAGCACTCCGAGCAGCCACAGCTCAAATTGTTCAGCTTTTCCGTGCCCACCAATTCACCAGACGAACTCTCGGACACATGTTCAACTTCTTCCTCTGTGTTTCCGCCATCCAGCCGGAGCGAGCAGCTGCTGGATTCCAAGACCGAGTCTTTCTGTCGACCGCCTACTGAGTGAATGTGATATTGTCGACATGCCGCCTGGTAGAATATCGTCAGCCATGTGAGGGGAGTCATTGGTGACAATTCCCACTCCAAAACCTACAATTGCACAACGCATGCAAGTGTTCTAATTCACGTAACAAATTCATGTCATTAAACCCTGGCAAAAAACCTGTGCACCAACCACATTGGCAAAGCAGATATTATTATTAGCAGCACCTATCTGATGGCTGCTCATGCACAAAACAATTCTAATCAGTGTTACGACAGCTACTTCCCCTACTTCTTCAAAATAAAATTAAAAACATTTCTTTTCACAAAATCTTTTGCGGAACTTCAGTTTAATTGTGTACCGTGTTCCAGAAGCACTCTTGTTTACGCCGCATCGATCTTTATGTTTTAATAATAATAATAATACCAGTCGGCATGTCCATGAAGAACTCTAAAACAACAGGATCAGAAACTGATACAACTTTGTAGAAACGTGTCTTAAGGTAAATGTTACATCTGGCTGAATTCTGATGCTATAGGACCAAGTCCTTGATCTATAACATGTATTTTTAGTGCAGCAAACTGAGTTGATCATATTGGGTTTTTGTCACTCTGGGACCCTTACGCTGTGATTAGCCAAGAGGTGGTTGCCTACACTTTATACTGTAACATGCTCGAGTGAACCTTGAGTAATATTATTTCTTGCTGCAGTATCTCCTTTTCTGAGCACGCTTTATCCGTGACGTAGCTGAACTCGTGAAGTCGAGGGGGATAAATCTCCTGCAGAACACAGTCACAGTACAACAGCATCCGCAACTGCCACAGACAAATGCTGCAAAAAGTAAAGTCGTTCCCAAGCCACATGGGCAGCGCTGATCACAGCCAGGCACCGGCGCTGATCTCAGCGAGACAATGGACACAGAACTAGTGCATCGCATCGCTATGTCAGTTAAACTTCCCAGCCAAAGCTGGTACTCGTTTTACCGATCCGAGAGATGGAAGGCTAAGTTGACCTAGTGTCGTAATTAATCTTATGTTAATATCAAAGAAGCAGAGCCACCCATGTCAACTCATCAGTCAGCAACATATTTGGTTTCCTGTTCACAGCATGACCCGATTCACTCCCAATACTGGAACCATTTGCAACTGCAGCTTCATGCATCCATATAAACTATCCAGCTGTGGGACAACCAGAAGTTTTACCACTCCAGAGCCTTTGGCAGAATGCATAACTTGGGTGACTGCAGAAAATTAGCCAAACAGAAGGTCACACCAGCAGATGTTTCTGAATAAGCTCATCAGTTGAAACAAAAACGCAGAATCGCTTAACTATTTAATATAGCCGTACAGTGCTGCCAATATGAGGACTCAGTTAGTGAGCAAAGGCTTATTGTCACAGGATGATCTGAAATGCCCGATCATGATTCGTCAAACGTGCATCACGTGTTGCGAGTAAAAATCAATGATGCCCCAGTTAGCCAGGCATCAAATGCTGCCAATGATGCCCAGTATCAGTGATAGTCACACCTGCGAGAGCTTTTTAAAAAATAAACAATTAACGCAAATTTTTTAAAAGACATGCCAAATGTATCAATGTTTTTGGTTCATTTATTTTCAGAAAGCTGTGTCTTAAACATAAAAAATCCCCAAAAGAAAAGTACAAAATTGTTACTTCCTTATGGTGTTTTTCCAATTTGACATACATATTCTTTGGTTGTTGATTTGCGATGCGTCGTTCCAAAAATGATACTAATCTCATTTTTTTGTGTTTATGGACTTTTTAAGCAATTTTAGGCAATGAAAACACTATACACATTAATTGCAAATGAATTGATGCATCTTTCATTCGCTGTAAGTATGACGGACATTTCAACTTTCAATGCACTCGACTTCATCAACGTAAAATGTAGATACAGATATGGGGATGTTCTAAATTAAATTTTCGATGTCGAAAGTTCTGTACGTGTTGAGCAGAATTGCATTTTAATACTTTATTGCATGAAATAGTTGACTGGTTTGTTGATTAAAGTGATTCAGTGCACAGCATGCCTCTCAGACTCACAGCTAATTTATTGCATTTCAGATCGTGATATAACAAAACAAATTATGCCTGATACCTTGAGCATCATGCAAATTTGTTGACCCGAAGTTGTCAAATGTTGCCCTCAGGCCTTTGGACCTTGGGGGCGACATTTGACAACTTGGGGTCAACAAATTTGCATGATGCCCGCGGCATCAGGCATAATTTGTATAATGACACACTCAACACACTATAGGTCACTTCTGTGTGGCTTTTACAAATTGCAAGCCAGCTGACCCAACCAACGGCGTTAAAGCACTGAAGGAGCTGGCTGGTCATCAAAATTAGACTTTAATCTCACTGTGACCACACCACAATGCAGCAATGTAGATGCAGGTCAACCATCTCTATGGCCACAGTTGTTTCAGTTATAACCCATTAGGAAACCTAAACTCCAAGCGCTCACCCGGAGAGCGGAGCTCATTGCAAGCCACGTAGAGATGAGAGGACACATGAATCAACGCACTGGAATACGGTGGAAATACTATTTACCTGTCGATTCTGCAGTGCACTAATTACTGTTGTGATACGACATTAACCCACGCCCAATTATTCCTTCGTCACGAATTGGCTGTTTTGTATCCGATGTTGCAGAGTTTTAGATACACACAATTGGCTGTTTTGCCGATCTTCAGCAGCATCTAACTCTGTCAATCCTGGCTAATTTTCAAAATGGAGACCAGCAAAAGATGTCAAATACCGACGACGAACACATGTCCAAATTTCAGCTTCAGAGGCCTTCGCAAAAAGAAAAATTTCACGCTTTTTCGTAGTTTTCGTTCCGTCACACTGACAAACTACTTCCGCCACGCTGAGAGAAATTACTTCCGTTACGTTTTTAAACTACACACTAGTCAGCAGCGGCAACCACATACAAAACATACAAATAATATGCGCACACACGCGCGATTTTACTATGGCCACAGATGGCCAGGTCTTTGGCCCGGTATTAACGTGTAATTCTAAGTACAGGTAGAAGTGCTATTGATAAATCAGACCTCCATCTTAGCAGCAAGGAAGAGCGCTGTAACACCGATCAGCTGAAGCTGTGACTTCTTGATACCCGTCATCCGTGACAGGAACCGATCAACATAGTCAACACACATGTAGAACGTCTCACGGTGCATCTTGTACACCTCGCATACCTACAACGTTACACCATCCACATCAGCATTAGCATATTTTTTATTAAATAGCAAAGAAATTATACAACAAAGTCGGGGCAAGGTAAATTTGAATTGCCGCAAAACACAAATGCTATCGTCAATAAAGCAACATTTTGATCTATTTTATACTTTGATCATTCTTATAATTAAACACTTTCCTGCCTCACTAGAGAATGGAATTATAAACTTATAAAATGGTCCATATTCTGGTCCACCACAGACTATCATACGAAGCTAATGAAGCTAACTTACAACTTAAAAACGAAACAACATACAACTGTTAACCTATAAAAATATAAACACAAACACTGCAGCTTATACAAATTAAACAACACATCAAAAACAGCTAATTCGTAAAAGGTGATTCAAGTCACTGAGTTACAATTTATAAAGCCACATAAATACTCAACAGCTTACCTCTATCAACCAATCCAGGAGGATTGACCGCATGTGTGCGTCTAGCCCGGCGTGTCGTTCAAACATGTCGGGATCTCGGCGAAATGTCAACTTTGTTTCTTTCTGACGCATCACCCGCCACACGTCGGCGCCATCGGCCCATTCGAAACTTGGCAGTGGGTGACAGTAGAGAGAATGTGAGAACCGCAGTGGTGTGCTGAACAGGGACTGTGAACTGAGCAGTGACTGGCACGAAGATGTGAAGTCAGTGCGGGGAGTCAACATTGGCATTCTGTCGCTTGTTCCAGGCGAGCTGTGTGAATTAACGTCATTTGTTACGTCGGCAAGATGTGTGTTCTACATGTGCATTGCATGACATCAACTGTCATTTGACTGTAATAGTAACAGGGTTAACATCCCACTCAACACATTATAAGGCATCTCAGACACCATCTTCCCATCCATACAATATCCGACCATACCAAGCTAACGTAGCCAACTTACAACTTTAAAACGTAACAACACATACAACTGTTAACTTAACCTAATCTATTCAAGCCTGCCTTAGCTGCCTTATACACCATCTAGGCAATAAACGAAGTGGGCCCATTCTACATGTAGTCCAAACAAAAAACTGTGATCTTATGGAGCGTGATTTTTGCACAATTTTGATGTTTTTCCACAATTTTTGCACTGGAGCGCAATTTTCTCAAGTTTGGCTATTTTTGTCAGTCTTGGCGGTCATTCTAAGCCACGACAGCAAGGCAAGCGAGACCGACAATGCAGCTAAGCCGATAACTGCGAGACGTGATGCTGGTGACAAGCACTAGCATTGGCGGAGTGCTGTGACGAATGACAGTCTCACTCAGTACAGCCCGGTCCTCTTAGTATGGCAATTAACTGTCTGGCATCTGTCCCTGTAACCTGGCGTCTCAGCACATTTCAGTCAGACTGATGTAGTACAATTGCACAAACATCACAGTAATAATTTCTGTAATTTTTTAAGTGTGTTAATCTTTTTAATAGCGATTTTATTTTTTAATGCATTAACGCATTCACCGACATGTTAATTTGACAGCCCTATTGTCAATATTATTATTACAGCTACTTTGGCCCACATGAAGTGTTATTCAATGAACAGTGTAACGGCCATCGATCCAAGATCTTCTTACAAATCCCTGAAAATCTGATTAAGTTCAACTTCAGAACTTTGACCTCTCTACTCTGTAGGCCTAAACAATTTACGGTTAATCATGGAAACATTGCACACTTGGTCCGTCTTTCGTCTTTTTGCAGGTCGGTCCAAGTCTTCCAGTGGTTCTAACTGTGTCTGCTTGCGTTTCGTCAGTAATCTTGTGCTGCAAACAACGCACAGCAAACAGAATATTTCGAACTGTTCACGATTGCTATCAACAGGTGATGCAGTACGAAAATTCTTCATCAATATCACAATATGTAAAAGAAGAATTCTTTTAACCATTTCACTCGCATTACTTGGAAAGCCACATATTAGCAATGACACAGCAACATAAAATATAACACTACAGCTGTATTTGTTAGAAAGCACAATTTATGTGGTACGTCATAAAACGTACATTAAAAATGGACTGACAAAAATACCTTCGTCTCATTGTGTCCAATAAGTGAGCTGAAGCATAGGAAAAACTGCTGCAAACACAAAACATAACAGCAATGCAATACGTATAACAGTACAACTGTCAAATGCAGCATAACCGAGACAGACTGTGGACTCACTCAGACATGACTAAACAGACAAAACTAGATGGGACATAGTGTAGGCCAGGCTCGGTGGCATCTGGGGTCAGTATAATAGCTTGTGACGTCAGGACGTGTGGCTTATTACAGACAGACAGACAGAAGGACAGACATCACAACGGGGTTACATATTGCATCTTTTGCCTTTACAAGCACAGATGCAAATATGCTTAATTAAACTGTGTGCGGTCAGTGCTCTGGTCTCAGTTCTGGTGTCGTTCCATCTGCATGCTATTTGTTCTGTCTGTGTCCGCCAGCTATGATTCGATCGACGATGCAATGAGCTGTTAACTATCTCTCGCACGGCTTACTGCTTGTCAGATTTTTCAGCCGTGTGACAAACATACAGACAGACTGACAGACATCGGGATCATCGGTAACAATAGCCCGCATCTCACGCATTCCATGCAGCCCAAAATCAGTTCAGAACTCATGCTGCTAATCTAATTAGAAAAGACTCGGTAAGATATTCACAATCCACATTAACGCTGCATCGAATGCATGACATGCAGACTATTCTTACTGATGTTCGCGATGTCTGTCTATCTGTCATGCGGCTTAAATCAGTGGCGGCGCATGCAGTGTATGCAGCATGCCATATGTGCGGGGCATTCGGTACAGCCTTTGCCAAATGCCTTTGACCACTTGTTCACTGAACATGCTGGCGTTTACAGCTGCACAAATTCATTCAGAACTGCACATTTTGTGTAAGAGCTGCACGCTAAGCAAGCCTGATAGCCTATTTAGGCTGTGCGAAGCAAGGCCTGACAGGCCTATTTTGCTCATGTGCTTGCTTGCTTTCTTGACACCAGCACTTATGGATCCAGACTGGCCGGATGGATGGCCATCATTTTTGTGCCGTCGGTAGAGGCCCCAGCTGAACATCTCAAAAATCAAAGTAACTCACCCAACCCTCCCCTCCCCTATTTTTACAGTGGACAGAAGGTCACAAATTTTGACCCAAAATTCAACACCACTTGTGTTTGGAGCACCATCATTTGAACTGGAGGACTTTGTCATGTACCCATCGTGGGCATACCTCATGTTACCAAACAGATAGGGGTGGGTCTCCCAACACATTAAGATCCAGTGGCCCAAATGGGGGACCAAAATGGGACCCGAAAGGTAAAATGGTAAAATCACTATACGTTGGCCACCGATTGTCTGCTATGGCTGAGGCTCTTACCTATGGGGGCCCCTAGCTATGGAGGCCGTCACCCAAAATGTGTTACCACCAAGCCAACAGGATTACGCACAGCCGAAAGGCCTTGCAGTGTGTTGCGCATTAATGCATTACCGATTGGTAAAAACCAGAAGTAAATATGTACAAATACAGCTTAAGCTCTCCTAGTGTGCAAGAAACCTATGCAATCTAAAGATTGCATCTTTGTTGACTAACTGTCCAAAGTTTAGTATATTGTGCACAAAAATGCCAAACTACGTATACAACATAACCTTCATAAACACCTTAAACGCAACACATCCAATAAGCTAAAACTTGGCCACATTTAGTTGACCTTGCCTTACACAAATAGAACCATAAACAGTTGCATTTATCTTGTAAGAACCACATAACCCGGCCGCTAATTCCGTACACTACTATAGCCCCAGCCTGCAATTGGCAACTAAACTGAATAAAATGTGTTCATCGAATAGCGTCCAAAAGATACCACGCAAAGCGAAATTATTCTTCTTTCTGTCTTTGGTTGTTTTCGATCATTTGCAGCGATCTTCGGCGGAGAATCAGCAGTTTGTAAGAGGTAAGAAGCTAGACAAACAACCCACGAATTTCGCGGCAGTAACACACACACAGCTGCAAAGAGCAAACAACTGCTGAGCCGCGCAAGGCGCAAGGCTAACGTAACGAGGTGTTAGGCCTACTAGGAAGTTAGTTGTTGAAGCAGCAATGTAAAAAAATATACCGGCGTAATAGATGGATATAATATTCACCGAATTCACCGATCAGTTCACTTTTGACACCTGCTTTCAGCTTTTTAAGATTTGTGATCAGGATCTCTATAGGGGCCTATGTCCAGCGGTTGCGATAGATGTAAGCTTAGGCTATACCACACCCTGGTTAACTAATTTCTTACATAGCCTACAGACAAACGCCATTCGAACAGCTTCTGCGTGATATAAAAAAAATTTCAACATTTACATCATTAACTTTGTCATTTAACACATGAATTCTACTCTGCAGTATGTGCACTTTTTGTGTGTAGGCCTACTCTTTGTGTGGACAAGACAACGGGTAGACAAGCAGACAAGAATTTAATGTACACTCGATCTCGCAGCTATTTTACAGTCTAAAGTAAGTAAGTAAAACTATATTATAGTGCGCCATAAAGCTGACCTAGCCAGCTTAATCTGCCGCACTCGTAGTGATCAAACCATTGTCCTAAAACAAAAATCTAGGGTAGAGCTAGGGTTGAAGTCCAAAAGTGCAGTCCAAGGAAAGGTTAGACTACGGGGGG
>Ga0126335_1001263_pt1 | contig 13932 bp, 10 predicted proteins | sample OlaspJWI45metaG_FD_108409 | JGI IMG/M metagenome (GOLD analysis project Ga0126335, IMG submission 108409) | Marine gutless worms symbiont microbial communities from Oahu, Hawaii - Olavius sp. 1 OAHU.JWI-45 metaG | ecosystem: Host-associated > Annelida > Digestive system > Unclassified | place... | reverse complement strand
GCTTCATGGCAAGAATTCTGAACGAGCTCCGCCCCGTTTATGTCGTCGGCGCGGGTTGGCATCGCTATCAGCCGTTGAGTGAGACGCCCTATGTACCGCTGGGCTTGACCGCGATCCGCGCCGCCTTGGCCGATGCGGCCGTTGACTGGGAACACGTGGATTCAACCTTTATCGGCACGGCCCGGCTCGGCATGGCTGTCGGGCGCGCCATGCTCAGGCATCTGGGCACCTACGGCAAACCGCTCGTGCATATCGAGAACGCTTCCGCTTCAGGCTCGGCCGCGTTTCGGCATGCTTGTATCGAAGTCGCAGCGGGCATCGCCGATGTTTCGCTCGTTGTGGGTGTCGACAAACCGGCAAACATCCGCCGCGGCGCCGGGCAAACCGGCATTGCCAGTCTGGCCGACGACGCCATCGTGCCCTTCACACATTTTGCTCTTCTGACAAATCGCTATGCGTCGGAACATCGCGTCAAACCGGAAGACGTCGCGTTGGTGGCGGTCAAGAACCATCGCAACGGCGCGCTCAACCCGCATGCTCATCGGCAGAAGGAACGCACGCTTGAAGAGGTCCTTGGCGGCCGACCGGTTTCGGGCACGCTCACGAGCTTGCAGTGCTGTCCTGTGGGCGAAGGCGCCGCCGCCGTGGTCGTGGCTTCGGAAGACGCTATCAGGCGCCTGAACATCGATGCCGGCAAGCTGGTGCGCGTGACCGCTGCCGCCGCCTCCAGCGAAACCGCAGACGCGACCGGCAGCGCGGATGCGGCCATCACGAGAAGCACGATTGAAGATGCCTTGAGCCAAGCCAGGATGACTGCCAAGGATCTCGACGTTCTGGAGCTGCACGATGCCTTTGTCATCGAAGAACTGCAGTACGTCGAAGCCATGGGGATTTGCGCGCCAGGGCAGGCCATCCACATGCTGCGAGACGGCGCATTCGACATCGGCGGGGAGATTGCGGTCAGCCCTTCCGGCGGACTGATCACCATGGGCCATCCCATCGGTCCGACCGGCGTCGGACAGATCGGCGAGATTGCCCTGCAGCTGCGCGGCGAGGCCGGAGCCCGCCAGCACAAGGGTGCCCGAGCCGGCCTCGCTCACATGGTTGGCGTAGGTGCAGTCTGCTACGCCCATATATTGCAACGCCCGTGAGCACGACACGGAGCGCACGCCGATGAGGGTAGACGCCAGTCTTTCGACCGACATGGAGACGGTCCGGTCGCGGGCGCAGAGCCTCGAGGCACTGGGCTACGACGGCCTGGTGACGACAGAAATCGATCACGATCCATTCTTGCCGTTGACCCTGGCGGCCGATGCCACGCGGGAGACCGAGCTTAGGACCGGCATCGCCGTCGCCTTTGCCCGCAGCCCCATGACGCTGGCCAACATGGGCCACGATTTGAATGCCTTTTCCAAAGGCCGTTTCACGCTTGGGCTCGGCTCGCAAATCAAGCCACACATCACCAAGCGCTTTTCGATGCCGTGGTCGGCACCGGCCGCCCGTATGCATGAACTGGTGCAGGCGCTGCATGCCATCTGGGACAACTGGTACGAGGGTGTGCCACTCGACTTCAGGGGCCGCTTCTACGAGCACAGTCTGATGACGCCGGGCTTCATGCCCAAGAACACACAGTTTGGCCGGCCCAGGGTGGTGCTGGCGGCGGTGGGCCCGAAGATGAACGAAACCGCTGCCGCTATCGCCGACGGCGTGATCGTGCACCCCTTCAATACGGAAAAGTACCTGCGCCAGGTCATCCTGCCGTCCATCGAGACGACACTGGAAGCACACGGCCGGCAGCGTCGCGAATTCGAGATCGCCTACCCGCCGATGATTGTTACCGGCGAGACGGAAGAGGCGTTCGACAAAGCCAAGGCAGACATGCGTCGGCGCATCTCGTTCTACGGCTCCACGCCCGCCTACAAGGGCGTGCTCGACATCGAAGGCTGGGGTGACCTGCAGCCCGAGCTGAACCTCTTGTCCAAGAATGGCCGGTGGGATGCCATGGCCAACCTGATCGACGACAGCATGCTCGCTGCATTTGCGGTGGTTGGCGAGCCCGACCAGATCGTCCCGCAGCTCAAGGCGCGCTATGGCGAACTCGTTGACCGAATGAAAGTCAATCTCGACGATCTGGCGGACAAGCGCCGGTCGGACATGGTGGCACAGCTAAAGGCTGCTTGACCGGCGTGGGCGCGGCGCTTGCGGTGTCGTCGACCCGGAGCGGTTCCCATTTTGCTGGAATCGCGATCCGCCGCCGTGAGTGAACTGACCTCGACCGCTGCCATGCAAACAGGAACCGGTCTAGTTCGTCATGATACCCGGCAGCTATAGCGAAATCTGAGGGAAGCCGACAAGCAAGGCCATAATGATGGCCTCGCAGACGAGGAACCAGGCCAAGCCCCGGAAAATCGTCGTCAGCGGCACCTGATCGCCGACGACGCCTTTCACCACGTAGGCGTTCAGCCCTACCGGCGGGGTCAGCAGGCCGATTTCGATCAGCTTCACGACCAGCACACCGATCCAAATGAGATCGATGTTCAGCACTTTGAAGACCGGCAGGAAGATCGGCAAGGTCAGCAACATCAGGCCCAGCGGATCGAGGAACATGCCCAACACCACGTAGATGGCGGTCATCGCCAGGACGATCATCAGGGCGTTGAGTTCCATGTCCTGGACGAATTCGGCGAGGAAGCGCGGTACGCCGGCCATGGCGAGAAAGCGGGTCAACAGGATGGCACCGACCGCAACCAGAAACACGGCAGACACGGTGCGCAAGGCTTCCATGAGTGCGGCGGCGAAGGTCTTGCGATCGAGCTTCTGTTTCGCGGCGCCGATCGCCAGCGCCAGCACCGCACCGACGGCGCCAGCTTCGGTCGGTGTTGCCACACCGCCATAGATGCTGCCCATCACGCCCACAATCAGCAGGGGCAACGGCCAGACGTCTTTCAAGGCGTCGAGTTTTTCTTTCCAGGTCACTTCGATCGTGACCTTCGGCGCGAGGCTGGGATTGGCGATGCAGCGCCCAACGATCATCACGGTGTAGACGCCAGCGGTCAGGATCCCGGGCAGAAAGCCGGCAATGAGGAGCTTGCCGACCGGCTGCTCTGTGAACCATCCGTAGATTACAAAAGCGATCGAGGGCGGGATCAGCGCTCCGAGGGTACCCGCCGCTGCGATCGTGCCCGTCGCCAAAGCCTTGTCGTAGCCATAGCGCAGCATTTCAGGAATCGCCAAGCGGCCCATGGCAGCCGCCGTCGCCAGGCTCGACCCTGAAGCGGCGGCGAACCCCGCCGAGGCGAAATTGGATGCGACCGCCAGCCCACCCGGCAGTTGGTTGAGCCACAGGCGGGCGGCGCGATAGAGAGAACCGGTCAGCCCCGTATGGTAGGCAATGGCCCCCATGAACAGGAACATCGGCACCGCGGACAGGGTAAAGTTCGAGGCGAAGTCATAGGGCAGGCTGCCAAGTGTGCCCAGGGCCGCGCGGTGTCCGCGCAGGATCCAGATGCCGCCAATCGACACCGTGGCGAGCGCAACGGCGATGGGAACGCGCACCGCAAGCAAAACCATAACGACGCCGATGCCCGCAAAGCCTATGGCCAGACTATCCATTGCCGAACTCCTGCGTATCTAAGGGGATGGTCCGGGTTCAACTGCACTGTGCCCCTCGGCGCGCTCTGCGGGAGCTGGCCCCGCGCGCGGCCTAGCGCCTACCGATCCGGAGCGGGCTCTGTGGTGCTGGTGGTGAGCGTTCCGCGGCCACGTATGCTGACCGCGATGTTGTCCACCACATGGATGAGCAGATAGATGAACATCAGGGTCGTACCGACCGACACGAACCAGCGGGACGGCCAGACTTCCATGTCCCAGATCGCCGTTTCCCAGGATTCCCTGATCGCCGTTTTCGCCCAGGCCTCTTCGGTCGAGCGCACAGCCATGACGCCGATGTAGGCCGCAGCCAGGATCCCGGCCAAAGCATTCACCAGCGCCAGCCGACGTTCACTCAGACCCTGGGTGAACAGCTCGACGCAGATATGCTCTTTGTCACGAGTGACGAGACCCAGGGGCAGGAAGATCAGGGCCACCATGTAGTAGCTGGAGACGGTCTCCAGCGTGGCCGGGATCGGATAGCTGAGCAGGTACTTCAGCACGACGTCCAGCGTGACCTGGAAGGTCATGACAATCATCGCCAAGCCGCCGACATAGGCGCTGTAGAGCGACAGCTTGCTTATGAGGCGTTCGAAAGCTTGCATCGTCAGGGCCTGTCCTGTTTGGCCCGCGGCCGGACGGAGGATCGTGATGTCCGGAAACCTTGCGCGCGGTGACCGCGGGAAACGGGCGGCAAGCTCCCGATGCCTCGTTCAGCATCGGGAGCCTGTACCCGCCGTCCGGCCTATACCTTCAGTTTGGAGAAGATCTCGCGCCACAAAGCCTCTTCGTACTTCTGCTTGTCGCCGTCGATCTCGGCCACGATCTTCCGCCATTTCTCGACTTTGCTCAGGAAGGTCGCGATGATTTCATCGGCGTCTTCGAGCTTCGCTTTCTTGGCGTAGGCAAGCGCCACTTTCGTCTCGCCTTTACGGAACTCCTCAAGCTTGGCCTTCATGGCGGCATCGGCGTCGGAGACAACGGCTCCCGCTTTCACGGCCTCGGCAATCGACTCCTCGCCCGATGCGATATAGGCGTAGACCGTGTCGGCAATCAGACCCGGCAGATTCCTGATGATCGCGGTCCGTTCGGCATCGCTCAGGGAGTTCCAGCGGTCCTTGTTCATGTTCATGAACAAGGCGCTGAAGTAGGCGCCTGTCGGTTCCGATACGATCGACTTGATGACATCACGCAGGCTGTATGAGGTCAGCCAGGCCGTCGCCCCCATCGTGCAATCCGCCTGCCCACGCTGCAGCGCTTCGTACATTTCGGACGTCGTGACGCTGACCGGCGTGCCGCCCCAGTATTTGACCAGGGCGCCAGCGCGCGACGTCGCCCGTACCTTGACACCCTTCATGGCCGCGAGCGTGTTTATCTCCTTGGTGCACATGAGGTGGTAGGTGCCGGTGGAATAGAAGCCCAGGCCCACGATGTTGTGCTTGTCTCGTTCCGCGACACACTTGGGGCAAGCCAACAGATGCGTTTCGTTGGCTGCGGCGGCGAACACTCTGGAGTCGTCGGCCAGGGTGGAAAGAACCGTCATCACCATCGAGGCCGGTAAATCGCGCCGCAGGTAGGCGTCGACGATCAGCGAGCTGTCGACGACGCTGTCCTTCACCGTTTGCAGCGTCTCCTTGGGACCGCCCATGGCGCCGCCAGAGAACAGCTCCCAGGTGAGCGAACCATTGGTGTCCTTGGCCACCCGTTCGAAGAACGGCTCCAGGCCCGCCCGGTGAACGATGTGAGTTGCCGGAACCGAACTCCCGTAAGTCAATTTGGTGTCGGCCGCCGCCGGCAACGCGAAGACGGATACCATCACGGCGGCTGCGGTTAATCCGATGGTCAAAGTTCGCATGGCTCCGCGTCCTCCCTATCCGAGCCCTTCGTCGATATGCATACATTTATTTGCTTATTGATAAGAAAATATATTTGACAGGGATCTCCCGTCAACGGATATGTTTCGACAACCGTCGCGGCGTCGTGCGATCACGTCGGCCTAATCAGTCCAAACCAGCGCTGCGAGGTTCAAAGATGAAGCACTTTCCCGCCTTTGGATTGAACCGTTTCGACTTCACGTCCCCGCAGGCATTCGCCGCCGACGTGAGACGCGCCGAAAGGCACGGCTGGGACTACGCCTTCATCCCTTCGTCGCCGCTGGCCTTGCAGGATCCCTACGTCAACCTTGCGTTCGCGGCCGTGCAAACGAGCCGCATCGGGCTTGGTCCGCTGATCGAAACGCCCATGATGCGCGATCCCGCGGTGCTTGCGTCCTCCATTGCCACGGTTGAAGGCCTCGCGCCGGGACGGACGCTGTTGGCCCTCGGGGCCGACGACACGGCGGTACGGTTCATGGGCAAGCGTCCGGCTCGGGTTGCAGAACTCGAAGCCGCCACAGCGCTCACGCGACGCCTTCTCGCAGGCGAAAAGGTCGATGTCGATGCGGCCCGGCCTGCCGTACTGCGCCACGCCAGTCCGGTGCCGGTCTGGGTCGCGGCAGGCGGGCCACGGACCTTGCGCATGGCGGGCAGCGTCGCCGACGGCGTCTTCATCCGCGTCGGCCGCCACGAGGCAAACATTCGCGCCTCGATCGAAGCCATTCACGCCGGTGCGGCCGACGCCGGCAGGGACCCGGCTGAGATCAAAGTCGGCGTCATCCTGCACACAGTTCTGTGCGAAGACCTCGACCGGGCAGCCCTGATCGCGCGCTCGATGGCGGCCGGGTACTACGAGTACTCGCCAATGCTCTTCGACCCGCCGGGCTTCACCTGGGACGGTCCTGACATCGAAGATCTGAAGAAGCGCGTATGGCCGGACTTCCACCATGCAGCCGACCTGGTGGCATCGGGCCAGGCGGTGTCGTTCCTGTCGGACGAGATTGCCGATGCCTTCTCGCTGTACGGAACGCCGCAAATGATTGCCGCGCAATTGGCGCAGCTACTCGATCTCGGCCACCGCATAGATATCGTTGTCCCGCATCCTGTGCCGTCACCTCGGCCCGGTTCCCCGCAGCCTGACTTCATAGAGCGGATGCCGACGGAAGTGCTTCCCCTTCTCAGGAAACTGGTGGACGTCCCGGCTGCTTAATCGGCAGACACAGGCCGAAATGCATCATCTGAGATGGTCCATGCGACCGGAATGCGCGCCTCGATCCGATTTGAATGTTCGGTCGGGCCGAGCCTTAGCCCACGACGAACTTCCGTCCCTGCCTGGTCTGCAACATGCGGCCACGGCCCAGCGGCGACCGCCGAACATAGAAAACCGGACGTGCTCGCCGGGCCGCCGGTCTCGCCGGTCTATGCGTAAAGGCTTCAGTCGGCGGCGAAGCGGACGTTGCGCGGGATCACCACGTCCCGGTGCACCGAGATGCACATGATCAGCCCGAAGCCGATCAGCAGCGACATCATCGAGGTGCCGCCGTAGGAGACCAGCGGCAGCGGTATACCGACCACGGGGATCAGGCCCATCACCATGGCCATGTTGATGAAGACGCAGAGGAAGAAGGTGCTGATCAGGCCCATCGCCACCAGCCGCCCGAACTGGCTGCGCGCGCGAACGGCGATGGCAAAGCCATAGGCGATGATGACGACGTAGAGGCCGATCAGGACCAGCCCGCCGATCATGCCGAACTCTTCGGCCAGCATGGTGAAGATGAAGTCGGTCTGCTTTTCCGGCAGGAAGGACAGATGGCTCTGGGTGCCCTGCATGAAACCCTTGCCGGACATCCCGCCCGAGCCGAGGGCGATCTTGGACTGGGTGATGTGATAGCCGGCGCCGAGGGGGTCGCGCTCGGGATTGATGAAGGTCAGCACCCGTTCCTTCTGATAGCCGTGCAGGGCGAGCCGCCAGACCAGCGGGATCGCCGCCAGCACCGCGACGATGGCGGCACCGAAGACCCACAGGCGCACGCCGGCGGCGAACATGATCGCCGCCCCGGTGGCCAGCAGCAGGACCGCGGTGCCGAGGTCGGGTTGACGCACCACCAGCGCCGCCGGCACCAGGATCAGCACCGCCGGCGCCACCAGGCTGCGCAGCCGCCCGACGTCCTCCTTGGTCAGGCCGTGATAGTAGCGCGCCAGGGCCAGCACCAGGGCCACCTTCATCACCTCGGACGGCTGTAGCTGAAACAGGCCGAGATCAACCCAGCGGCGGGCGCCCATGCCGACCACGCCCATGATCTCCACCGCCGCGAGCAGTCCCAGGGCGGCGAAGTACAGCAGATAGGCGTAGCGGACCCAATGCCGGATATCGATGATCGCCACCAGCAGCAACAGCATGAGGCCGGGGATGAAGCGCAGCATCTGCCGCGACGCCCAGGGATCCCAGCTGCCGTTGGCGGCGGAGTACAGCATGCCGAAACCGATGCCGGCGACCGCGATCAACAGCAGCAGCAACAGCCAGTTCAACTCGCCCAGCTTCTGCCGTAGGGACAAGTCGTGACGGCGGCTGAAGTTGGAATAGAGCGACATCGCCCAGGCTCAGCCCGCGCCGTCTGCGTCGTCGGAACGCACCAGTGGCCCCATGCTCGGCTGCCGTGCCGGGTCGCGCTTGAGCGTCTCGGTCATGATGTCCTTGCTGATCTTCGCCGCGAAAGTGCCGGAGCGGCCGTGCTCGACCACCAGGGCGGTGGCATAACGCGGCTCCTCGACCGGGCCGAAGGCAACGAACAGGGCATGGTCGCGCTCCTGCCAGGGGGTGTCCTCAGCCAGCTTGCCGCCGGCCTGACGCTCGGCCTTGGTGATGCGGCGGACCTGGGCGGTGCCGGTCTTGCCGCCCATGCGCATGCCCAGGTCCTTGTCCAGGCGGTACTGGCGCGCGGTGCCGCGCTTGCCGTTGACGACGTCGTCCATGGCCTTGCGCATCAGGTCGAGATTGTGGCGCGAAATCCCCAGTGACGGCACCTGCACCGGTCCTGCCGGCCGCTCGCCCCGGGCGCGCACCAGCGTCGGGCTCACGGCATAGCCGCCGTTGACCAGGCGCGCGGTCATGGTGGCCAGCTGCAGCGGCGTCGTCAGCAGGTAGGCCTGGCCGATCGCGGTGATCAGGGTTTCGCCGAGTTGCCAGCTGACACCGATCTCGGCCTGCTTCCAGGCCTTGGTCGGGACCAGGCCGGCACGCTCCGCCGGCAGGCCGACATCGAGCTTGCTGCCGAGACCGAAGCGACGGGCCATCTCGGCCATGCGGTCGACGCCGACCTTCTTGGCGAGATCGTAGAAATAGAGGTCGCAGGACTGCGAAATTGCCTGCTCCAGGTCCACCCAGCCATGCCCGCCATAGCGGTAGCGCCAGCAGTGGAACTTGGCATTGCCGAGCTGGGTGACACCGTTGCAGTACACCTTGTGATCGGGGGTAATGGCCCCGGACTCCAGGGCGGCCAGCGCGGCGATCATCTTGAAGGTCGAGCCAGGCGGATACATCCCGGACACCGCCTTGTTGATCAGCGGCGCCCGCGGATGGTTGACCAGCTCCTGCCAGCCCTTGCTCGACAAGCCGATGTTGAAGGCGTTGGGATCGTAGGCCGGGGTCGAGACCAGGGCGAAGACCTCGCCGCTGTGCACGTCCATGACCACCGCCGCGGCGCTCTCGTCGCCGATCCGGCGCGCGACCGCATCCTGCAGCGCTGCATCCAGGGTCAGCACGACGTCGTTACCTGGCTCGCCCTCCTTGCGCTGCAGTTCGCGGATCACCCGCCCATAGGCGTTGACCTCGACCCGCAGGCTCCCGGCGCGCCCGCGCAGGTGTTCGTCGAACACTTTCTCGATACCGTTCTTGCCGATGCGGAAGCCGGGCAGTTCCAGCACCGGGTCGCCCGTCAGCTCCTTCTCGGAGACCGCGGCGACATAGCCGATGACGTGGGCGATATGGCTGCCGTAGGGATAGTGGCGGGTCTCGCCGACCTCGGGCTGCACCCCCGGCAGTTCCGGCAACACGACGTTGAGGCGCGAGAACTGCTCCCAGGTCAGGTTTTCGGCCACGGTGACAGGGACGAACTGGCGCCGACGGCGGATCTCTCGCAGCACCTTGCGACGCTGATGGTCGTTGATCGAGACCACGCTGCCGAGGCGGCGGATCGTTTCCTCGATGTCGTTGGCCTGTTCGGCGACCAGCACGACACGGTAGTTGCGACGGTTGTTGGCGATCTCGCGGCCAAAGCGGTCCAGGATCAGGCCGCGCGGCGGCGGCAGCAGGCGCATGTTGATGCGGTTCTCGTCCGCCAGCATCTGGTACTGGTCCGACTCGATCACCTGCAGGTAGTACATCCGACCGACCAGCACCGCGACGAGGCTGAGCTGGCCGCCGGCCAGCATCGCCGCGCGGCGGGAAAAGACCTTGTGCCGTCCGCTCTCGCGATCCATCTCAGGCCGGCCTCGCAATCTGCTGCAGCCGCCACAATAACATCGCTGCCAGCGGGTAGAGCAGGATCCCGGTGAGATAGCCGAGCACCGCCGGCGTCGGGTCCACCAGGCGGCCATGGAACAGCATCACCAGCAGCCAGCTGAGGCAGCCGGCCCCGGCCGCGACCAGCAGGTAACCGAGCCAGCCGACGGCGAACGACTTGCCGACGAAGGCGCGGCGCTGGCTCACCGCGACCCACTGCACCAGCACCAGGACGACGGCATTCAGCCCGAGCGGTCCGCCGCTGAGCAAGTCGACCGAAAGGCCGATCAGAAAGGCTGCGCCGGCGGGCATCAGGTCGGGCCGGTAGACGCTCCAGTAATAGACCGAGATCAGCGCCACCAGCGGCTCCAGCGCGGCGACATTGGGCATCCTGAGCGGCAGCGTCGCCAGCAGGATCAGGGCCAGCGTCGCCACCACCGGCAGGCAGAGCCGCAGGGCGACGGCAAGACGCAACAGCTGGCGGGCCGCGGTCATCGTTCCGGCGCCGCCGCCTGCTGACCGGGGCGGCCGATTTCCTTGAAGTGCGGCAGCTCGTAGCGCAGCACGCTGACGTACTCGATCCGCTCCCAGTCGACGTAGGGCTGCACCCGGATGTCGCCCTCCGAGGCCGAGGCGACCACCCCGACCGGCAGGCCCGGCGGGAACACGCCGCCATGGCCGGAGGTGGTGATGCGGTCGCCGGCGCTGACCTTGGCGCTGGCGGGCAGGTAGATCAGCTTGGGCTGGCCGGAGTTGTCGCCGGCCAGGATGCCGCGATGGCGCGACGATTCCAGCACCACCGGGACCCGCGAGTTGAGGTCGGTCAGCAGCAGCAGGCGGGCGGCGCGCTGGCCGGCCTCGACCACGCGGCCGACGAGGCCGGCGCTGATCACCACGGCCTGACCGTTGCGCACGCCGTCACGCTGGCCGGCGTTGATCAGCATGGTGCGGACGAACTGGCCGCCGCTGTCGCTCAGCACGCGGGCGGAGACGAAGGTCGGCTGGGTCGCCGGCGCGAAGTTGAGCTGCGCCTTCAGGACCACGTTCTCACGCTCCAGGTGGCGGGCGATCTCCTGCCACTGGTACAGCCGGCCGAGCTGCTGGCGCAGTTCGGCATTCTCCTGGTAGGTGAACCAGAACCGGCGGGCTTCCTCGATCACCGCCGAACCGGCCTCGACCGGGCGGCTGAGCACCTCCAGCACTGGGGCCACGGCGTCCATCGCCAGCACCCTGAGCCGACTGATCGCCTGGTTGTCGGTCTTGCCGATCAGCAGCAGCACGGCAGCGGCGGCGATCAGCATCAGCACGGCAAAGCGCTGGGCCAGCGCCCGCGCCGGCAGCGCCATCCGAGAAACCTGGCTGTATCTTGGTCTGACCGCCAACCTCGCCCTCGAAACAGTGCCAGCGTCAGCTGCCCGGCAGGCCCGAGCCGGGCTAGTAGGCGCTCTCGAAGATTTCCTTGTCGCGGAAGTGCTTCATGTCCTCGAGCACGCGGCCGGTGCCCAGCGCGACACAGGACAGCGGCTCGTCGGCGATCGACACCGGCAGGCCGGTGGCGTGCCGCAGGACGAAATCCAGGTTGCCCAGCAGCGCCCCGCCGCCGGTCAACACGATCCCTTTGTCGACGATGTCGGCCGCCAGTTCCGGCGCGGTGTGCTCCAGCGCCACCTTCACCGCCTCGACGATGGCGCCGACCGGTTCGGCCAGGCTCTCGGCGATCTGCCGCTGACTGACGACGATCTCCTTGGGCACGCCGTTCATCAGATCGCGGCCCTTGATGGTGATGGTGTCGCCTTCGCCGTTCTCGGGTGGACAGGCCGAACCGATCTCCTTCTTGACCCGTTCTGCCGTGGCTTCGCCGATCAGCAGGTTATGGGTGCGGCGGATGTAGCCGATGATCGCTTCGTCCATCTTGTCGCCGCCGACCCGCACCGAACGCGAGTAGACGATGCCGCCCAGCGACAGCACGGCGACCTCGGTGGTGCCGCCGCCGATGTCGACGACCATCGAACCGGTCGGCTCGGTCACCGGCAGGCCGGCGCCGATCGCCGCGGCCATCGGCTCTTCGACCAGGTAGACACGGCGGGCACCGGCACTCTCGGCGGATTCCTGAATCGCCCGGCGCTCGACCGCGGTTGACCCCGAGGGCACACAGACCACCACCTGCGGGCTGGCAAAGGAACGGCGGTTATGCACCTTGCGGATGAAGTGCTTGATCATCTCCTCGGCGACCTGGAAGTCGGCGATCACGCCATCGCGCAGCGGCCGGATCGCCTCGATGTTGCCGGGCGTGCGCCCCAGCATCATCTTGGCTTCGTCGCCGACCGCCTGGACCATCTTCTTGCCCTTGCGGTTGGTGATGGCGACGACCGAGGGCTCGTTCAGGACGATGCCCCGTCCCTTCACGTAGACCAGGGTGTTGGCGGTCCCCAGGTCGATGGCCATGTCAGCCGAAAGCAGTCCAAACAGCTTGGTGAACACGTGATCCGCCCTACCAGTCCTCAGCTATGTCTGCACACGGTCGGGCCGCAGCCGCCGCGGTTTGGGCACGCCCGGTTCCCTGCGGCCTGCGCAGGTGCCGGCGTTCGTCTTGTGTCCCAGGATGGGAACCGAATACGTGTAAACAGCCCATTAATCCCCGATTCCAAGCACTTATTACGACCGTTTTCACCGAATTCGCAAGTCAAAACGTTAACAGAGCGGCCGTTGGGCATCGAGCCACGCCGTTATCGCCAAATACCCTTAAATTTGCTTTAACTTTAATGAAGCTTACCGGACGACCAACGACACCGAAACGGGCTCGGGCAATGACTTCCCCGAATAATCAACGGGGCGCCGCCAGGACGCCCCGTTGAACCGATCGAGTGGCTGACGCCGCAGCCCCGCGGGCGGCCGGCGCGGCGCCGGTTAGTTCTTGTCCTTGTCGACCAGCCGGTTCTCGGCGATCCAGGGCATCATGCCGCGCAGCTTCTCGCCGACCTCTTCCGACAGGTGGGCGGCGTTGCGCCGGCGGGTGGCCTTGAACGAGGTCTGCTTGACCTTGTTCTCCAGCATCCACAGACGGGCGAATTCGCCGGACTGGATGCGCTCGAGCGCCTGCTTCATCTTCGCCCGCACGTGGTCGTCGATGATCTCGGGCCCGGTCACGTACTCGCCGAACTCGGCCGTGTTGGAGACCGAGTAGTTCATGTTGGCAATGCCGCCCTCGTAGATCGGGTCGACGATCAGCTTCATCTCGTGCAGGCATTCGAAATAGGCCATCTCCGGCGCGTAGCCGGCCTCGACCAGGGTGTCGAAGCCCGCCTTCATCAGCTCGACGACACCACCGCACAGCACCGTCTGCTCGCCGAACAGGTCGGTTTCGCACTCTTCCTGGAAGGTGGTTTCGATGGTCCCGGCCCGGCCGCCACCGATCGCGCTGGAGTAGCTCAGGGCGATCTCCAGGGCGTTGCCGGAGGCGTTCTGCTCGACCGCGACCAGACAGGGCACGCCGGCGCCGCGGACATACTCTGAACGGACCGTGTGGCCAGGCCCCTTGGGCGCGATCATGAACACGTCCATGTCCGGGCGCGGCTCGATCAGGTTGAAGTGGATGTTGAAGCCGTGGGCGAAGGCGAGCGCCGCGCCTTCCTTCATGTTGGCCTTCAGGTGCGCGTCATAGAGCTCGGCCTGACCTTCGTCGGGGGTCAGCACCATGACCACGTCGGCCCACTTCGCCGCCTCGGCCGGGTTCATCACGGTGAAGCCGGCGGCCTCGGCCTTGGCGGCACTGGCGGAGCCGTCGCGCAGGGCCACGGCAAGCTCGGTGGCGCCGGAGTCCCGCAGGTTGTTGGCATGGGCGTGGCCCTGGCTGCCATAGCCGACGATGACGACCTTTTTGCCCTTGATCAGGTTGGTATCCGCATCGCG
>Ga0126335_1001262_pt1 | contig 13934 bp, 17 predicted proteins | sample OlaspJWI45metaG_FD_108409 | JGI IMG/M metagenome (GOLD analysis project Ga0126335, IMG submission 108409) | Marine gutless worms symbiont microbial communities from Oahu, Hawaii - Olavius sp. 1 OAHU.JWI-45 metaG | ecosystem: Host-associated > Annelida > Digestive system > Unclassified | place... | reverse complement strand
GCTATCTGTTGACGAAGAACAGCCATCTCATCACTCAGAGAGCGCATCACTTGGACCTCACGACGGAGTGACTGCAGCTCCGACAGTATAGCCGAGACATCACAGTGAGTGACATCGGTGGGCGGCAGTCTGGACAAGTCAATCGCGTAGAACACCGGAAACGACCGTTCTGGGTCGAGAATGGCCTTGACGATGTCCTCCACAGTTGCCACGCGCCTATTCGCCCCCTGCCGCCTGGGGATCCGGCGACCAGTATTCTCCAGCAGCTTCCTTGCGGCGTAGATTTTATCATCCTTGTAGAAATCTGTACAAATATTCACCAGATCGTCCAGTGGTAGAAGTCCGCTTTTGTCAGTGACAAAGCACAAGCACAAAAATTCTGATCTTATACGCACGACGTCATATTATCGCTCACTTGCCCAGCAGACATCGGCTGATCGTCGAAATTTTCACCGTTAATGCGGGGTTCCGTCGGCGTTGACATACTGTCATCTATTAGATTATCACTGTAAAATCAAATTTGACCCAGAACCAAACGGTCCCAGCACACCGCCAACATTGTCATACGTGCCACTAGAGGCGTTGAAGTCACCTAGAACTATCAGAATGTCGTGTGGAGGTATAGACTGAGTGGCTGCAGAGAGTTGATTATAGAAGTTATCCTTATCGTGGTCCTCTGTAGGATCCGTGGGAGCATATACTACGATTATAGAGAGATGACCGTGCTTGCGTACAAATCTAGCTAGCAGTAATTTGGCGTCGCCAGCGCCCAGCCGAATTTTTGCAGTGTTTCCGCCGCCGCCGCTATGGATGCCGTAATATGCCGCGTTCAGTCTGTCCTTGTCGGTCATCCAGAGGTCATGGTAGAACAGATAAATGTCGGCGTCGGCTATAGGCTCATAACATACTGTCCTTCCAGTCTCACCTAGACCAGCCCGCGTTTGTGCAGCAAATCTGCGGAACGACCACATCCTTCACTGACATCCCAGCCTCCGAATCTACGGCGATACATAACCAAGAAGATGCGCTGAAATATTTTACGGGAAGTAGCCTTGAAGCCCATCGCCGGGAGCTTTTGAAAACAAAGGTAAACGTGTTTCTGAAGGTGGTTGCAGACAGAGACGGTTTATTGCCCGGACCGCACATCTACGACGAGTGGACATCTACGACTGGACGAGGATGGGCGGACGCTATTACATTACATTACATTACATTAGAGTTATTTAGAGTGGCCTAAAGTAAAATACTGTACTGCTAAACCACTACTATATACGGCGTGGAGAAGTAAAAGCCGAAAACAGTTAGGACGAAAATGATCGGGAAAAGAGATACCTAAAAGACGGGCTTATACGAGTCACCTGGAAGGATAACTCGACCAGGTACTTGGCTTTGAGAGAGCTCGGACGGGCCGACTGGATCCGCACGCATCTGTTCCCCGAATATACAACGACCCCTGTCTTGCCTCCGAGAAATAGGAATAGGCCTACGCAAGCTGCATTGACGGCCATCAAGAACCGGCTCACTGCTGCAACTAAAACAATTGAGCTTGCCGACTTGCCGCAGCGCGCCAGTGACGTCGATACACTAGTCACTGATGCGGCTACAAGTACTCGCGACGAAGACGCTCTTCCGTTGCGTGAGTTACTAGGGCTGGACGAGGCGTTGCAGCGCACGCGTGGCGCCCTGGTCGACAATCTCGCTAAGCTATCCCGGCTGACGCCGACATCGCCCAAGCCGAACACGAACTCACCGGTGAAGAAGCAGCCGATGACCCCGTAAAGAAGCGACGCATACAAGAGCGGCTCGATCAGCAGCGGGACGAACGACGTTGATACGAGGCAGCTTCGGCGAACTGCGCGGCCCTTCGCTCGCAGTTCTCTCGCATCCGGAAACAATCGAGCGGGTACTCAACGAAGACACGGTTAGCAGACCGCCTTCATACTCTATTCCGTGAACAGGGGGTTACTATTGCGTCGATCCTCACGGCGCTAGGGCTCGTCGTGTTAACCATTGTGCTGGCCATCCTGAACGTGGTCGGGGGCGGTTCGACGCCGACACCAGCACCATCTTTCGGCGCCGCGGACTGGATTAAAAAGCAACTAAGGGTCCTCGCCAGGTGGCTAAAAGTGCTGGCTGGAAAGGCGGCCGCAGCACTGCCTGGAGTTATTGGCGCCATCGTCTTATGGCTTCTGAAGACCGCGGGCTCAGTGGCGACTTGGCTGGCCGGACACATGTGGCTTTAGCCGCGACGGCTGGTCGCCGCAGCTGCTGCACTAGCGCCGTTACATGTAATAAACTACGCCGGCGCCGATTCCCGCGATAGTGAGAAGCGTTTTTGTGTTCTCGTGGCCGCTCACGTCTGCATGTTGACTGCAGAACGGGTTGCAGCTTCGAAATGGTTGCCGTGTATAACTTCGTGATACGCTTGACCCTGGAATAGACGGCCTGTTGGATGGCGGTATCGGAAGGGTTGGACGATTTTTCTGTGTTTAGGGTCTGGTTCGTGCCCGGGCTCATCGCCGCTGTTGCAACATGAATCTCGTTGTTGTAGCCTGCAGTTCGATCTGCAAGCGAAGCAAGCGTCATGTCAGACGGGACATATATAGCGATGCAGCCACTCGCAACGCACCCTGACGTTACAAGTTATTAATAGCTCGCGCCACGCGGACGCAAACCTTTCCGGCAACCGGCATCTAGTTATAACTGTGTATATGTAAAATACATTAGCAATACCAAGATCACTATTAACACCAGCCACGACATTACGTCTACAGAACTTACTGTTTCGAATTTTCTTAATCTCCCTCCAGAAATCACGATTGTTACTACTACATTCAGCCAGTCGTTCACTTGTGAGGCCATCAGGTCTTTTGCCGTCACTTCGACTGAGTGATGTTGGCTCCAGTATGGCCGGTGTCTCAGCTGACGCCTACGCACGTTTGATGAGGTCGTTGACTGCGTTGTGTCTAAAGTGTCAACCTGCAGACTTTCGGCGTGCGAGACCATGAGTCCCCAATGCGCTGACTGTCTCGCCACACACGCATATGGGGCGCACAAACATTCAAACCAAGGTGCAGTCTAACTGCTATCCTTAGTGACGAATTATCGAGGCGAGTGTCGACAGCTGAGCTGGGAATAGCGTTGAGGAAGTCGCCAGCATGACTTGATGACAACGTAATAAGTAGAGCGCGGTCGGCTTGGTTGTGTGCAGCATTCATCACAGCTTCAAACTTCACTCTGACCAGCGACAAATCCCAAGTTTTCTGGAGCCCTGTATCTGAAGGCGGAACGCCAGCTCAGGTCTGCCATTCATGTAGGGCAGAGATGTGTCTGTCATCGTGGACATCTCTAACACTCCTCAGTCTCACTGGCAGTGACTGCTCTACAGTGTCTGACAAACTGACGATCAACGACAGAAATGCTGGTAGAGCCAGGTCCGATGCTAGTCTGACTCCCAGACCTCCAATGCTACTAGCAGTGTCGTCTGACTGTATGCTGTAGCCATCAGCTGCACGTTCAACAACTGTTGTAGAGTCTGTTTGATGACGTCGTCGTACTGCTGCAGAACTTGGCAAGAGAAACAAAGAGAACTTCTCAAAATATACAGCAACTATGGAGTACTGAAGTAGTGACGTAGTAGAAATAATGCGTCGTGTGAATTTAGCTGCAGCAAGTTATTTGACAAATGTCTAAAGTTGGTAAGTTTCTCGTTTAGTACATCATCAACGGACGAGGCATCACCGACAGGTGCGCCCAGCAGAACTGCCTTGCCACAGTTGATGTGTTTCACTGCCCGCGCAATGTCGCGTATTCTGTGGCACACAACCACGTCATCTGTAACGATTTCGCACTTCGCTTCGTTCAGCTGCAGTTCAACTTGTTCGCCAGCACGTTTAAAGGCAAGAACGTCATTGCCCAAATTGTCCACATGCCCACCGCTGGTGCCATCGTCCAAATACCACATGTTCATTTCTGATGTGACTGAGTGCGTCAGCTGCAGAGTTGTCATGCAGTACAACACCGGGCCTAGAGGATCGCCCTGCTGTGCACCCTCGTCAGATGTCAATACGGTGTCACCGAAACGAAGGTGAGATGACTTTGAATAGCAGAGGTATACAAAACGATACGGTTCGGGCAGCTGGTCGTGAACTGTCTGCAGCATTACGTCGCGGAAGACTGAATTGAACGCGTTAGAAAAATCTTAAATTCAGGACGTCGTAACCTGGCTGCAGATGCTTGATGTAGCAATGTGCTGCATATCACGACAAGTTAACGCCTCAATAGGTGGGGTCACACCTGCCGGGTTTTCACTTAAAACGTCGTGGTACTGGTCTAAATACTTGACATTTGCTTGAACCCACGATGATCTTGGGGAATGAGCTTTGTTCACTACGCCAATATGCTTGCTATCTAAAGACACATGCATGAATATTGGTTGGTGATCTGACATGTTATCAATATTATGTACAACAGTCACACTATCAATACAAGTCTCATAAAATGCACCAGATAACATAACGTGATCCACTGTACTGTATTTTGTTGTACCAAAGCAGAACGTATAAATAATATCATATTTGACATGACAATGTTCAGGAAAGTTGTCCAGATTTTCACAAAAACTGCTTAGCAATATAGTGTACAGTCATTTCCTTGTGAAATCCACATTAAAGTCACCGCATATTGCTACATGACAATCAGTGTTACTGTACACCAGGCATGGGCGTCAACGCCACTGGAACATTGGGGGGTCGCAGGTCGAGCGCCGAAGACGCGAGAATCGAGGCGCCGTAGACGGCGAGGGGGTGGGGTCTGGGTAGAGGCTGTGCCAGAAAATTTATGAATTTTTCATCTCAAAATGGTGTGATATGGTGCATTCTGTGTGTGTTGTTTTTAAGATTCATGTGTCCCATGGATTGTAGTTGTATGATAAACTTTATACAAGTACCAGTTTGTGCCTTACAAACGATACAGGCTGGCAAATCTATGTCTCCACAAACATCATATATATTTACTGTCAGTAAATTAACCAGTTTCGGGTTAATATGAGATGGATACTGATATGAGTTGGTGTCAATCGCACTACAAGTTGCGAAAAATCAGTAAATAAATTAGTAATTATGCTCGAGAAATTGAGACAGTCGAAATGCTGTTGTTTTTCAACTGTTGAATTAAAAACTGTACACTGGGCGAATTGCAGATGAAAATGACAGCGACTTGCGGTATTCAGAAGTTCCGCTGAAGGGAAAAAAATTAAACTCTTGTCAAAATATTGGGGGGTCGTCAACACCTGCAGGTCAAATATTGGGGGTCGCGAACCCTGCAACCCCTGCGGCGTTGACGCCTATGACACCAGGTGTTCAATACATGCCAACTGATTTACTACGATGACTCACCATTCTAGTACCGAATATATGCACATATAAGCAACAATTTCCATTGACTTGAGACTAACCTAACTGCACACACGCGCTTACTGTCAACTGCTATCACATCAACCTGAGCGCATACATTCTGTTTCCACATTATGGCACAGCCCCCATATGGACGAGCACGCAAATTTTCAGAATTGTCAAAGCCTGACACACCACAAACAGCATAGCCGTGATTTAACATCACCAAGAACTGACAGTTGAGAATCACTCAACCAATGCTCTTGCAAACATAACATATCAACCTTAGACAGTAAAATTTATGTAGCCACTTTTACTATTATTATAAAGTCTACAATTACATAAGAAAATCTTTAAAGATACAACAACAGGACTATCTTTCATCGAGTAAACCCTGTTTCGGTCTGACTGGTGTCGTCCTGCAGTGGAGCAAGTCGTTTTTGACGAACCGCACACTGCAAATTCCATGTCGCGTTCAGTAATCTGCAACTCTGCCACTGCTGTTTGGAGTGCCAAGAGGCTCTGTTCTAGGGCCTTTGCTGTACGTTTTGTACTATGCCGAACTCTACTACATAGCCGCAAGACACAACATGCAGTTGCATCAGTATGCTAACGACATTCAAGTCTATGTACATGTTACTATCAGCAATACTACGTCAGCTGTACAGAACTGTGCTGCCTGTATCTGCGAAGTCAATGACTGGATGCGAGCCAGCAGATTACGACTGAACCAAGCCAAAACCAAGATAATGTGGCTGGGGTCACCCCAGAAACTCAGGCAGGTGGACGTCCTCGACATTCCAATCCTGTCGACAAAGGTCAAAGTTGTTGAATCCGCTCGCGATCTTGAAGTAATCTTTGACAACCAGTTGTCACTATCTACACACATCACTGCATTTGCCGATCTGGATATTTCCAACTTCGACAACTGCGTCTAGTTGTTCGGTCATCGACAACAGAAGCTGCTAAAACAGTGATCCAAGCAACTTATCTGTTGCTGTCTCGACTGCTGTAACTCCCTGTTATACGGTGCGACTGACGGTCTCTTTCAGAAGTTACAGTCAGTCTAGAATGCAGCCGCACGTCTTATCACCGGTGCCAGCACAGACGATGTGACCACATCTCGCACGTGCTAGTCCAGTTGCACTGGCTTCCTGGCGGGCGACGAGTGCGGTACAAAGTTGCATGCCTGGTGCATCAGTCGTTGTCAGGTCAAGCGCCAGCATACTTAACTGACGATATCAACCTTGCCGCTAACGGTGGCCGTCGCCTTCTCAGATCAGCAGTTGACAGGACTTGCGTCGTACCACGCATCCACAATACGTAAGGAGACAAGAGTTTCGCTGCTGCTGGTCCGCGTGTGTGGAACAATCGGCCACCGAACTTACGACGAGACATAAGCTACGAACAATTTAAGCGAACACTGAATACATTTCTGTTTGGGCGGTAACTGACCACGGCGCATTGTGACCTTTCTGCTTTCTGTGCGCGTTAGAAATACTGTTACTTACTTACTTACTTACGTCATCATCAACAATAAGTACACCGTTATCAATAGTGACTACACTGCCATTGCGCTCAGCCTTCTCCTTCAAAAGCGCCTACGTCTAACATCAAATGGCTCAGCTTGAGCAACAGATACACGACCGCCATAATTTTTTAACTTGTGACAATTACTAAGTACAAATCTACGCACACCACGTATTTGCCACCGATCCGGTACATGTCAGAAACACCCACTGCACGACCGGCAACATATTTCGGTAAGTCGTCGACTTTATCAAGCCACATAACAGCATCTTTGTCTTCTTTAATTCCATACATGATCAAGTTCTGTGATCTGTCAATGCCTGACCCAGTTGAAGTAGGCCTGGTGTTCCTGGCTTCTCCTCATTTTGTAGCTTCACTTCTGATTAGAGCGTGCAGCTGACCCAGCTTCTGTTCAACAGCTGTGAGATCAGTTGATAATTTTGTTGTGTCAATCGCATCCAACTTTTAACTTCACTGATGAATCCTTGATGTACAACTGTCAGAACAGATAAGATCCGACTGTTTTGATGCTTTACTTAGTTCTTCAAGAGAACATGAAAGTTGATCAACTTTTGATCAACTTTTGCATCCAATTTAACATGATTGTCAATCACTGAGCAAATATTAACTGATTCTGTCGAATAACCAGGAAGTCGCAGTAAGTCGACAGCGGAAAAAGAATGATGTTTAAGCAAGTAATGCTATCAAGAACATCTATCATACCGCGTTTATCCTCAAGCTCAGCTTCTTGAGCAATGAGCAGACCGAGATGTCGAAGTACGTCTTTCGGTAGCAAATGATAACAGTTCATTATACTGACTGAGTAGACACTTCTTAACACCAGCTACATCTAATGAGGATAGAAGGTTGAACACACTCGTAATAGTGCTGTCTGAGTTGCAGATGTGCGGTAGTAAGTTATGTAGACAGCAGCTCATTAACAACAGTAACAACTTTTGCAGCATCAGTTCCAGTATCCGCTTCTACACCTGAGTCCAACCCTGACACGAAATCGGACGACAAGACAGTCTCTGGCACAGAAGAAACAGCTTGTTTGAGTTGTTGCTGTTGCTGTTGCTGTTGACTAACTGACAGTCTTGTAGACTTGGTCTTATTCACAGAACGTTTACCACATTGAAAGTTATCGCAGTCACTGCACAACATCAAGTCTCCCTGTGTCGATCTAACAGTAGCACCACACCTGGCAGTCGGACATGGACCATCCGGCCTTCCATCACAACGAGGCATCGTAATTCCAGCACATCAAATTGTCATTGTCAACGCATAAACCAGGTCCAGTACGGTACACAAGACTATTCGTAAGACTGTTCACATATTTCCAGCAACGAAAAATCCTATATAAGAGCATATAAAATCAATACTGCAAAAATAAAAACACAGCGCCATTACGCCTAAAATCATGTGGAGTGACTCGGTAAAGTGAAGTTATGTATGTGTGTGCGTCTTGTCGTATCTTGTTTTCTTGATTGTTAACTGGTGGCCAGTAACTGACTGTTGACAACTCTGTTGCTAGACTGACGCCCAGTTGTCAACGTAAGTTCACGCTTGTCGATTAACTCCGCACTCGTTTACGTGCGTCGACTTCTCATTAATATTTGAAGATGGACGCTTACATGTCTTTGTACTATGTTGCTGCATAATCGATTCACTCCTGTCGACAGCTGACGGGACGCTGGCTTGATCTAATAATAACGGTTTAGTTCATTTTGCAGCACGAATGCTGCATTGCACACAAAAGATTTGTGAGTTAACAATGAACATTGTGAACTGGTAGGCCTACTATAAATACAAATCAATTGTCATAATACCTGTTGTCTATATAACGTGAGTAAAATGTGGCCAATGTAATTTGACAAAGGCCACATAGAACCCCCTCTCCCTCCTCGTGCTTCCTATGTCCCCACGAAACTGCACCCTAAGCAGGACGTTGATCTGTCCAGCCGGTTTTGTACAGTTCACCAGCGTGACAATCATGGTGGCAGTCGACGGGATCATCAACGCAACAGCTCGTATCCCGTGTACTCGATGCGGCCTAAAATTGGAGTTAGAATGGTCGTCAATACACACGAGACAAGTTAAGACAAGTTAAGACATTGTTTAGCCACGTGCTAATTGTTTGGTTTCTCAATGGATTAGCACCGACGGAAGCTGGTCATATAGTATAACGCGCGTCATGCAGCGTGTGTGACTGATGGTTCATTTGCTATGCAGCCGCAACGACACACTGTTGTTGTCGGTGAAAGTAATTATATGACCGGTGATCCTGCTGTATCAATTGGCCGAAGCGGTCAATAATCATAAATGCAAACGAGGCAGAGACCGCAGCAGAGGTGTGCGGTACGTGCTCCGCTGTCTGGCCGCAGATTAGCGCCTGAAGCTGTGCAAAATGTGTGCACAATGTTTTGAAACAGAGGGAAAACTTTGGAGTTAAGTATAATCTGAACAAATTCGCAACATTAGGCCTATCGCCGCGTAGGCCTGTGGCTCGCAGATCTTGAAGTGACTTAAGTGACACATCGCACGAATCTCATATTGCGACAGCAAATCAGTGAACAGCATGAACATTCCGCCACTTCTGGCATGCACTTTCCATTGTCAAAGACAAAAAGGACTAATTTGCAAGCCACTTAACTTAATTAATTTGAAGCATACGGTGATGCCTGTGACAGATAGCCACGGGCGTTGGAAGACGCTATAGTTGTTAATAATTAACATCCGCCTTCTGCTTTAGCTTTTTCTATTAATCTGATCACTATAGTTAGTATATATATATATATATATATATATCTTTAGTCGCAACGAATGCAGACATTACAAAGAAGAAGTAAAAACTAAAGAAAAAAAACACAAACATGTAAACACGAACAACAAAAACAATTAGCACATACTCTGACAATATTGCACCAACTATTGAATGGCCAGTGCATAAAGCACCTTCCCTCTCAACAATATAAGCAGCTTCGCGAAACTGCACATCCAACAACTCTATAAACCCAGACCAGTATGCACAACTGTTCCTCGTGGTATGAATAAACTTCCACCTCTGTACATCATAACTTACTTGCAAGATTCTAACAAATTCATTCCTTTTAAAAAGAAAAATACGTCTGAAAACGTTATTCCAACAAACTGACAACTGTTGAACTGCTGAAGCTTTAAGCTTTACAGCACCAATGCAACAGACAAGCAGAGGCAAACAATACGATTTGATAAGCTGTACACGGACTGGTTCAGCAACCCCATGACACGTGCAATTATACTGTTACAAGCTATAAAACATATGTGCCTGACTGGGACGATATCAACAGAGATATCAGAACCACCTGTAAAATGAACACCAAGATATTTAAAGTGATTCGTGAATTTGATCTCATTATTGTCCATAGATACAGCAGATATAAGACATTTAAGTTTATTCACAATCGTACATACAGTTTTCGTGGCATTAAACACCAGCGAATGGTCTGTAGCATAGTCTGAACAAATGACAATCATATATTGTAGCCCGCACAACGAAGGAGATAACAGTATAAGGTCATCAGCATACATGATGCAGCCAAAGAAAGTATTACCACCATGACATCCGTATCCGCTCTTACTCGACTTATGCAGTAATTCATCTACTGATATTAAACATGAATGGCGATAAAATTCCGCCCTTGAGCACACCACCAGTTACTCTGAGCTCCAAGCTAAAAACACCATTCCAACGTACACAAGAAATTAGTCTACGGTACCAATCGAACAGGACATTAATAAAACACTGTGGTGCACCGTGCTCAGAAAGCTTAGCAAACAGTTTGTGGTGGTTGATACGATCGAACGCTTTACTAGCATCGCGTAAGGCCGTATACACAGGACTCTTTCTACAGACAAAATAGTTAAGTTTTGTAACAGGTACACACCATGACCACAACCAAGCTTCTTCTTACAAGATAATTGCCAAATCTATTAAGTAAACACAATTCAAAGACTTTTCATATAACTGGACTAATTGTTATCCCTCTATAATTCTCGGAGTAAGCCATATCGCCAGATTTATCCTTAACAAGTGGAATTACAATACCACGACCTAAGCCATTATGGAGATAACCATGTTTCAAACACAAGTTAAATAACCTGGATAAATGATGCACAGAACTGGGATGACAGAATGTCAAATGCTCAATTGACAAGTTGTCATAGCCAGCTGCTTTGCCATGCTTTATCTGTTGAAAAATTACCATATCCACTTCCTCGACTGATAATTTACTGGCTATAGATTCACCATTAGTTGATATAGAATTAAAGTTAGTTATGTGATCATTAAATGTGGCATCAACAGAACTGAATTTTTCCCTAAAACATTAGCTATGTCTTCGTTATTAGTTTTGCCATCTACACATTTCACAGATGTGACATTCTTACATGTCTTGGCAGACCACACTTTCCAGAATTTGGTCACATCTTTAGACAACAAGTGATCATACAGATCATCACTGAAACGGAGCAGCAGACCAGTAATGTTTCATGGCAGATTTCTGAATCTGTGATATATAAATATCCGAGCACACTTTCAAGGTAGAAACAATCTCATTATAATATATCTCAATGTAAATAACGCGACTAGGATCATTACAACTGACACCTGTTACCTCACAGCTAAAAACGTGATTAATTTTACTAAGAAGACTAACAGTCTCCTCATAATATCCATGTCTACAACCTTTGGCCCCATCGGTAGTCTCCAACAGTGTGTTTTTTATTCAGCATCCACCGCACTACTTGTATGTGGAATGGGCAGTGACAGACAGAAACTGCTGAGTGATCAGGTAGATTAAGGGGAAAGTTTAAGACTTCGTAGTTGTTAACATAACATTTTAAATCCTGTGAAATAAAAACGTGATCAAGGCTAGGCTTGTGACCGAGAGCTTTATGATGGTATGTATAGATAACATGACCCATGTCATCATATAATGCAAGCATTAATTTAGTGGTCGTATCAGTACACACACGGAAAGCAGCATTAGATATGTCACATTCAAAACTCAAATCACGCAGCACACACACTTTATACTCCCAGATACTGTTGACAAACACTTTCGATGAAACCAAGAATACTAGCAAGCATAACAGTATAGAGCAGAGTGATCATTACACGAAAAATAGCAACCAAAGAAAAGTGCGTTCAAGCCTCTAGCATTTAGCTTAACACAAATAACTCTACCATCATCATCATGACAACAGAATGTAATATACTTTGTTAAATTATTTCGAATGAATATTGCAATGCCGCCAAAAGGTCGGCCTTTGATAATACCATAAAATATGCTACTGCATTACCCATGTCAGACTGTGCATGAACTGTAAAGTCACTGGATAAACTATTAAGTTAATCCATTTCGCATTCCATAAGCCATAACTCCTGAACAAAGACAATGTCATGTTTCTTAAGTAAAGTTTGTAAATACAACCGATTCCCTTTAAACCCATGTGAATTGTAAGTAGCAATACGCAACACCCTATTCCCCTCCATTTTTAAAGTAGGCCTACCGTACCAATCTCTGAGCTCTGCTCCTTCTGGCCAAATTGCTTCATTGTAGAAGGTATCTTGACAGGATTCCTCGCAGGAAACAAAGAATGCTGCAGTTTTCCATCGATATTTTGCATCTGGCTGTTGTTTCAGTCTGCTGCAGCGCAGCACTTTAACACCACCTTGCTCAAGCATCTTCCTCAGTTGTGGTGATGTCAAGTCTACCAACAAAAGCTGCGACTGTCGGGACACGTGGTATACCCTTAAGTTTTGTCGAAGAGGTTGAACCTCGTACTCTTGTTTTCGCTACTGGAGCCTTGGGTTGATTTATTCTTTGCAGTTCACAGGGTTGGCATACTGCAGTTGAGGCCCAGGAAGTGGTACCCAAGAGATTCAGATGGGATTCATCATAACTAGACGCCATGGTAGGCTGGTAGCAACTAACAATGGAGCTGCCAGGCTACGCGACTTCAGAACCTACACACGTGTCATTAATTTCCCAAGCGCTGGGACCATCTTCTGCTCAGCTACTTGCTTCGACAAACTGTTCACCTGAGTAGAATGCTTTTGAACTGCCGCAGCTAGACCATAGATATCAACCGCATCGGGTGACACGGTTGACAACCGCTGCAGATCAGCTGCGACATGAGATGGTAGTTGAACCTTAACAGCATCCAGAGCACCAAACAGGTTAAGAATGTTTTCACACTCCAGCTTTCGTCTGTTATCTTTATCCGGCCTCTTCAGACGTGAAAGACCGGGCCTGTCGCCCAAAGTTCTAGAGAAATCAAACAATGCCTGTTTAGACTCATAGACTTCTTCGTCAGTGTAAAAACCGACGACAGCCACGCCCACTAAATCTTTCGGGTGCTTAGTGAAATTATTCTCAACATAGCAAAGTAGTTCGTTCACACTGACATCAAGTATACTTATAATTTTCAATTTCGTCCAGCAGAATTAAATTGAGTCACGAAAGGATGAAGTAATTCCTAATAAAATTAATCGTTTTATTTTATTTTATGCATATATAGGCCTATACAGGGTGGCCCCAAAACTGCACATTTCCATTTGCTTAATTGATATAGCTTTGTGAAATCTCAACCAAATTTTATAATTTTTGGCAGACATACACCCGAATACATTCCCAACAAAACAATGCATGTAGGCCTACTGTCCACAGCACCTATTGCGCGTTCCTACACTACCTTATAGAAATAATATTGTCCGTTTTCTACAACTTTAGTTACCTGATACGGCGTTCATTAAGTATTTCCCAGGTGTATCTACAAGATGCAATTTTCTTACTTACTTTATAAAGTTTCGTTTCAATGCCGCCATCATTGCGTCATAAAAGACCTAGTGTCATAACTGTGCCTTTTTATTGATTTTAATAGCTTTTATAGTAATGGGGCGCTTGAATGCTGAGGACCGTAGTCTGATCTGTAATCTGCGCACTCATAAAGGTTGGGGCTCAACGC
>Ga0126335_1001261_pt1 | contig 13936 bp, 7 predicted proteins | sample OlaspJWI45metaG_FD_108409 | JGI IMG/M metagenome (GOLD analysis project Ga0126335, IMG submission 108409) | Marine gutless worms symbiont microbial communities from Oahu, Hawaii - Olavius sp. 1 OAHU.JWI-45 metaG | ecosystem: Host-associated > Annelida > Digestive system > Unclassified | place... | reverse complement strand
TTACTATGTCAACTGAGACTAGAGCAGAGTATAACATCCCGACATCAAAATGCCACGTCTGTCAGCAATTTCTGCTGTTTAAATGTAAACCACTATCACAGTCTTCGTCAGTGGATCGATGCATAATTGAGTTGAGCTGACCAAACAGCCATTATTGCACACTAATATGGCAGTACAACCAATATGAAATAACAGAACCTAGAAAGACATTTCAGAAACACTACATTTTCACCAGTTAATCACTACGCATCACTATTTCTCTTGAATGCTGAAATCGTTGCCAGAGAATAACATTATTCACGTGACACACAAGGATAAGTACTTCACTGTTCAATACTTTTGTCTGCTGGCAGATTTGCCGAATATGAAGATGAACATTTTAGGCATACTTATCTTCTGCATATAACATTTTTAATATAGCTGCTGACAACTTTCAGTCAGCACATACCATATTTATCACAAGACAGTACAGTGTCTCTGATTGTCATCAAGAACCCCGCAATCAAAAACCCAAGAGGACATGTATACTCAACAACACCATCTTAACTTATGGCAACACACAACCAAATATGGTACATAGTTTTTCTCATAATACTTATGCGGTGCTAGAAATACGTGACCGAATGTGGAAACTGGCCAGAGTCCTTCAAATTTGTGAATCAAAGTCTGGAACTCTCTGGTTTAAAAGCCATATCTTAATTTATCTGCCTCCCAAATGCCTTCACTTTTAATTCCAGTAAAGTCTGATACGTTTCGCACTAATACTGACATTATAACACATCACACCACAGACAGCATATGAGTCTTCATGGTTTCCAACACTAGTGTTGTCCGATATGTGATTAAAAGAACTAACATCTTTTTAGGGTAACTGATTTGTTCTACAAAAAGGGCAAGTTAGATTCATAGATCCAGTCTTTTCAGCTTTTGGCGAGTGCATTATTTTCTTCAGGAACAAAATAGAGTATTACATTCACTCATGTTCCAAGCACTTGCTCGTACATCTCTACATTCACGTACCATAAAAATGCTAGCCATCCACATGGACGTGCATAATGCACATTACGGTACCTACGTTACTCCACATGCATGCAGTACTGAATCAAACAAAATCTTAAACCTATACCGACAGGTAAATCTAATTTTTCCACAGAATTAGACAGCGATAACACAAACTGTTGCAGCTAACATATTACATCAGTAGACGCACACTTAACAATAATGATCACATTACTACAGTGCCAGTGCAAAGCTACACATGTGGCCAAATACAGAGCACACACAACACGGCTATCATCACGACAAAGCATTTAATACGTTTGCATACTTACTGTAAACTTTGTAACAATAGTTAGGGCTGTAAGGCAACTAAGTTTTAGTATATTAGCCGTAGGAGTATACAAAAATGAACTGTGCATAGTCTTATGCATTATACGTAACAGAAGGAATACAACTATAAATAGCAACAAAGCAAAAGTGTGGTTTTGGCTGCGAATAAATTTTACACATTAGTCAATGATGAATTATCAGTAATCAATATTATTGTTTTGTTAAATAAGGCATTTATGAAATATGTAACAACAGCACAAAAATTTCCAATCTTTTATGTGTTAGAGCATTGGTGATTTCATTTTACAGCCCCAATATATAATAGAGTACACAATTTCAACCTAACACATAGCTAACTTAAATACATATATACATAATACAAATAGTGACCATGTTTCTCGGCAAAATCAAAGGAGCTTCTATGAAATATTTATTAACTTATTAAACGTTACTGCTAAGCTGGACTGGAGTCATCAAATACAGCAATTACCTTCATTATAACATTCAACCTGCATACTGCTCAAAAATTAATACCAACCCTCAACAATGTAACAAATCTTTGCAAGACTTACCAAATGCTGGGCTTCCTTTGTTTAGCTTGAGCCACAATTTCAACATATCGGACAAATCAATCATACAGAGCCAAACACACTCCTCACACAAACAATTATTTTGATCAAATGAATCATTCGCCACATCTTCTGTCTCTTTTGCCTGAGCACATCTGAACTGCACAGGGATGATGCACAGCTGCAGTGCAGGCGCTGCAACAGCAATGTGTAAATCAGTTTGGGCCAACTAGGCACATGCTACAAAGGAGCTGAACACAAAACTGTACCAGTTAGTATGTATGTTGCTTAGAGACACAGCTAACGTTTAGTCACAAATGATGCTTATAAGCAAAGTATGTACACCAATATATGATATCACATGTTTACAGACTTTAACATGCTGCACCTGCAGCCAATGCCATTACAATGCATAGTTAAAAATGAATTCATTTCCTGTTGTCTGTAACCTCACATATTAACCAGTGATGTATACAAACAACCACGGAACCGTGACGGACATCAAATACTCGGTGACTGCATTTTAAAATGTTCAGTGAATTCTTTCAAGACTAAATAAAGCTTTTAACACTACATGCAGTGGAACTGCCATAAGCATTTAGCACTTAAAACTCTTCTTCTTTTTGTGGAATTTGTGTAAAGCTGATGACAAACTTTTGCATAATCCTTCTCATGGATGCTCTTCAATACTGCAACCACTGAAATGTCCAAGCCCCCATACCCTTCCTACTCCCAACCACCGATCCAAAACTAGACTTTTCCTCTGTATAAATTAACACAGCAAAGTTGGCAAATTAATAATAATACTATCATACAGTCACCACATATCTAATCACAATATACAAAACGATTCTATGGGTAGTTTACCAGCAATCATGGGAATCGCAACAACGATGACAATATACAATACCAATCACAGAGACTATAACAGTGGACTGACAATACACAACATGCAATATATGCAAAATAGCATGGCAGACAACCATGGCCACGTCTCGACAATCAACATTAGTGGTTACATACCGTGGGCCATAAAAACCACGCCACTTTTCTTTTGGCTTTAAATTTGCCAAATGTTAACCAATCTTCAAAAATACTGCTGGCAAGTGTACAAAATTTGCTACAAAACGCATGTAATGTTTTCCACCACACCTTAGATATGTTGCCGCACTACAGTGGGAAATATGAAGTGCAAATTTGCCGCTAATATTAAAAAATGTAAAGAAAAAGCATGGATTTAAAATTCACCCATTTTAATTTAATAGTAAACGTTTTTGTCCTAAACTTAGTCAGTGCAATCACACACCTGGCACACAACACAGTTTGACTTCTGACACAGGAAACACTTGTTCATTGGCCCTGACCTGTGGCCACTGAACAGCTCCGACCTCAATCTGCTCTATACTCTGGTCTACTACAAGATAGGTGGTGTCGTCCAACAGCAAATTTATCAGTCACGGTGCATAAAATTGACAAACTGTAGCAATGCTTGCTGAATGTGTGGCGTGGCATGGACCAGAGCATCACTGAAGGTGCAACTGATGAGTGGTGTTGTCATCTTCAGACACGTCTGCGGGCAAATGGCGTGGACCTCTAGCAACTGCTAAATGGCATCAGTATGCAGTTAGCTGTATGACATGAAGTATTTGGTTTCTGACGACAGAAACCAAATACTTCCGTGTTATACAGCTAACTGCATACTGATGCTGTTTAGCAGTGGCTAGAGGTGTCCGCCATAATTTTTTTTGAACATATTTGGACTTCAAATTTTTCAAGGTAGCACAGTAACATATTTAAGGTGTGGTGGGAATTATTACATCAGTTATGCAGCAAATTTCATACATACACTTTCCAGTAGGGCTGTCTTGATACAGGGGTTAGCGAATATGTCAACGCGTTAAAGAATTAATTGCGATTAAAAAATTAACACCATTAAAACTTTCAATGCACTGAGAAAAAAACTACAAAAAGGTATCACTGCAAACATGACGAAAAAGAACTACACCAGTCAGACCAAAATATGCCAGGACGTCAGGATACAGGGACAGATGCCCAGCATTTAACTGCTGTACTAAGTGGACCGGGCTGTACCATCAATGTCGGCCATCCTTCACCAGTGACATGCGCTAATGAGACCAATAACGACTGCCATACAATAGCAGCTTACATAACAGTTATGTATTTCATGCGTTCACTGCAACAGCAACCACACAAATCTCCACATATACAATGTGCATTAAAAATGCATGCATTAATGTGATTAAAAAATTTAATGCTTCAATGGCCCTATTTTCCAGTGGAAAAAGATTTTTGAAGATCAGTTAACATCAGGCAAAGTTACAGCCAAAATAAAAATGGCACGGTTTTTATGGCCCACAGTATATATCTTTGGTGCAAATATGCCACAGTCAGCCTGCAAAGAGCCAAACCAAGTCCTGATCAGTTAGAAGTGAAGCACCCATGTTGATATCAGCCTACTGCAAAACAGCACATTATTTTTATGTAAAAACTGTTACTTGACATTTTGCCATGCATTACACTGTGTACTGTGTTAATACATCAAATACAACCAAGCACTTACCAATGAAACTGGCTAAGAACTGTCTGCTGGTAGAACTGATGCACACAAATTGATTACTGATTGCATTCACCACAAGTGTGTGAATTTTCATCAACTATTTTGGTGACAATGGAAGCTGCATCATCTTCAAAAACTTATTGTTTGTAAATTTGTAAATAAGGCTCGTTTTCCAACAAAGCAAAGTGTGAAAAAATACAAAACGAGAGACAGCAGTCAAATCACCGGCTTTATTTCTTTGAACCCGTTGTTTTAGAATCCTTAGCTTCCTTTGCTTCTTTTGTGCCTGTTTTTATTGCAACTGGAATGGATGGTACAACAGCTGGCTTTGGACCACCTCTGTGAACACCGCTCTTAACGCCAGCGACAAAAGATTTTGAAGCATCTTCAAACAAATGGGATTCTGGGAGTGTTCGAACACAGTCTCCTCCAGCCATCTGACTGTGCTCAAATGTATCCAAGGCACCACTTTTGTCTGGCAATGTCATATCGTTGCTGTCCTGCCTTGACCTTGCTCGAATGTCGACAGAAACTGGCTTGATTTGCGATGTCCCGGAAGTCAACTTTCGGCTCCATGAGGACCCTGCAGTAAATGACACCGACCGGCCAGGTGTGCCGGTATCCACCCGCAGTGGCTCGGTAGGGGGCCCACGGCCACGCAGCCGCATATCATGTCTTCTCTCTTTCAGACTTCCAATGTCACCATGTCCCGCAGCTGCACTGTCAGGGAATGTCAACGTCACTCTATCGCCGCCGCCAGATGACTGCGTCTGACGCATTGCACGGTGCTGCTGGTTGTCTGGTCGAAGTGATTTGTCTTGAGGTGTGACGGTATCCACGTTGAGGAGACCAATGCCACGTTCAAGCTGCCCCGTCATCGAGCGTCGGTGCACTTCGGCGTGGCCGTGATGATGATGGCCAGATAAACGACGCTCGGGAGACAGTGTTCGCCTCAGCAGTCCAACATCGTTAGCAGCCAGCTTGTGTGGTTGGTTAGACGGTACGATGGCTGTCAGTCCAATCCCGGTGTGTGGCTGTGCTGGATTATACAACTGTGCCATGTTTGAGATGCCAGGGACATGGGCAGCAACCAGTGGAGCTCCTCCAGTGATGTGGCGGTGATGCATGGCAGATGCAGTAGTCAGAGGACTTGGACTACGTGAAGGTGATGTGGCTGCCCCAGGTGACGGCGAAGGTGTTCTCACAAGTGGCGACAGTGGATTATTATGCCATGACTTGCGACGACTTCCGGCTGCCGGTCGTGACACCGACAACTTGTGCTTCAGGCCATGGAGAGAACTTGGTCGGCCGCCAATCGTAATCGGCTGTACAGGTGAGGACCCGGCTACAGCTGGTGAGCCGGGAGCACTTGACCCTGGTGAGCTACTCTGTGATGATGAATGAGCAGAGTCTGACGTCCATGACTCGGCACCTGCCGTCGACTGTAGTCGCGGTAAAACAGTCGTTGGAGAACCAGGAATACTGTCACTTGATGATATCGACCGATGGTGTGGTGACAACGGAGAAGACGTCGCTGTCATCTGCTGTTCTGCTGCTTTCCGATTACTCAGCTGCCGAAACAGTGATGCCTTATGTCGGTCGAACTTCGGCGGCCGACGGCGATGTCTTGATACAGGGGTATACGGCATCTGCTCCATACCAACCAGTTCAGGACCGCAGACCATCCCAATACCACCGACAGCACTTGGCACCTTGCGTGCACCAATGCGTATTGATGTGCTGGCAAGTGGGACAGTGCGTAGAGCAACACTGGCACCACCGGTCAGAATCAGTCGGACAAGCTCAATATGCAGCAGTCCCTGGACGGATGTACCATTGACGTGAGTGATAAGGTCACCGGCGCACAGACCAGCCTCCATCGCTGGACTGTTTCGCTCAACAGCCTACAATAACATAATCATCAAACATCCAACATTCATTCTTTAACATTCATCACTCTAATGCAAACATAAACACTTGTAAAAAAATTCGGATGCAACAGAATATAGACACGAGATAAATATATAAATTAACGGTCAGCCTCTCTCATGACAGTTACTACTGTGCACCAGTGCCACCTTAGAATATTCGATTCTGTTGCCAGATTCCCAAACTGAATTCCTGCCAAAACGCTTCTTCTCTCAGCCTGAAGCATTCAAGATTCGTTTCCTCCTGCTCTTGATTTGCAAAGGTCTCAAGGTCAACCCCCAAACAATCTGGCTCCATCAACTCTAAACTTGCTCTGGTCAAGCACTCATCCTTGCTCAAGACCAATCTCTCTGGATAGCATATGCTACATCGATGACTATTATCAATAGAAATGACCAATACACCAACTAACGCATGCCATTTCTGCCGTAGTATTATCTACAAACAATCATCGGACGTTAAATGAACTGCATGTTGAGAATTGTCGTGTTTGCCAACTCACAAAAGTCAGCTTATGAAATGTAACGAAATTACACAATGTCAAAGGAACAAATGCTACGATAATCATTAATCATCGGTAAGCCAATCACTATTTGCTCACTCTAGCTTTCAAATTTTGCTATTAACTGACAGACTAAACTGTACTGCACTGGCTCCTTCGAATGCAGCCTTAAAATTTACCTCTTTTCCCTTCTTAACTAGTCACATTCCTCATCTTGCAACACCGGTGCCTCCGACTCAATCTTACTTGAATTTTGCGCCATACAAATTTCGTAATAATAATACTGCTTTTGAACAGAATGTCAAGGCTTACAGCAAACACAAAGCTTCTCACCACAACAAGATGATGCAGTGTGTAGTATTCTGATTCGCCATAATAGACGCGGATTGCTCTCAGTGTAAAGCCATAACCTCGGGGTCCGCGACGAATCACAACCGACGGTTTCAGCAAGCCAGCTGATGGACTTGGTCGATCTGGCAATGTCACTGCTTCGTGTCCACCAGCGGTCGGGCCAGATGGAATGTACGCTGGTGAATATCCTGGGTGAGTCGGTGAAGTGGAAGAATCCGCAACTGCAATTAACACATGGCATGCTTAGCACATTGGTTGTGCTGTCCAATGACGAGATATACTGCTAGTCAGTTTAGGAACAAACTTCCCAACAGTCCAATTTTGTTTATTCTACTGGACACAATTTCAAAAATGACAGTAGAGCCTGTTGTTTCACCGTAGCTAAATTAGTCTCAATTTTACACCCGATTTAAAAAATATTTTTGTTAACTATACTCATACAGTCACATTATTCTCCACTTTCTACGGCCTTTCATGCACTCAAGTGTTTTTATGTACTCATGTGCTCACCCACTCATTCAGTTCATGTAAATAAATAAAATAATCTTTATCTGGGCCAGGCTAGGTTGAAAATAAAATTATATCCAAAAAGCACATATAAAACAAATAATTTTTTAAAATAAATAATGCTATAATGATGGTATTTCTGTGTACAAAATCTTGTTACGGAAAAGACTGATGTTGGTATTTTTTCTTGACATGTTTAAAAGGTGGCAGTCAACTCATACCAAGTTTGTTAACATTATCAGCTGACTGCCGGCTTGCTCAACATCTGTTCGGTTTCTAACAAGCTTGACGATATTACTATGGCACAATCACTACCAGCGTTTCAAAGAAATCTGAAAACTTACTTATTTCGGCAATCATACCCGGACACCGTAGTGTAGTTTCAGACTGTTCTCGCCATGGTGGTCCTAGCAGTTATTTTTTACTTTAGGCCACCTTAAAAATTGCTACGTGATGTAACGTAAAGTCAAATCGTCCCAAGTCATCTTGTACCTCGGCCCTAAGTCAATTAGTCCCCAAGTAAACTCGTTCCCTAGAGCTAGGATTGGGGTTGTCATTAAGGTTAGTGTTAGCCTGTCAGGGTAGGGATTATGGCGAGGGTCAGAGTTAGGATTAGGGTTAGGACTTGGGTTGGGTTTGCCTTGCGGCCGAGTTGACTTAGGGCCGAGTTGATGGTAAACCATTTAAAATAGCAAAGTGAGCACATCGTACAGACCTTCAGTCTTGACGGGTGGTGACTTCACCAGCAGTGTCAGTGGTGTGGCTGATGCTGACTTGTGCACATTGGCTTCAGCTGTGTCAGAAGTTGTCTCTGCTGCCGATCTCTCTAGAGCATCACGTATGACGGCTGCCATCACAGGAGCTGACTTGGACAGCGTCAGAGGCCTCAATGGTCCCAGCTTGTCCTGCTGCTCTTCACGATGATCTTTCTCTTTCTCATCCAATACCACTTCTGACAACAGTGAACAGTTACCGATGTAATAACATCTGTAAATTTGTGACCATTTGTGGCCTTTCATTGCTGACTTGCCTTATTTGACTTACTTGTGCCTTGTTATCTGCAGTGTATTATAGGCTACAGACCATTTGTCTCCATCCAGCTCTGTCTTTTGCTGCCACTTCCATCTTCTCCAGCTGAACCTGAAGCCCTCAGAGCTGCTCCCTCGCCAAATCTCCTTTCCAGGTGTTCCCTCTTCCTCTGTAGCCTTGCAGCATTCAGTGTTAACCAATTGCAATTACTGCCATGTACACATGGCACTGTCATGGTCCAGTTCCATGTCACTACAGGGTAATGCAACAACTGAATTTACTCCTTAACCATCACGCTGATTGGCTCCGTAACCGATGATTCTCTGGAGCTCCATATTTTTCATCCGTCCTTTCAACATGAATGAACACATTCATGGCCAGAGAACAAAAACAGTGATCACTGTCAAGTGACATTACTACTGTCTGATCCTGGAATCTTGGACCTTACAACTGCTACCAGGCTGATAGCTGCTGACGCTGTGTGACTTTATGCATACTGTTAGCGCTGAAGAGTTAATTAACTTGCAGCTTCACAGTCAGCCAGAAAAGCAAGCATTACAATAAATGCAAAATGCTCGTACCTTTCTGACCAGTGTCTTCAATAGATATAGACAACTTTGGAATGTTTAGCACAGCAGATCGTGGTTGATGCTGCTGTCCACTCAGCGATGTCTCAGTCTGAGTCTCTTTACTATAACATGATACAGCAAGTTTTTTGACAAATAAAAATTGGCAAAACAGATTACAGCAACCTAGTTTCAGGTTTCTCAGTTCATGCAACATTACCAAATGTTTGTGCCCAGTGTATTTCCGACACCATGGCTAACAGACACACACAGACTGTGAAGCAATCCACAGCATATGCTCAGTGCCATCTGAGCAAAAATGACAATAATCAGAAAATTAAGTTTTTTACTGCTTACAACTAGAAATAGTTTGTCGCAAAACAAAACGACAAGCTGAAGAAATACTGTGTACTAGTTTCCAGTTTTGGTGGAGGCGAAGTTGTCCTTCGTAGAACCAGGCCACAGATGGGCTCATAGTCCATCCCCCAGTAAAGCCCCTGGTATTTCTTACCAGGGTACTATGACAACCTCCGTGAGGAGGTCTTCACTGTTATGTGGTGCTTCTTTCTGTTTCCTCAGGCGCTTCCGTTGGATGCCTGAGGGTTTCTTCTTTCTTTGAACCATGACATAGTTCGCCTGTCAGCCTCAAAGAGCTGAGTTCTTGCGGAAGGGTTCCCACGAAGGGCCCCTCTTCCGAATGTTCGCTCTTTCACTCCAGTCCATCATCAGTAATCAGATGAGGCCACTGAAGATGAGGGGCGCCTGGTTTAGTAGCCTCTTACGAGTGGGTCTATTCTAAGCCCCGGAACCCACATGGGGTAATACTGTGTACTATGTTACTAACAAACGGCTTCACATGGCTACGAGACAGCTGTCAAGTGGCCAGCATCATATAGGTAAAGCACAAATGCAAACAACATTATGCAAAAGTATTACAAATCGCAACAAGTAATGGAATAATAAGACAGAACGAAACAAGACTGACTTGCACTTGGCAGGTCTTGCAACTGGCAGCTGAGTGGCTGAACTCTGCTTGCCAGCTGTAGTTGTCACAGAGCTGCTGCTGCTGGCTACAGTTGACACCACTGCAGTCACGCGAGGCTTGCTGACAGGTGCCACCAATGGTTCAACAACTAAACTCTCAGGTGCCGACTTGGTTGAAGTCAGCGGCAACTTGGGAGACAACCCAACATTGGTGGAAGTAGTGTTCGCATCTGCCGGAGTGTCTGTTGTAGTGCTGGTGAAGCTGTTCAGCCAGTTGTCATGACTGTCTACGACGTCCGTCTGTGACCCCGAAGATCCCGACTCAGGAGTATCAATCTGACCACTGGCACTCTTCTACAGCCACAACCCATCATCAGATTTCAACTATGGACAGCAACACGTGCATAAACAAGTGTACAATGTCAAAGTAAAAGCTATTACTATAATTAATTACATTAAAATTTTAAAAATCAAAGTTATCCAAATTAAAAGTTGAGTCTTGACATAATACCAGTTGAAAACACTTGCAGCATTTGACATGATATATAAAATTCATAAAAAAAATCCAGAAAGACAGACATCACAACTGGGTTGCATACTGCGTCTTTCGTCTTCACAGGCAGCAGATGCAAAAAATCTTATTATGTTTGAAATGAACAAATCATGTTCATGTAATGCTCCTGCCTCTGACCTCGCTTCGCGGCTTCGTATGCGTTCCGCAAACCGACATCAGCTTATTGTACCTTGCTGTCGACTCAATACATACGGCCGTCAGGCGTTTTCAGTTGCCGGTCCGACAGTCTGGAATTTGTTGCCGCACGAGCTGAGAGATCCAGCGTGCGGTTTTGACAGTTTTAAACAGTTTCTCAGGACAATCCTTTTTGGTCTCTACTAATGTGACCAGTGCATTAGAGGTTTTTAAAAATGATATGCACTATATAAATTCACGTTTCACTTACTTAATTACTTATATAATGCGTGAAAAATGAAGTAACAGTAACTCTACATTCACACTAGATACACATCAAGCAGATCTAATTCCACAGCTGCTGACAAAAGAAACTGACCTCTTTCATTTCTTCAAACTTGATGTACCGCGGCGAGCATGAAGAGAAACTGTGGAACATTATGTCCTCGGAATCATCCTCAGTGTCATCCTCGTCCATGTTGTGACAGTAACGATCACTCCGGGCTACACCAACGCACCACCCAGTAATGAATTCTCAGCTAGCCATTCAGTTCCCACCATCAGATGACAGATTTAACTGTATTTAACATAAGATTTCACTGTATTTAACATAATTAACAGAACAACAGCTTCGAAAGTGCAGTAATGCAGTTCACTGTAATTTTATGCATGTTGAAATACCCGCGAACATTGCAATTACACAACTTTCCCAATTTTTGCAAAAATGAAATACTATAGCAGCACTGTAAGATAAAAGTTCTAATAATGCACCTATACAATATTATTCTCCGGTAGAGCTCAAATGACATCAAAAGTCTGGTTGTCCCACAAACACACAACAAATTTGCTGACAGAATTTTCCTGGCAACAGCCCACACTGCCATCTGTAGAATGTTCAGACAACAGTGGCCAGGTACGTCTTTTACATTGTTCAGATGACATCCGTTAGATGTTCCTGTTGACTCCAGCACTTAGCGACTAAACTGTATCTGATGCATTCTACAAATACTCTTCACATACATATGCACACCAGGTACGTCTTTTACATTGTTCAGATGACATCCGTTAGATGTTCCTGTTGACTCCAGCACTTAGCGACTAAACTGTATCTGATGCATTCTACAAATACTCTTCACATACATATGCACACCGTGTTCCAAAAATGCTCACCTTTTTTACTTCGCTGTAGTTTTTACAAACATCGACCGATTTTCGTAATATCTGGCACACAGTATACTGAGGTAAGTTGCAATACAGCAGTTTATTCATTTACCCACTTCACCTGCATACTGTTGCTACACTACCTCGGGAAAATTTGAAATGCATCATAATGACTTTATTAACAAATGTCAAATATTGTGGGTGTACATGCCAAAAAATGTCCAGTTTTTCCACAAAATTGTCGTCCGACAGATCTCAAATATGCAAATACTAACCTTCTCTTTCATCCACACAGGCCTAACTGAAGGTCATAAGCCTGGACCAGTAAACTTAGGAGTTTTACGCTGCAGTAATTCAATGTCTGTGCTGGCACACTGCCGTGCTAGAAGATGTCAGCGTCACAGTAATGGCACAAGTGGACGAAGCATCTCTTGCACCAGCATTCAGCTCAACATCATGGTAGTATGCAACAGTAAAAATCTTTCATTTGTCAGATTTCATTGTCATGTTTCAAAGTCATTTAAACAGCTTTGTTGATACAACAAATCGGCCAAAATGGTCCCAAAACCAAAAATTAATATTTCCCAAGGTAGTGTAGCAACAGTATGCAAGTGAAGTCGACATGTCAATAACAGTTGTGTTGCAAAATACTTCAGTATACTGCATGCCAAATATTATGGAAATCACTTAACTTTTGTAGACACTACAGCAAAATAAAAAGGTGAGCTTTTTTGGAACACGGTGTATATATCACTAGTGCAGTAAAAACTGTCGTTCCTTCGTTTACGTACGCCTTTAAGTAGTGATATAACGCTACGAATTGTGTGAGAAAAATCAACTTACTGTCGAAATAGCTCGTGTCTTCCTCGTTCTGCACGTGAGGTATGAACTCGGCCTTCTGTCGCAGCAAGCTGTCCCAGTCCAGACCTTCAAAGAAGATATGCTCCTTCACCTGATGTACGCCGATTGTGCCAAGCCGCTCCAAAGGGTTGTGTTGAAGAAGACCAAGAATGAGATCTTTGGCATCATCTGGTGGACAGTACTCAGGCTCATCCGGCCACTCGACACTCTCTGTACATTGGAACAACTGTTATGTGTTAATGTTATTGTCACATACTGATTTATGTTATGCTTCACAACAATCGGTCGCACAGGCACGGTGAGAAATTAAGACATAGCAAGAGGCTAAAGTAATTTGGCAAAGGCTGCACTGAATGCACTGCACACACTGCATGCAGTTGCGGCCCCCAGACCTCCTAAAGCACACCAAATTTCAAGTCTCTAGCTTCAGCCAATCTTGAAGTATGTAGTGGGTCCACAATGGGCAAAATTTTGCCCATCTCCCCCTTAACTTCAATGTAAGGGGATGAAGACCCCCGTGTAACACAATGTTCCATGGGCCCCCAAGAGTGTTAATCCAAAACAGGATCTTGATCCGTTAAGCCATTTTTGCAGTGAAGCCAAGTTGAGCCATGTGACAGACAGACAGATGGACAAATACCACGATCAACCAATAGTCTAGGGATCGTGGAATTATGCGATTATGCGCACGCATAATTATGTGCATAATTAATGACCTTCTGCATAACTGGGCAAATCCCGCATAATCCAACGAGCTCTGCATAATCTGTCTCATTTATGAATGACGTTTTGTTATACATCAGGAATTTTGCTTATAGTCACGAATGTATGCTATATTCTAACAACAAATACTGTTTCCCGCTAAATTCATCAAATATTCCC
>Ga0126335_1001260_pt1 | contig 13939 bp, 6 predicted proteins | sample OlaspJWI45metaG_FD_108409 | JGI IMG/M metagenome (GOLD analysis project Ga0126335, IMG submission 108409) | Marine gutless worms symbiont microbial communities from Oahu, Hawaii - Olavius sp. 1 OAHU.JWI-45 metaG | ecosystem: Host-associated > Annelida > Digestive system > Unclassified | place... | reverse complement strand
GGTTGCAGGTAAGGGGTTGGGCAGGGAGTGGGGGTAAGGGACAGTGAGTGGCGGTGGTGGGGGTGGAGCCACTGAGCGGGCAGAATGGTTAGTTTGGTACTAAAATAACACTATGTGCAATATCACTGTCCACACATATTTTCCAAAACCTTTTCACTACCTAAGTCTGTGTTTTAATATGCTACGCAATGTCAATTCACATCTACATTAAACTTATCTATATAAAACATCAAACAGGACACAACTTAATTACTTTTTATTTTTTAACACCACAAAGCTGAGCATACCACTTCTGTAGCAGAAGTGCCTGAATTCCCACCATGTGTTGTCCTAACATGCTCCAGTAAATGAGCAATTGAAAACCCCATCTGCCCACAGTACGCGCATGTATACGACAGGGTCTGCAGTGTAGACGAACTGTCACCTCCATAGTACATATCTGCAACATAACAGCAAGTCATTAAATCCACCACAGTTTCAGTCAAACATCAAAAAGTGTACACAGATTTCATAAGTACTAGTACAAAACCAAAGTCCAGTCATTTCAGCCAAATGCTGTCTTCACATCCACAGCTTGTTTAGTAATTAATTCATTGACTGTTGTTCTGGTTTGTACAGTTGTTAATTTACGGCTATGAGTAAGCCTTGTGCCGCTATTTGGCAGCGTGTATATTACTGTGCTAAACTGCATATGTTATATTCGTATGACGATTTGTGTTACGTTATATGCACTGTCCTGCATCGCAGATATTGTGTAATTCAGCATTTGTGCTGCAACACAAATAAAAAATAAAATTAAAATAAAAGCAGAGTACTGTAGACAAAGCAAACACATAGCATAAATACTATTCTTACTTAAGTCTGCACGGGTCATGATGCACTGCATTGGATGGTTAATGGTATGACGTGATGATGTGGCTCCACTATCATGACATGATGTACACAGGTCGTAGTCGTAACAAACAAGGCACTTAAACCGCAGACTTGAAAAGTTACTCTTCATACAGGCATCGCAGCTGACACCTGCAAATAATCACAATAAGTTGAACACCAATAATAACTAACATCAAGCTATTCAAATAGACAGTTTATACCTAATGTGGGTGACAGTCAACTCGTTCCCAGGTCAGCGCGACCCCAAGTCAACTTGTCCCCAAGTGAAGTAGCTCCCAAGGATGAGGGTTAAGGTCGGGGTTAGGTCTGCCTTGGGGCTGAGTTGACTGTAAATCCTTGATAAAAGCAAATCTGTGGGGAAAATCAGGCAGTAAAACACTAAAACATCAACACAGTAGAGTTATCTTACATCATATCAGATCGCCCGTCGCTCTAACCCTATAGGCTTACAACGAGAGGGGCTTCCTATTACACAGGGTCTTTTGTTAACAGACAGTACAGAACACACAACAACGATTTCTTACAAGTCACGTCTGTACAGGTACCTTCATGCCGAGACATCGCAGAAGACCGGCCGGCAGACATCGATACGGAAAACAACCAAAATTATGCTGTAACTATATTCAAAAAATTATGCCAAATCTTCGCTTAGTATAACTATCATTAAATTAAATCCAGCTACACGGGAATTACCGATACGAAAAAACTTTGTTTTTCGTTATTACTTCGATTTTCGATATCAACAGTACGTGACGTCATTAATTTAGATGCGTTTTGTTTTCTTCGGATTCTCTGGAAGCAGGCATAAATCGGTCTTTTTCATCATTCATCAATCATTAATTCATCATTTCATCATATTTTTCTTTTTTTCAGTCCAATTGTCGGTAGGTCAGTAGACCTGTAAACCGATCTTCTCATGTCGAGACGTAGTAGTCAATTTGTCAATATCACCGCCGCTGGTCAAAGGCCGCCACAACATTAGTTTAGTTTATACATATTGTATATTCGCATATACAAACCTGAATGTTTTCTGCTTCATGCTGTAGGCCACCGCCTGTTTCCCATGCCCATAATTATATGACAAATAACCATGGCGCTAGTCCATGTGCAGATTACCCAAACCCGGCTTTTAAATTTTGGGACCCCCCTCTTATCTACGGAGCGGTTGAAGCTAGAGACTTTGCACGCATGTAGAGGGGTGGAGGCTCTAACGAAAATTATACAAAAGTAGGTTAAATGGGGTCCGGACTCCGGAGCGGCGTCACGTGACCTAATAGTAAATTGGGAGACCCCCCATTTATCTCCGGAACCGCTGAAGCTATAGAGACTTGAAATTTTGCGTGTAGAGTGATGTGGATCCTGACGAAAAGTATGCAACAGTAGCTCAGTCATATGCAGGTCTGCGTCTGGGTTATGTGACATACTTTTAACTTTGCGATTTCCTTCATATCTTATAGAAAGGCTATAGACTCTAACGCGTGCAGTGTGTGCAGTGCATTCGATGCAGCCTTCGTCAAATTACTTTGGCTTTTTGTTTTTTATGTAACACGTTATCAGACTACTGTGGTTGTCATAAGCTTGTTGTGTTCTGAGTGTGTGGAATTGTGAATGACGTATTTACATCAATAAACAGGAAGCCAAAAACAAGCAAATCCAATTTATACGACATACAAAATGTACACCCTATATCCCAAACGTCTGCGTCTATCGTAATTCCTCCTCCTCCTCCTCCTCATCATCATCGTCCGTCATTTGGTTGAAAGTCGGGTTCAGCCACCAACCACCAGCTTAGCAGGCATGCAGTGGCCTGATCACTTCTAAGCGAGAGAGTCGACCACTAGTAATAGGCGTCCCATTTTCGATAAATCGGCATACAATAGGCCTGCCGTTTTTTGCTTCCGTTGTTTTTCTTCTTTTGGAGGTTACTTATACCAGATAGGTAGCTTAATCTTTTATAGTCATTTCAGCTGCTAATGTAAACCTTACCTTGTTATTTTTACTTTGTGCAGTTGTTTCAGCAAATTTCATACGTTAATAGTTTTATTTGAAAAAATACTTGATAATATCTCTAGTGCACCGGGTCTTAAGCAGTTTGCGCGAGTGCCCCTTGTACCGTTCTTGTTTTTATCCAGTGTAAAAAGTTCATGCTGCAAAACATTACTAAACCCCCTGTACATCTTGAAAACCTGAAAATCCTGCCTGTTTCTCCTCTATTCTAAACAACACTATCTACATATTGGCTGCAGTGTGTACAGTCATACAATGTGTACAATACTATATAGACTTTTATCGTTGTCTGTACACGTGACACGTCGTCGTGTACGTAGACAATGCATACCTCAAATGCTAACTTTCTATGCTGGAATGACTCTTTTTATCTATGTCGTTTGTTGACTGTAATTTTGCGAAATACTTTTGTTAATAGATTGATTATAAAGTGTACATTGGCTTATTCCACTGCCCGGGACATGTTAGTACGAATTTTTTTGTTAGGTGGTTTTAGTGGTTTTAGTCCATATTGGGTGTTATCAAGTTTTGTACCGAAGTTTCGGTGCCGCTTCTCCATGCTAACTTTAGAGATCGTGTTTCGTGTAAAAAGATCACCATCCCACTGGCCACTGCACGCAGCACACCCGCGTGCCCTACTGATCTGTACGATCTGTAAAGATTTTACAGACATTATGGATTGTTTTGCGGGTTTTTAATGATACTGATAATTTAATTTTAATTTTATGAACGTTATCTATCCAATCACCGGCAGCCTGTAGCAGGAGATCAGAAGATCGCGAAATGAAATCCCAGCAGTCTGTAACCATAAGCCTAAAGCACTTATTTCCTCATGTGCTGCACTACCCAATGTGTTGCGTTGCGTGACAAGTGAAAGTATTTGCTGGAACTAGCTGTGACTTGTTGGGACTGATCGATAGAGATATCGCTAGCGGGTATGACTAATTACCACATCGGACGGTGTTTGGACCACATCGAGCTGTACTAGACCACATCAAACGTCTGTGCTCCTAGACTTTTGCATCAATCGTGCCATAGCATTCAGTCCACTCAAATCGGATGCCTATCACTAACTAACACTGTTTATCAACCAATAAATGAATGATGTCACGTTTATGATGTATCTTGCAGTTTTTTTCCTGTTTATGTACTCTCACCAATTACCCAATCTGTCATAAATGTTCAGCACACAGAATAGTTAGCACAGCACTGTTAATGTAGCTGTGTCAGTATAAGTTAAAACACATGAGTTAATGCTGCAAAAGGACACTGATTGAAATAAGTATGTAAACTTTTTGCAGCATTGACAAAGTATTTGACGAGTAATGTTGACGTGAGCAAACAAATGGGGAAAACTTTTAACGACAACGGGAATTCCTGTAAACGAATGGAAAATGAAGGTAATTTCCATTTGTCTTCATGGTTTCGCATTGGCATTACACGTAATTCTGGTTATACATGGTAAGTCATTCAACAACAGCGACATCCACAACGCCAACTACAATGACAACTATGGCTACGATTTGCAACTGCGACATTGACAACAATAATGAAAACGACGACGACTGCAACTACAACAACGATGACAACGACAACAATAACAATGCCAACAACAGCAACAACTAAAAAACTAGAACTACGATGTCGACAACTACAACTACAATGTTGCGAGGAGGCCATAGCAGTATCCAGACTCATTGCAGGAAGTCTGACAGACACAACACATCACGGGAAACATCGGTCAACTGTTTTTTAGTAGCCCTGAAAAGGGCCAGTTGCTATTGTGCAGATAATGGCCCTGAGAAGGGCTGGTTGAAGATGGTGGAAGTCTGAAAGAGGTCACGCCGGATACTGTCAGGTGTCGGCATCTACAATATCAACAAAGATATGTATGCCCGCCTCGCACTGGCACTGCCACATATACTCTTTGAGGTACGATGGGATAAGTCCCGTGGTACCCCAAAGCAGGCCTTTAATTTGGCTTCATAGGCATTTAACTGACTGTGTGTGGTTCGTGTGGATGCTTGTAACGGGGTCGACATACTGCACAGAATGGTTCACTGTCTGGTGGGGGTAGCCCAAAGCCGCCAGGTCGTTGTAAGCTGCCCACTGGTCTGACCAGATGGTCATGCCTGGTAGTATGTAGCGCTGGACTAGAGGCAGCAACACGGCGGCATCCCGCAGTTGTACTGTCTCCATGAAAAAGTCCTCGGTTGTGGTGTCGCCGCCGCCGAACACCCACATCTCTGGCACACCTAGTCCCTGGCTGTTGCCTGGTTTTTTCTGTTGGCAACGATGCTCGCGTTGATGGTGATGATGTGTCCCGGTCCTCCAAATTGACGGGGGTTGGCTAGCAACTCAGATGAACACACTTCCCGGATCATCTGGTATCAGTCCACGACCATGGTCTCTGAGACTATGACCTGCTCCCGGATATAATCGTGGCTTTGTTCTGTCTACCAATAATACATTGTGTCCTGTAGCTGGGTCAGCGTGCAATGCAACCTCTCCCAGAAACTACCCTTCCTCAGATTGACCATTTTCCAACAGTCTTTAACTGGGCATCGCCAGCAGCTTTCGTCGATGGCCCATGTGTACAGTTTCTCCTTCGCTGTGCTGCACTGGCACACCATATTGTTAGCTAGCAGTCTGTGCACACACATGAAGGCGATTGCGGCATGTGGTGTCTCTGTAGCAATTACTAAGTCGCGGTAAGAAAGGTTGAGCTGTGCAGCGGTGGCCATGTTGTCGTCTGGTTAGTTCGAAAAGGACACTGGACAGGTCAGCGTTGCCAGCTATTTTCAGTGTCACTGCCAAACCCAGCTTATTTCACTACCAGGTCTGTCCAAAAATGCCCAATTTTCCTAACTAAATAAATGCAGTATGCATAGTACCCATATTTTGTGGTTTTAACATGTCATCTTGAAGTGGTCTACAAATTTCAACATAACTCAGAACTTTTACGTCATTTTCTATTGCTGCACTTTAATAATAATAATAATAATAATAATAGTCAGACTATTTCTAATGCTCCGTAACACGACGAAGACGTTACAAGGACGCGCAGTAGTGGAGGCAGTAAAGTAACATCTAAGTGCAAAAATGCCAAAGTAATGTCAGTTTTATGGTCACTGCTCAACTCAAAAACTCAAATTTACTGCCAAATTAAGCAAAAAAGGAAAAAAAATTGGCAAACTGCAAAACTCAAATTTTCATTGCCAAACGACTAAAAATGCCAAATTTGAGTTAATTGGCATCCAAAAAATGCCACTTGTCAACGCAGGGAAAAGAGCAGGAGTGCATACAGAAAGCAGGAAAATTAAATAGGTGACAGAAGCACATTGCAGCAACTGTTTGATGACAATGGCATACGAAAAATAACAGATGAGACCTAAGTCTTGCATTGCGCCATGCATGTGGTGCTAAAACGACTTGTTTTACACTGCGGCATATCCTACAATGACGTAACAAGTGCACTGCGTTTAATCGATTCAGTATTCTTCGACGTCAGCGGTTGTGTTTACAGTACGATTTCACATTGCAAGGTAACAAACTGCGATAAACCCATACGAAAATGACAGCGTGTGTGTTTATTTCCTGCACAAGTGCATTAAACAGTGTTAGTGTGTGATAGGCGTCCGTTTTGAGTGGATTTAATGCTATGGTGCATTGTGGTGTGAAAGTCTAGGAGCCCCTCAAACGTCCTCACCTGTAGGCTATTGCCTGTCACTGTAATTGATGAGAAGCAAGGCATTTGTAGGCCTATAGATTCAGAGGCCTACGTTCATTGCAACTGGGACATCAAAGCAATACAGAGCTTCAGTTAATTATTGAGTTTAAATGTTCATGTACATTAAGCATTGCAAACTAAAAAAAGTATACATGTGGCATCAACAACAGTTTTCTTATGTTATGTATATGTTTGTTGTTTCAGTTTGTACTGTTAATTTATGGCAGCATGTATAATACTTTGCTAAACTGTGTGCTGTGTTGTGTTGTGTTTATATGATAATGCTTTGTGTTCTACTGTATGTACTGTCCTACGTGGCAGATGTCAATCCAGCATTCATGCTGCAAAACAAATAAACCTATTATTATATTTATTATTTAGCTGCCGGCAAAACTTTGCCAGAGGCTATATGTTTTATCTCTGTATCATCGTCCTTTTTAGTTAACCACACTTAATGTGACGAAACCGCCGATTGCCGCCGGCTAAAAAGTATACCAACGCTTAGAACCGAGGTGTGGCACGAATAATCCCTACAGACCTCTCCACCAGCCCTCCCCTGTTTCTGGCAAGACGTCAAAAGTGCTAAATTTTGCCCTGATTTCCGACCCTACATGCATTCCGAGCAAAGTGAATTAAAAACAGCAGAAAATCAGAGATCTAAAACAATAATGTATAGTGGCACTGTCTGGGCTCTCATCAGCCGCAGATGCCATACATCTAGGGCCCCAAACTCTGACAAACATTTGCTTAAATATTGCCCCTAAAGTGCAACGATTGGAAAAAACAGTTACACCGCTCTAATTCAGCCACATGTGGACAGATTGCATTCAAATTTCAAAAGATAGTACTTCGTGGCTCCAGGGAAGATGCGGAATTGTCAATGCCCACTTATGGTCAAATCTAAGATGGTGGACGTCGCCCAAATTTTTAATATACATCTAGGGTCCCTATGTCTTTGGAATGGCAAATGCTAGAGACTTCAAGTTTGGTGTGTGCACCGATGACGACAAGTAGTTTTGACGGCATACAAAATACTAGTCAAAGGAGAAGTGGCCCTGTTTAGGTAACCTAGATTTAGAGTTACGGAACCCTGCGCATATCGCTTAAACATCTAAAACTACAGGGTTTAAATTTATCATGCAGATAGACTGCAGGGAGTGGAAAATAAGCAGTACAAAAGTAGGTCAAAAGGGGACATTATCTGGGTCACATTGACCTAGTTTTAATTTTGCCATTTCTTCTATATTTCTGTAATGACTACAGCTACAGATGTAGATGTGGTATATTTTAACTATTAAAATGCACATTTACTTTTGCACATGCCTTTTGTTTCCTTCAGTGCTTTGGCGCTGTTGGTTGGGTCCACTGGTCCAGTGCTTGTCATTTGAGGCAATCGATCGGTCGATTGTTTAAATCAATTTCCTAAATGCATGTCAGGCGATCATTAGCCTCCACTGTTCTGGGTGGAATCAAGAACATTTGAATCATTAATTGTTATTCAGTGTCAGTGAAGTGATACTATAGCAGCCACTGCCTTACCACAGTTATCTTTGATGGTGTCCCGATGAGGAAGCCAAAGCAAAAGCATGTACATAGTCTATTGAAATGTGAAAAGATCTGTTTGTGTGACTGAGGGTGAGCATATGATACGGGCGACTTCTACTCGTTTGCAAACACAGCGACTATGCATTGTGGTGGAAGAACCGAATATTTCTACTTACCTTTTGTTGCCCAAGTGACAAAGTAACTCTCAGTAGATTTCAGTATTCCATGTACTGTTTGGTTAAAAAAATAAGCTAGCAACATCTTAATTAATTCAGTTTCAAATGACGCATGTAGTCGGCGAACTGCCTGTCAGAATTTCAGCAAATGATGACAACGTTCACTAGTCTGAAGGAATTACAAAAGTAATTAATTACATTTACAGCAGTAACTGTAATCAGGGATTATTATTATTATTATGCAGCGTTTAACGCGCCATGTGTCGGTCATAAGGCTGACGAATCGCAGGGATTGATTACATCTTTTCAGATAGTAAGTAATTACTGTAATTAATTACTTTTTAAAACAAAGTCACATAATTACAATCAATTACTTTTGCATGGTATCTATACCAACACTGGTCATGCATGATGGATAGTTAAAAATTCAGTGCCATATCCACTGCCAAGTCCAGTCACAATCGATCGCCTACCCAACCCAGCATGATGGATTTATCAATCACAGCTTTTAAAATGGCAAGCACTTGTTGGGTCATCTGGCCTGTAAAAATCGTTCCTGAAATGACCTATAATGTGTCAAGTGGGACATTAAGCCTTTATTCGTTCTTCTAAATTTCAGGATGGCTGAAAATTTATGAGGTCTGGTGTCACTTCGATCAAATATGCCATAGTCGATGCCTGGATTATTGTTGCGTAGTGCACAAGCTTATTTTTGCCGTTTGTAGTGTAAATGGTGGCATATGTTTTAAAAGAAAGTGCCTGCTTTAAATATTGTATGTGTTAACTTAATGGGTGACTTTTGTATTTGTGTTGCAGGTAGTGATGAGGACAAACTCTGTTAGATTAATTTAGAAGTTATACGTAGCACGTGGACCGTTCTAACAATCTCATAATTAACTTTGTCATTAATTTCCTGGCTTCCTGCTGTAGCAGTATGGCTATCGTCAATAAGAAGACGCTGATCGTCAACTATTTGCCGCAGTCATTGACTGATATTGAGTTCCATAGCATGTTTGCATCTGTTGGCACAATTGTGTCGTCTAAGATCGTTCGAGAGCGGGCAACTGGTTACAGTTATGGCTTTGGCTTCGTCGAATATGCAACTGAGGTGGAAGCAGCCAATGCTATCCAGGCACTCAATGGTGTTCAGTTGCAGAACAAAGTTATTAAAGTGGCGTACTCCCGACAGGGTGGTCGAATAAAGGGCTCCAATCTGTATGTGCGTGGCTTGCCACTGTCATGTACAGCAATTGAGTTAGAGCAGCTGTTTATGCCATTTGGCGAGGTTGTGCAGTGTCGAGTGCTGAGTAATCAGAATACTGGAGAATCCCGTGGAGTTGGATTTGTCCTCTTCTCAACCCGTGACCAAGCCGAGGCAGCTGTGGAAGCCCTCAATAACTCAACACCTCATGGCTTCCCTGGTCCACTTGTTGTTCAGTTTGCTGAGGAAAATGCAAACAAGAAGCGTGAGGATAAGCGTGGAGGTAATACAATGTTTCCGAGTAACCCCATTCCACCAGCAGGTGTCCAGAATATGTTTGCTGGCTATCCGTTTGGTGGCTATCCTGGAGGATTTGGCAATAGCTATGGCATGATGGGGGGTGCTGGAAACTTCGCAGGTGGTGGCCCAGTACGTAACCAGATGTCGAAGCAGCAGCGTTTCAATCCAATGGCTAAAGGTGGTCGCGGTGGATTTCAAGGAGCTGGAGGTAAAGGTGGCGGCAACAGTCTTGGCCACATAATCTTTGCCTATAACATCGGCCCTAACACGACAGAATCCCAGCTGTGGGAACTGTTTGCTGCATACGGAACTGTGCTAAAGAGCGATGTGATTCGTGATCCGCAGACCAATGCTGGACGAGGGTACGGCTTTGTCACAATGCCAAACTTTGAGGAAGCTCAGTTGGCCATTCAGAGCCTCAATGGTTACGTCTATTCTACTAAACCATTGCAGGTTTCATTCAAATCTGCTAAAGCAGGCGCCAAGCAGTGACTGTCGTATGGTGGTTATAAATTGTCCTCCGATGAACAGTGACAGTTTTAGATAAAGGGCAACTTTGCTAAGTGTACATATCTTGCCATGTTGTCGTTAGATTGAACACTGCTACCTTTCAGCGTAGATTGACAGTTTTTAAAAACTACATGTTCTCATATTGCTAAATTATATTGTGGTTTTCTGTAATTCTGTGCGAAAGTAATGGAGCATGTTTGTGGGTATTGGCCCTGTTACTGAACTGATATACTTATGTGTTAACTGGAAATAACATTGTTTGAGATGGTTTTTCTTTAAAATTTTGTCTTTAATATGATATGGATTTTTATTTAATAAGCCATATTTAGGATCAAAATGCTTTGAATGTAACAATAGAACTTATACGGTGATTTAGTAAAATATTAGTCTTTACTCTTAGCTGATCATAAACTTAAGCACTCTTAATGTGCATGATGCTGTGATTGTTAACAAAATGCTGACAACTCGAGTATTAACTATACATCTGTAACAATGATAGTGACTCAATACAGGACTTGCCAAACTACACTGCGACAATGCTTAATTAATTGCGCTAGCCACTATAGTTCGACAAGAGGCCAAAGTAATTTGGCAAAGGCTGCACGAATGCACCACACACAGTTGAACAAGAAGAAGAAGAAAATTGATTTGCCAATAAGGCTGGTTGCCAGAAAGGGCTTCAGCCCATCGACGCTGGCTACCATACACAATTCAGTAGGCCTACACAATTCACAGTTGCCGAATGTTAATAGTTTTTTAACTGTAGTTTCAAGGAATTTGGAGACCGAATCTGTTTCAAGTGATCAGGTGATTCATTCCACAGGTGGCTAGTTTTAAACTATTAATTTTTTACCAACAACACTTTGTGGGGACAGCAAATGTAAATCACTGCTACTTCTAGTACTATAGCTATGAACTGCAGAATTTGGAACAAAATAGCCGTCAAAAGCTGCAGGCAATTTATTGCTATGAGCCTCATGACTGACGGACAGACACCGCGAACATCGGTGACAATAGTCCGCATGTCATGCATTTGATACAGCGTGATAAATTGATAATAGCTGTTACGTGTCCATTACAGGTAGCAACAGCAAAACAAGTCACACTCAGTGCGAGTGAAATAAATGTATCGCTGAATATCTGCTACTTTTAGATTTCTGATAGGAACCGACACGTGCGGTGGCTAATGCGCGCGATTTATACGAGAGTAAAAAGGCGGGCATTCAAAGAGACATAGTGGATAGTAGCCCATTAGTTGTATAGATTTGCAGAAATGCTGCTGAGCTGGCAAGTACAAACGATAAACATGAATTTAGGTCTGTGTCTCGCGGGTCACTCATATCTGCATTTAATGGACAAATGATGAGCTGCTTGGAGCATTCGTTGGCCCACGTCTGAATGATGACCAGTGCATTGCGAGCACGCTGGCGCCGCTCTGCTTGAACGATAATTGATATACATGTCATCTCAGTCAGCGTCGCGTCCAGCCACTGAATCTTCCGTCGCCATTATCAATGCATCTCCGCCCGTACAAAGTGCTGTGCATTGCGACTGTGCGCGCAGGACTTGTCATCGATCAATCCAGTAGGCCAAAACTCATTTTCTTCTCTGTATTCGGCATACACAATGACTAATCACGAGAGATAAAACCTAAAGTTGATGGAAAATAAACTAATGAAATAGTAAACCGCTAGTCAAAAAGTACGTGAAGTTGATCTCCTATGTTACAGTAAAGGTAATAGGCTACCTTTACTGTAACATAGGAGATCAACTTCACGTACTTTTTCGTAAACAGACATTGAGGCACTTGATGTATAGGATGCCAGCAGTCTATGGTGACTGGTGCGGATGGGAACTGGTAGTGGTCTGTGTGTATACTGACGAGTTTTCGACTTTTTGAGCCTGGATTGGAAAATGAAGGCGATGGAGTGGGACAGTCAGCATTAAATAAGAAAGTGAAGGACAGTAGCCTCTCTCGTGCTTATGCCTAGCCCCTAAGTACGCCTAGCTTAAGAAAATAATAGACGTAGTGCATAGCGTCCCGAGTGACTTACAAGTTACAACTGGCCTGTAGGCTGTACTGACTACAACTTCGAGTATGAAAATTATCATTATTAAGTAATAATTAGTGAAGGGGAAGCAGCTTGCACATGACATCGATATGCCAATTTTTATATAACTCACAATTAGCTGAACTCGGTGGATTGACAACCTGCAACAACTGCAGAGTCTGCTGCTCTACAGCGTAACACTATCAACTACTGTTGGGCCTAGAACGGTGTCGCATCTAAGCCACATGACGTACACGTTGTAGGCGATGAAGTCTAAAACACAAGCACAGCGAAGGCTTACACGAGCTCGAGTTCTGAGTAGCCTAGAGACAACCGTAACACCAGTGAGAACGACGATATAATGATGCCAATAATGTACGCTTACGTTGAGCACGCGATAGCCATTAGCCACCTTCAATGCTACTGCAGCAGCAGCTGAGACGGCAGTCAGTCAGCATGAAACTATTAAACTAGGGCCTAGGCCCCACATGTCGTCGATGTATCAAAGGCTCACTCAGGTCGATGAGGTCATCGAATTCGGACTGGTCAGGAATCGTAACCCACTGATCTCCTCTAGTGTGGGCTATATAACCATTACGACGGCTAGAAGCCTGATTAGGCCAAATGATTGTAGAAAAATGTAACAGGCCTACCTTATGTTCTCGAAAAGTTCAGTGTAGAGACCATGTGATTCATGGGTCATCGCACATAGCCAATTAAACTGTCATAAACCTGCGCGCTGCCGCAGTTTTGCGACGTTGGCATTAATCCCATGACCATGAGACTCGAAGGTGACCTAGATATTCTAAAGGTGTACCCTCACACTGAAAATGAAGCTGCTAGCTCAAGGCATTCAAAACTTAGAGCTTGAATTGAATTAATACGAAAATGTCTCAAGGTTGAAAGTCAAGGTCAAAATGTCAAAATCTCCGAATTGTAACAGATATTTCGATCAAGCCCAGCAATTTCCGGACAGTTGTTTTCGAGTTGCAAGTTACAGCTTATTCACTGTCGTGACCTTGACCGTAGACCCATGACCTTGAAACTAAACTGTGACCTAGATATTCTGAAGACGTATCTCCACACTAAAAATGAAGTTACTAAGTAAAGCCATTCAAATTATATAGAGCCTAAATAGCTCTCGAGGTCAAAGGTCAAGATCAAATGTCACCATACTTTATGCAATAGTCAGAAATAAATTTAACAACATCTGAGTCATGGGCAAGACATCTTTGTACGAAGTTAAGTGAACGCATGCAAAACTGGTCAAATATAGAAAGACTACGGCATAACAAAGGTAGAATATAGCTGTGTGTTCGATATGGTATCTCCCACATTTTACGAATGCTTTTTCTCCACGCTATGCATAAGCCTTGAACTTAACAGGCACTATAATTCACAACCATAAAAACTTGTACAGTATGATTGGAATAATCTATACTTAGTTCGAGAATTCAGGGTATTAAAGTAACACAAGACATTATTTACTTGGCCAATAAAAACACCCCGTCTGTGGCTAATATCC
>Ga0126335_1001259_pt1 | contig 13946 bp, 10 predicted proteins | sample OlaspJWI45metaG_FD_108409 | JGI IMG/M metagenome (GOLD analysis project Ga0126335, IMG submission 108409) | Marine gutless worms symbiont microbial communities from Oahu, Hawaii - Olavius sp. 1 OAHU.JWI-45 metaG | ecosystem: Host-associated > Annelida > Digestive system > Unclassified | place... | reverse complement strand
TGTTCATGACCCAGGTCATCGATGCGTCAGCTGCTGCAGCCGGGGGGCTGTGACGTAGGAGCTATTATTATTATTATTATTATATACATTATATTATAGTCTGTTTTATGTCTTCTCTCTTTCAGTCGACAGTTTAGCATGTAAGACAGTCACTTTGCAGATGTAGAACAATCTGCTGTTGTACTTATGACAAGACGTTCATTTCAGGTGAAAACTGAACACATTTTTGTTTAGGCATTATTCGCGTTAACTGACAGTGACCATGCTGCACTGTGATGTTTGCTGTTTCTTACGTGCCTCTTAGGATGCCAGTGAGAGTGACATAAAAGTCCAAGTGTGCATCTATGCATTTGACCTGCTCTACATCAACGGAGAGTCGCTGGTGAGCCAGCCACTGCGTCATAGACGTGATGTGCTCAGATCCAGCTTTCCACAAGTCGAGGGAGAATTCATGTTTGCATCTAGTCTTGTGACCAACGACACGGAAGGCGTTGCTGAGTTCTTGGAAGAATCAATCAAAGGTAAGTTTGGCTGTTATGAGGTTTGCTCTGTATTTGCTACAGTTAGCTGGAATTGAGTTGTATTTGTTGGGCCACGTGATGCAAGGCCTTATATTTTGCTCGTGTTATTTATTTATTTATCTTAATGTGAGAAAACAGCCAGAGGGATGCCCGTCGTTTCTGTACTGTCGGTGGCAGCGATGAAGGTTCTCCACAAAAACCAAAAAATTTACCACACTCCTCCCCTATTTTATGTAGGGGGCAGGCAAAAAGTTCCAAATTTTGGCCCAATGATCGATACCACTCCACTTCGGCATGCTGCCATTTTGATTGGAAGACTTTCGGAAATCTAAAAAAACTTGTCAAGGACCAATGGTGGGTGTACTTCACGGTACCAACTGGGTGGGGATGGGTCCCCCCAACTCTGAGATTCTTTGCCACAAAGGTGACCCAAAAATGGGCCCCAAATGGTAAAATGATAAAATCACTACAAGGTGACACATACTAAGATCCCCGAAGGATGGAGAGCATCAAAGTTGAAACCGGAAGTAGAATTCCGCCGCGAATGGGCATTTTTTCGAATTCCATTTTGAGGGCATATCTCTGCCGCCAATCCAGCTATCTTTACCAAATTTCGTGTGCGCATAGAAAATGGGATGCCGCAATGTGTGGAATGGTTAAAGTATGCCCTACTGGAATCCAGATGGCAGTCGGCGGCCATATTGAGTTATTGAAATTGCTATAACTTGGCCGCTGATCATCCCATTTGCTGAAATTTTGCACATTGGCATATAAAAGTTACCAAACAACGGCGGGCGTCATCATTGGAACCGGAAGTAGAAGTTCACTGACAGAGGGCTTTTTTCGAATTTCGTTTTTGGAGCATATCTACGCCACCGATCAACATATCTTCACCAAGTTTGGTGTATGGATAGGTTATTGGGTCCAACAGCGTGTGGAATGGTCCGTGTACACCCATGTTGAATATCCAAGATGGTGGACGGCAGCCATGTCGAGTTAGTTAAATCACCATAACTTGTCTGTCGATTGTCCGATCTCACAGAAATTTTGCATAGTGACACATATGAAGGTCCACTAAGGACGGCGGCATTAACCTTGTAACCGGAAGTAGAATTCCGCCGCTAGGGGGCGTTTTTCCAAATTTCGTTTTAGGGGCATATCTTCGGCACCGATGAAGATATCTTCACCAAATTTGGTGTATACTTAGAAAATGGGGTCCCGCAATGTGTGGAATGGTCCACATATGCCCGCCTCAAATATCCAAGATGTTGGATGGCGGCCAAGTCCAATTAGCTAATTCGCAATAACTCGGCCGAGGATTGTCTGATTTCATTTGAATTTTGCACAATGAAGGACGTGGGTGCTCTGAATAACGCTCGTCCGCGGTAAACCTCCCACAAATGTCCTCACACCAGCGCATGCCCATTCGCACACATATGCCCCCTCTCACTATAACCCAACCCCTCAACCTCCGCGGCCTCATCTGATTACTGATGATGGTCTGGAGTGAAAGAGGGAACGTTAACACAGCTGCTCTAGTTACTATAGCACAGTGCAGTACTCTTGTTGCACGATGTTCTAGACAGCTTATAGGTCCAGCAGATTGGGTTTTTAAGCCTATCTCAGTGGCCAACTGGCTTCCTTCAGTGCTTTGACACTGTTGGTTGGGTCATCTGGCCTGTAAAAATCGTCCCCGAAATGACCTATAAAGTGGTGAGTGGGACGTTAAACCTCTGCTCAATCAATCAAACTCACTATAACCCATTCTTCCACGAAACTCCCCTCGCCAGACGGGTGCTCTCTTTGCACAGCCTCATGTGGCAATCCAGATTTAATTGCCACATTTCTAGTTTTGTGTTAATTTTCTGTTGGCTCATAGATTGAATCAACATTCAGATCACTTTCCCGGGAAAACTACAGGTGGGACACAGTGACCGAGTTCTTAGATTATCGCAGTCACATCACCGTAAGCTAAGCCATGCTGGTCACATCGTCAAGCTAAACATTGAAGCACTATCAGCAGCAGCCAAGTGCATCATCACCTCACTCCATAGTGTAGGAGTAGTCTGACATAACATGATGCCATCAACCACATTGTGTACTTGTGTCCACTGATCAAACTTGCTGATGATGGCTGTCAACATTCTGCTCATGACAATGCTTGCACCTGTCCAAGGTCTGTATCAATTGTTTCACAATATAACAATCATTTAGTTTATACAGTATAGGTGTTTGTACTGTACTTTTGCAGGCAACTGTGAAGGTCTGATGGTGAAAACACTAGATTCTGATTCCACGTATGAGATTGCGAAGCGGTCACGAAACTGGCTCAAGGTTCGCAGCAATAACAGTTCATCTGTGATAACTTCAGTGTTTACGTCACTTTCCCCAAATGGAAACCTTGCTGGATTTTTGGAACCCATAGGCCCTAGTGCTATGCTGTTCACAGAGTTTGAAAGGATTGATGTGGTTGACTGGTTGCATTGTGATGGCTAAAGAAAGTGTTTTGGCTGCTTTCCCGAAATGGAAAACTCAGTGGGTTATTGAAGCGGTATTTCTCACGGGCATGATGTTAATGTTTGGGCTGTATCGGATTTGCTTCTTTTGTAAACCCGGAACCGGATTGTAACTTGTTAAAATATCACAACGAAAGAACTGTGAAACATTGACTATAGCACACTCATAGAGTTTATTTAGCAACTAACACAGTGCTGACATCAGTCACAAACATCACTTAACTACTACTCAGTTAAGGCACCTGTTTCTTTTGATTGTCGTCAGTTTTGAATTGTACTTTAATGGAGATGCTTTGACAGGTAACAGCAACAGAGATAACAGGAAAACAACACCAACAAGTACCCTAACATCATACGACAAATGCAGACGATGCTTAGCAGCTTATAGCTGCCACAGTCAGGTCTTGTTGATTGAATCTGCACTTTTCCGAATCCGGCTGAGTGCGAAAATCCAGCCGAAACTTTAGCTGCAGTCAGGTTTCAGCTGGACTTAGGAAAATGGTCAGATTTTAGCCGTAGCTGTAGCCGATTCTAGTATAGACCTATTTAATGTTGTTCGTCATGTAAAAGGATTGATGTGTTACAGCTAAAGAAGGATTACCTAGAAGGTGTTGGTGACACACTGGACCTGGTAGTTATTGGTGGTTACCATGGTGCTGGTAAACGTGCTGGTCGCTACGGTGGCTTCCTGCTCGCCTGCTATGACGACGTTAATGAAGAGTATCAGACCATATGCAAGGTCTGTCGACCTGCTGTATTGCTTGTTGCTGCAGATTTCAGCAATATTTGTTGATGTTGTCTTAAGGTGACTCTAACTGTAAAAGAATTTTGATGCTGTTTGTTGTCTGTTGTGGATTTATCCTTACCAACAGCCAGTGCTGAGGCCAGCTCTAAGGCTAGGCCCAGTGCACAGTGCTGGTTGTCACAGAGTAACTGAATGCAAGAAAACAGAATTGCAACATGTCGAAGAAGACAAAAGGATGTAATGTAATTGGCAGCAGTCAAGTAGCAGTAATGTAGGTGTGTGCACATGATGTTATGTCTGGGTGTGCCCCGTGAGGGTTCCATGGTTCTAACAGTAGGCTCACTCCATTTCCTGGCCGGATGTTGTAAATGGCAACGAAACCAGAGTTTCGTAGCTTTTTGTTTGTCTTAGCAACTTTTTGTGTCTGTTTATTTTTTGTTTCATTTGCATGTGCTATTTTGTTTCTTTGTGTTTGGTTGTCAGCAGCAGTGTAATTGCCCGGAAAGATGCATATCTGAAATGACTTATTTTGTCTCGAGTGGCACAAATCACACTGTGTCCTTACTGATATTCGCACTTGCTGTTTTTTCAATTAGTAGCTCTTATTATTAATAATAATACAAGAACTTATAATGCATGTGTGGTCAAAAAAAGCTATCTGAGGCACGGAAACCGAATCTGATTGAATTTGTACTTAATATTGTTATGCCGTTCTTGACCTTGTTCTGTAGCACTTGTAACCACTGCTGTAGATCGGTACTGGGTTTTCTGACAGTGATCTTGAGCAGCACAGCACTTTCCTACGTGAGCACACGATCCCGAAGGCTAAGCCGTACTACCGCTTTGACTCTCAGCATGAGCCCGATGTGTGGTTTGATGCAGTCCAAGTCTGGGAAGTGAAAGCGGCTGATCTCTCAATATCACCGACTCACTGTGCTGCTGCTGGGCTGGTCAGTGTGGTGTTTGTAGTGGTAGTCGTGGCTGTGAACATTTGTAGCACTTGACTTACTTGGCTATTGTGTAGCTATTATGATGGCGTTTGGTCTCTGTGCAGTTTGTTCTGAAATTTTGAAGGAGCCACTTTAGATTAAACTAGTGAGCCTGCTAGATGATGTTTAAAGGAGGCAGCAGATAGCGCTTGCTCAACGACTCGGGGAGAGCATTCCAGATGATCGGACCAGCAATCGAGAGGACTCTTTAGCCAGATTTAGTCTTGGTACATGGAATAATATAGTCTGTGATCTGAGCTGTCGATGGGATGGGTTTGTGTATGTACTTTGAAGTCGTGCATTTGTCTTGTCATTGTCGTAAATCACAATTTAACATGCAGTTTGTTGATTACGACACAAGCTGACTTACTTGTGATGTGCATGACATTACGGTACATGGCAGCAATGGTTGTAATGCCCAGGTTGACTCTGAGAAAGGAATTTCTCTGCGATTTCCGCGATTCTTGAGAATCCGAGATGACAAGTCTGTAGAGTTGGCAACTACCAGTCAGCAGGTCAGGACGATGGCATTATTGGTTCTTACTGATTGCTGGTTATTGATCGTTGTTGACTTTTGATTTGGGACTTACAAATGTCATACGGTTTGCTAAGTCATTTAGAGTATCTTGCATTTGCTTATCGAATTGCTGAGAATTTACAAGGTGATATGGCTGTAAAGTGTACCTGTCCTTCTGTAGACAGCGTCTCCATTGCAGTGGTTGCCTGCAGGATAGGAGGAGGATTATCAGAACTGTTCTGTGCTGTATTGTATACTGACTTAAACTGAGACACGTAAGAGAGATTACAATTTGCCAGTGTAAACTGCGAAAACGTTGAGATACCCATCTACTCCTTTCATATGGGTTAGCAACCATGCATAAGCACGCTCATAATAGCACGAAACCATGTTTATGATGGTTTTGGTTTAGGTTTCTTGTTTGGGTGTCTTTTTATCTGGGGTAATATTTTGTGTGTTTTCTTGTTTTTTTGAGGTTTGCTGTCTATCACTGTGTAGTGTTCTCTGAAGTGACCTATTATATGTCAAGCAGAATATAAAACTGCTCTCAATTGCCTGGAATTATTCGTCTCCAAAGCAGCTTGTTACATGTCAAATGGGACATTGAACTGATTAGCTGAGTCTCATACTGACGGCCATTGTGGTATTGTTTTGCACACTGTAGGTTGCCGAGATGTATCGCAGCCAGGAACAGATAGTTAACCAGATGAAGAAGAAGATGGATGCTGATGTTGACGATGACATGGACTGACCCAGTTTCCATTGGCTGCAGTGGCTGTGTTAAATGTTGCCGTGTAATTATTATTAGTATTGGCACAGGTTTTCAGTTTTCCATCTCACACTGACTGGCACATTGCAACCATTGTGACACATTGAGCACGTATCGGCTTCTTTCAAGCCAGAGGGCGTAATGTTCACATTTTTACTCGCGATTTTTTTCTTAGTCTTTGCTTTGCATCCATCAACTTCGTGTGACACACTGAACCTCATGTCCTGAGTGATGTCATTATTTACATTCAGTGTGTGCAGATCAGAAATGACCATTCTTTGCCAAATTGCAGTCTTCCACATATGGCAATTTAACCAGTTTTGCATATCAGTTATTCTGTGACAAACTACCTAACTGTTGGCCTATGTCAACAGTATGCAGTGAAATTTCAAGGTGAGCTGGAACTAAAGTATGTGTTTAAAAGTATGATGTGATGGCATTCACAGCTGTGTTAGTCATTCCAAACCTTTGGATCTGCAACACAGAATGCTGTCCGGAATTTGTGCTTATCCGTAAGTGATATCCATGTTTAATCTGCAACAAACATTTCATTGACAACATAACGAATAACATTCATAGTTGATGCAGTCTAGTTTTAATACTGTGTTTTGTCCATGGTTGCTATTGTCATATCTGTTTGCTGCCAATAAGACACATCACTGCCTTATACTACTGTGTGTTTAAAGTTGCCGCACCAATCTGCCGATCTGTGCCACTGTGACTTCTGTCGAACTTGTTGACCAGGAGCATTGAACAGACCGTGACATTAGGTTAATAATTAGTATCATCTCGTAAATTATTTAGTATTTTAATAAGTGTGATATTTTGTATTTTTCGTGGTGCAATTTCGTGCATGTTTGCAGTTGTTTTTGACGTCAGAAGTTGCCTGATTACGATGGAAATTAAATTGTAGTTGTCGGTGTTTTTTTTGGTTAATTTGTTTGCATTTGCATTATTTATTTTAACTATGTGTACAGATGGCCTAATACTGAAACTGTCATGAGAATCATCACTAAACTGTGGTTTATATATACCAAGCGGGCCTCTATATTAACCGAATTATCATATTTTAGCGTTAAGTTAGAAGTAAAATTCAAGATGCATTCTGAAGCTTAAATCATATCTGAGAAATCGACATGATTTTTGAACAGATCTTAAAAAAGATTTATGTGACTGGTATTGTTTAAATGAAAACAAGCCAACTCTTCAGAAAACAATGGAGTTTTAGCATTGCTTTACGTCACGATGATGTTAATTTGGCTCGGTGTTATCTTTCATGAAAATTTCGTGGAAGATAAGTTGAGAGTGTTGTGTTGTGATCTTCCATGAAACTTTCACAGCATTGGCTTTGTCTGTTGGCATTATTTTTACTGAAAATTGACTTTGTCTTAAACTGAACATTTTTATTCCTTTTGTCGAGTTTTCACCAATTTGTTGACAAACATGCTGCTCACATGTGAAGAAAAACGTTTCATTAAACCTTTGTGTCAAAGTAAGGGATGAAGTACAAACGTATTTGTAAACAGTTTTCAGTCAAGAAGTTGGCTGTCAGCTCTGTTGAAGATCAGTGCAAGATGCAGAAGACGAACTCGATTGAACAGAAGACTGGTGTGGAACGACCACAGACTGCTAGATAGACCAGAACAGAATTACAAGCATGTGACTGAGCTAATATGCAGTCAAGAAGGCAACACATGGTCTAGCAGAAGTCTGGGAGAAATGATATACCTGACAGCGATATCTCTCAGCTCTGGCGCTGCGAGAAGATGTCATGGACACAAAACACATCGCCAATGTGTTTTCCCATGGTGTAAAAATGATTCTGGGGTGCTTCAATTAGGCCTATATCGTAATATTTCTGTTTAAAATCTTAACACATTTATCAAGTTTGATTTCGTCTTGTGTAGAAAGAAACGACGATTGAAATACTGTATTACTTGTACAGATAAACATGTACACGTGCAGTATAATCATAATCTGGGGTCGGTTTTTTATGGCTAACTCAGTACATTACTCTGTAGGAAACCTATTACGAGAGGCGCTGACTTACTGCTGCTGTAGGCAATTATCTGTTTGTATACTCCAATTCCTCTGCTATTTTTGTCCTTTTATTTCGTCCTTCCTCTTTTTGCTACTGCATGAATCCTTGGGTCTAAGGGAACTCATGGCCTAAGCCGATCGTGCAGTAGTAGGTCTGGAGACTGGGTTGAGCCTGAAACAGTTTATTAATACTTTGTGGTTCATTTGAGCTAAAACTCGCACCTCTTGTGACGGTCATGTTGAATTTTTTGCAAGTACATACGTATGTGATCGTGTAAGTGTAATCAATACGCCTATATCATCTTAACTTATCCTACGCGAGTCCAGACAGTGGTCTTGGAGTGCCATTCCACTTTTGCTGCTGCAGGAGCGATTGTCTCAACGTATACGACAGTGCCGTGTCGAGGCCAGTACGTTACACGCTGCGCTGGACTGGGCTTGTGAACTAAGTTGTCAGTCAGTTCGTTGTCATCGTCGGTGTTATCATCCAGTAGAAGCTCGCGAGTACAATGGCAACGATAGTGTTGTAGCAGTAGTCTCTCGTCGCTGATTGGCTGCCGGACGTGACGTCACCGGATGACGTCAGCGTAACGTGACGTGATGCGCGCGAACCGTCCGACGAACTGTCATACAGGACATTACACAAGACATTACAGAAAGTCCCTAGACCAAGGCCAAAATCTCGACAACTATAATAAATAACAAATATATCTGAAGACTGGAAGGTCACACACAATCTACTCATAATAGTTGCTTATTATAAGTCTGAGTAATAAAATTATAAGGCGAAGTTTAGTATGTAGTAGGAAAGACTAGAGAGCTTTGTGTGGCCATCTGACCGAATCAAAACCCAGTCTTGACTCTTCAACTCTTGATCTTACTGAACTACCAAGCGTCCGAGACCAAGACGTAATGTTCACATTTTTACTCAGTCTCCAGAGTCCAGACCAAGACTTTACAGTTTAACTTAACTTCACAATAAACAGTCTAGAAAGTGGCACGTATATCTACTCACGTAGTGACTAATGTGACAGTCTGCGCAGGTCCGAGTTTCAATCCAGGTTTGTAGTCCGACCACGTATGACCGTTGTCCAGTGAATAGCGCAGCGCCAGGCCAGCCAGTTCTGACGATGCCTCGGCCATGTCGCCGACAAGTCTTAACAACAGTCGATCAATCGATATGTAGCCTAATGTGAAGTTCAATCCTCTTATAAGACAGAAAAATAGCAAACACAAATCTAAAACACATTCACGCGCTCAAAAGAGCCATAGAGTCACATTGATACAGAAGCAGAGACGGCGCCAGTCAGAGACATGGATGAAAATCTAAAGAGGTTTAGAAAAGAACATGAAAGGACACTGAGTCATACACGACAACGACTTCAATGAATCTCGGTAGTCCTCGTCCGCCATTAAGCACTTGACGGAAGAGGAAAGAAGACACGTACGGGCATTGTTTCCCAATTAGCCCTAACCTATGTCTATTATGGCTACTGCTTCAAAAACAGTGTCAACTAACATCACATCAGCTATAGACGGTTCAAGCGACAGTTGAAAACATTTGCATTTGATGACTGAGAGCATGGCGCTCTGTGATAACCCTTCGATATCGTACCCATAGCGCCTTAAAAACTGAACTCCCCTTTTAGAGTACTTGAACAATAGGCCTGAACGTTGCAGGTCGAGACCTTGATTCGTGACCTACTTGGCTCCAGGCGGAGGAACTCGGTAGCTGATCTTTTTGCTGTCAAGTCGACTGAGTTCTCGGTGTCCCAGCACGTTGGAGAAATGCGTCCAGTCTTCGTTGAACTGCATCTCAGCATCATGACTTCCAGCTTGCAAATGCTCCCAGCCAGCCTTGTGCCAGGCGCGCTCAGCCACCGCCAGCAGACGAGGAAAAACCATGTACTCCAAGTCGGCAGCAGTCGGTGTTAGCTCGCTCCACAGTTGAGCCTGCATGCCTGAACATTAGAGTCGATGAATGAGTAGCTTATAAGCTTAATTATAATTAATTTATTTATTTATTTATTACGCACAAGGTGCAGCCACATACACATACAATGCACAAACAATGAACGCAAAAAAATAAACTCCCGCACAAATATATAAAAGACTGAAATACAGACACAAACACAGTAAAAAGTCAAAAGACAGATTACTACAACAAAAAAAACCCGCGTGTAAAATAATACCAGACGGCAGATCTAATGGTCGACAGTCCACACAGAATCCTGCAGTCCGCATTTAGTTGCCAAATCCAACATTTCATATTTTACATACATACATACATAAGAAATTTTTTAAGTGGCCTAAGTAAAAACCCCAAGGACCACTAAAAAGGAAAAATGTAGTCATAGAAATGATATAGAAAACAAAAAAAGTTTTCAGTTTCCGGCAGAATGATGTCAGTGACACACAGTCAGTAATGTCGTGTGGCAGACTGTTCCAGAGCTTTTTACTATGGGTAAACATATCAAAGTTCGCAATACAGTATTAAACTGTGTCCGAGGAGAGAACAAACCGACTAGGAAACCTAAACTCCGGGCGCTCACCCGGAGAGCGGAGCTCATTTGAAGCGGCTGTTCCAACATCCTCCTGCCGCCATTTTTAACTATCACTTCGCTCAAACCACACTGTTATTTCAGATTTCTAACACTAAAAAAGAAGAAGTTGACTAGTTTATTGCAAATTTCACATTATAGAACAATAGGCCTACATTCAATTTGTCTACTATTTACCTATCGATTCTGAAGTGCACTATTACTGTGGTGATACGACATTAACCCACGCCCAATTATTCCTTCGTCGCGATAAAAGCATAATCTATTTTTAGCTTCACCACTCACATCGCTAATCGCTATAGTGTTTCCGTTGATGGCGCGTTTTAGTTACACACAATTGGCTATTTTGCCGATCTTCGGCAGCATCTGACTCTGTCAATCCGGGCTAATTTTCAAAATGGAGACCAGCAAAAGACGTCAAATACCGACGACGAACGCGCGTGCAAATTTTAGCTTCAGAGGCCTTCGCAAAAAGAAAAAAATCGTAGTTTTCGTGAGTACTTCCGTCATGCTGAAAACTACTTCCGTCACGCCGATAAACTACACACTACTCAGCAGCGGATCACGCTTACAACCCAGTACGCGCACACACGGGCGATTTTACTATGGCCGCAGCCGGCCGGGCCTCCGACCCGGGCTGCGCCCGGAATAAACTGTGTCCGAGGAGAGAACAAACCTGCGCGCTGCCGCTGTTTTGCGACCGTAACCTTGAGATTAACCCTGTGACCTTGAAACTCGAAGGTGACCTAGATATTCTAAAGATGTACCCTTAGAGTGAAAATGAAGCTGCTAGCTCAAGACGTTCAAAACTTAGAGCTTGAATTGAAAAAAAAATCCCAAATTCGCTGCCTTGACTTTAGGCCATGACTTTGAAACTGATAACTGAACCATGAAAAAGTATAAAAATAGCTCTCAAGGCCAAAGGTCAAGGTCAAATGTCACCAACTTCGAAACACTTCTATCGTCCACCACAGGACATATTTCTACCAAATTACATCAATTTCTGATAAGTATTCTAGATTTTTTGGTGGACAGACGCACAAACAGATATATAGACAAACAGGCAAATGCCGGGAAAAAACAATACCTGCTCGCAGCCGGCGCGCAGGTCATTATCAATACGCTGTAACTTGTTAAAGAACGTCAGTTTCTTTCATCTATCAAATATGACAGTGAGAGAGAGTGGCAAAAAAACTTAAGCGGCTTTACACTTTCACGCCAACAGCAGCTAAAAGTATATATGCCTATGCCTTAAACTATTATTCCAGATTACATCAAGTTCACGCATATCTGTGGTTTCAATGGGCCTGTCCTCATGTCGATACAGTAGACGTGGCAAGCAGTATGTCTTTATAAGCTTCAGTGCCATAATTTCATTAACTAAGTTGCAGCTTTGCGTTCACTCAGCACGTATTAGGTTTTTCGGAGAAGGTCGTTCTAAGCAAAAATTGTGCTGGTACTACTGAAAACTTGCGAAGGCTGGAGGAAGGATGCGGATAAAATATAAGCAGAAATTAAAAAATACAATAAAACATAAACAATCATTCATGAAGGCTAATGAATTTTACAAAACAAAACCTGACGAAACTAAAATCTGGTTTAGGTGCTTTTACACTATCCGGCTAGGAAACGGATCTGTTTTACTTTGATACCAATTTTAGACTTTTATGCCTCTGCCCATCTATAGGCAAAATGCATAGGACGATCGTCTGCGCGTCTGTCTGTGTCGGTCGGCGGCGCATAGCACAGCCAAAAATGACTTGCAGTGGATTTTCTAGCTAGACTTGTTACATGCCGTTGTTCTCACAAAGTGGGCGCTACGAGTGAGAGACGAAAATGTTAACAGACCGATGATGTTGTCTGGTATAGTGAGCTCAGGACATCCAGACTCCGCGCAGACTTTCTGTCTGTCAAGTGGCGCACCATCCAGGTTCACATCCATGTTATCATAGACGGAGTTCGGACGATAAGAGAAGACTTTCTTGAGTGGAACCTCCCTGCTGGCCCAGTACAGTCCGGGTTCCTCGGGGTCAGGTTCATAGGCAAGGTCCAAGTACAGATGAGTTGCGTGGGACAGAATCACCTGCAGACAGATGGATACGACTGTTAGACTGTTAGTAGGAAAAAATCTTGTTTTATAATGTTGTTATGAAAACATTTTTATTACCCATTCGTCTGTGTGTGCACACAAAAAAAACTCAAAAGCCTGCGGGTCAGAAATTGATGTAACTAAAACTAGATCTACATAAAAACGTGTCATGCCAAACTCTGAAAGTCCTTGGATTTTGGCCACATTTGACCTTGAGCTATTGTCGTATACATTCTTCAATCCAGGAACTTTAGAATGTCTTGGCAACTTCCTTTTTTCCCTTTTTAAGGTAACAATGGCCGAGAGCTGGTTACCACAGCAAAAAAGCGACAGCGTGCAAGTTTGTGCTTCCATGGGAGACAAGGACACATATTCATTAAGTAGCCTACAGGCCTGTGTTTGCACCGTGTTGCTGCTGAGATACTGGGCTGATGCATCACACAACGTGTCTGTTTACAGGAACTTTAGAATGTCTTGGCAACTTTCTTTTTTCCCTTTTTTAAGGTAACAATGGCCAAGAGCTGGTTACCACAGCAAAAAAGCGACAGCGTGCAAGTTTGTGCTTCCATGGGAGACAAGGACACATATTCATTAGGTAGCCTACAGGCCTGTGTTTGCACCTGAGATACTGGGCTGATGCATCACACAACGTGTCTGTTTACTTCCTAACCCTTAGACTAGTACCACATCATACTGCTTGATGACAGGGGCACATTGCTGCAAATAACTTGCCTAAGGTTCTGGATTGAGAACAATGCACGTTACTGACCTTATAGCCGGCGTTAGCGAGCTCGTAAGCTCGTCGTCCGTGGCCGTATTGCCAGACATTATTCCACGCATTAGCGAAGACGTCACCTGTTGTCATCAGCTGTGAACGGTTCATGATGCTGCCATCTTCACGGTACAGGCCATCTTCCCAGCACTCCAAGCTCACGTTGTGTCTCAGAGCTATCTCTGACACTCTGTATTGTGCACCACATCACAAACTCACTGACCGGTCCACAAGAATCTGGGGATAATATGTCGCAGTGGAGGCCAGGGACAAAGCCACTCTAAAGGACAAACTCACCGCTCAGCTCATACAGAGCAGATCGCTTGGCGTCTGTGTGTATCTGTCTGTGTGTCTGTTAACCAGCGTCACGTGTCTAAAATCATAGCCGCTGGACATAGAGACTTGAAATCTTGCAAGCAGAGACATA
>Ga0126335_1001258_pt1 | contig 13960 bp, 5 predicted proteins | sample OlaspJWI45metaG_FD_108409 | JGI IMG/M metagenome (GOLD analysis project Ga0126335, IMG submission 108409) | Marine gutless worms symbiont microbial communities from Oahu, Hawaii - Olavius sp. 1 OAHU.JWI-45 metaG | ecosystem: Host-associated > Annelida > Digestive system > Unclassified | place... | reverse complement strand
CTTACTTTTGCTATTATGAACTTAACACATTACTGCAACCACAGGCCTGTTGAGCCATCAATCTGTTTCTCTTTAATTTTGCATAGAGATCATGGAACTGGTGTCTAAAATTGAATTACCTGTCGTAATGCTAAACATTTGATGGGATTTTGCTCTGGAAATCTGGATAACTACCATTTTTGGCACATGTCTAACAAAGCTAGATGCCGCTATTGCTATAGCAATTCCATCTGTCTGTCTGTCTGTCTGTCTGTCTGTCACACTAGTGAGTGATCCACATCTAAGTCTTTCAAGATATCAAGATAATGTTTACACCACAGGATGTGCTGATGCTTGACGGTAGTTGTGGTACTGAGTATGACGTTATGGTAGCTTAGTCTGCGCAGTGGGACGTTACGGTAACCAAAAATGAAAATCCAGGCAAGGGCACCCTAACGTCTCTTTTGGATTTATGGTTGGGTACCATAACGTCCCATAACTGGGTTCAGACTATGGCACCATAACGTCATAGAAATTCATAAAAATCCAGTGTTTGAGTCTAGGATTGGGTTTTTGCTTGTGGCTGTGATCAGCATTGAGCTCTTGTTGAATGTGGTATTCACCATGCTTGCATGAATTGTAGTATCCATAACCATCACTGTTTTGAGTTGTCGTCATTAAGATTTCAAACCGACATCAATCGTTAAGATTTGGTCACAGACTGCTAAGATTATGTGGCATCATTGTCAGTGGACTAATAATCGAACCATTAACGTGATTTCAAAAGAAGGCCTTAAAAGTCATTTTATTGCAAAAATGATGAAAGTCAACTTTTCATTAGTGCTTGTCACTCCAGCATATGGTTATTTGTATTGTATCGCATCATGGTAGATATTTTTGGGTTTAATAAGTGGGAGTCTGTGAAGGGTTTTATTACAGGAGACAGGTAGAGAGGGCAGGCAGTAAGTCATTAGTAGCAGACATATCTGCAAACAGTCACAAACGACGATTGGCAGTGGCAGCACTATTATAGGACCAGACCAGACTGCGCTGCACCAGACAGCAGACCACACACAGCGTCAACAAACATGCCACACAGAGTGCCTTGCTCGCTCCACCTAGTTCTGTACACATTATATATACCGGGTGGCCCGAAAAAACGTCCCGAACTTTCGCATGGCGTTATGCAACAGAGTAGGTGAAATGAATCAGCAGAAAAGCATGTATGTAATGAGCAAACATCTTCGAATATGTCTATTAATTTTCACCTAAAACGCTTCCATACTAGCCGTGATACAAGCGAAATAGTATTGCACGTCATAAAACAATTTTTGCAAGCAGTTCGTCATTTATGTTGTTGGTTGTACGCAGGTTACACCAGAACGTCACAGTAATTCGTATCAGTCAACTGATCAGCAAAAAATGTGCTGAATAGGTCCTCCATTCTGCTTTGCCACAGCTGCTAAACGTTTTCCACTGCAATATAGCTTTTCTGACTGTCTGATCATCGACATCGTGCCATTTGTCTCTGATAACATTCTGAAGATCTTTAAGATTCGCAAATGGTTCACACCTTCCTTCGTAGACAAGTTCCATTTCTTATTTGGAAATTCTTTTGCTATCCGAGTCCATTCTTTTTCAGTGACAGACGCAACAATAACCGCCAAATCGTCTTTTGAAAAAAAGCCATTTCAATCAAATCAACAAATACGCTATTTACACAATTCGATTTTTAACTCGTCTTACGTCATAATGCGGCATTCAATGACGTCATTAATGACGTCACTGAAATTTATAAGTAAGTAACAGTACATACTGATCTACAAATTTGCCGAAGGAAATTTCACTCTATAAAGTATACGCGCCATTATAGTTACGCAAAGACGTTTTTTTGGGCCACCTGGGATTAACACTTATTCACCCCTAAAGACACAATTAGCAGATAACAGGGAAACGAAAACAATACATTACAGTGTAATAATGTTAAAGCATACTATAACCGTAGTGTACAAATGTTCTACCATATGCAAAATACTTCGCATCAAAACGCTTAACTCGTTTGACCCATAACTCACTTGGCAAACAAAGACCAAAATATGACTGACAACTTTTTACAACACCAATATTATTTGTCCTGAATAGTTTCTTTAAAAATTTATTGACAACAAAATCTAACGAGGAAACTTCAGATTTAGTCAATGCACACTCTTCAACTCCATACAGTAAAGTAGGTATATATTTACTCTTAATTAATTTCAAAACGACTTACTCCGACGCCATGCGACCAATTTTCCCAAAGATCGCATTGGCCGATCGATAAAATGATCTTCTGTTATTTGCTAGTAAACATTTAAATGTATGAGATCGCAGTATACAAATACCTAAATATTTTATCTCGTCAGCGCATAGTATAGCACTATTTGTACATAAAGATATATTGGCGCATTGAGCATCCATTCGATGTCCAATGCGAATACAAGACGATTTTCTGACATTAATAATAGCCATGTCTAGTAACTTTAGCTCTCGTTCACATATTTTATAAAGGTAGTCAAGTTCAGGCACAGAGGGAGCTAGTAATATTATATCGTCCACGTACAGCATAATAAACACGTTACGTGCCCTGTCACCTGACTTAGCCAGATTGTCTAGGTACCATGCAAAAAGAAGAGGTGAAAGAACTGATCCTTGTCTAACACCGAAGTTAACTCTAAACATATCAACTATTTGTCTTACTATCCTCGTGCAGAATGCTGCAAAGGCCACATAACCAGTAGGAAACTGCTGTAGTCTGTAACACATTGTCAGCGTTTGAAGCGAGCACATTCGCCATTGTAACAGCCCACCCTCGAGGAAACCCGACCTTTGCTAAACGCTTACTTTTTACTTTTTTAGGCTGCATCAAGTGCATCAGATGCAGACTATTGTTACCGATGATCGCAGTGTCTGTTTGTCAGTCTGTCTGTCATGTAGCTAAACTAGGCTGAACTGTGCAAAAACAGCTGAACAGATCAAGATCCTGTTTGGGGCCCATGGGACATTGTGTAACTCGGGGGTCCTGATCCCATCACAGCGAACGGGAGGGGTAGTTAGGGAGAAATTTTGCCCATTGTTGATACACTACATATTTCTAGCTAGGCTGAAGCTATACTTGAAATTTGAGACTTGAAATTTTGTGTGCTTATGGACGGCAGGGGGCCCTAACCAAAGCTATGCAAAAGTAACTTCTAGGTGTGTCGGGGCTGGGTTACGTGACCTAGTTTTAAACTTTGGGATTCCCCCGTCGTATCTCTGGAATGGCTTAAGCAGGACACTCCCTGGGTACTGCATTCGTACAGCCTTTATCAAATTACTTTGTTTTTTGTTACCTTTTGACCATTCGCTAATAGTTGGCAGTCATTAAAGGACCCCGGCCGGACAGGAGCAATGGAAACTGTACAAGTTCTTAGGCCTGGTCATTATTTGCCACAGTCTCGTACACCACACAGTCGACCCTGGTCAGAATGGTCAGACATGATCAAGTGGTCTAGTCCAGGCCTCGTCGCAGTCACAGAGTGGCTTAATTAAGCCTAGTTTGTCTCACAGTAGGTTGCAGTAGCAGCAGTTGATGGCGTCAGTTAAGACGTCATCTGGACATGAGTCATAGAGGAGTCGGCAATGAGTCATGTGCGGGAATGTATTTTTTGTTGATAGAAAAAATGGATGACTCCGAGACTATATAAAGTGTGCTGAGTCTTTTATGCATCACATATATGGCATAAATCAGTTCGTTACAATAGATTTCTAGTACTTTTTCGGTGTATTTCGTGATCCTATGCTAAAGAGGCCAAAGTAATTTTGGCAAAGGCTGCATTGTTTTCCGGTCGAGTCCGTGCAGCAGTGTTGCTAACAGTTGGCAAACAATAATTCTCGTCACCAAGTGACCACCTTCTCGCCGTAGGGGACCCGATCTCCATCTGACACAGTGTGCATTTGGTCAGCTAGTCTCCACCCTGAACAGCACCTAAAAGGGTAAAAGGTATATAGTGCTCCTTAGTGAAGGAACCTCACTGCAGAAGCGCTCAGGTATTGCACGCATTGTCGAGGCTCTTCACAGTTTTACCTGCACACCCACGCCATAGATTGAGAATGCGAATTTTTAACAGTGGGTGAAAAAATTTGTGAATTCCCAATTTGTCTGTTTTTATTGTAAGTTGTAATTATATCTTCGTGGTGCATTCTATCACTGCAAACTGTCTTTGTATTGCTGGTGTTGGCATGGAATACGTCAAATTGTTATTGTTACTACTGCAAGCAGTTATAAACAACCATTTGTGAATTATTACTAGCCCAAACTAACATTCCACTGGGAAGACCATGCCTGCTCAACGAATTTTTACGATTTTTTTATTTCATAAAATTCGGGAATTTTTACGAACTTTTTAGTACAGGTTACGAATTCTCGATCTATATACCCACGCGTTATAGCACCTCTATCCATTCAGCAGTTTTTGCACAGCGCAGCCGCGTGACAGTCGCACAGACTGACAGACACACCACGCTACGGGATCATCGGTGGCGATAGGCCGCTTTGTGCACTCGATGCCGCCAGACGAGACTGCTACAGCGACAGCACTAAATCGTGTAGCGAGAGATGCCGAGGAACAGAAAGGCTCTTTCTTGGTGGTCAATGAACACTTGCGAACGCGCTTTCCTATGTCGTTTGGAAACTAATCTCACTGTGGTTGTGTTCACTATAGTCTCCGGCAGCTGTAGCTACAAGGCCCACTACGTTTCCTGGTCGGATGATGTAAAGACAGGCTTATGTTCTGTTCATATAATTTAGTAGTATTTAGGGCCTACCAGCGGTTGTTTATGTTTTCCTGTCATTTTGAGCGCGCGTCGTTGGACGCCATTATTTTCATGGCATACAGTTTCGGTACGATTCAGTATATCGAAATAATACACTGATATTTGAGGTACAATTTCTCTTAAAGGCGTTTCCCATATCCTGTGGCCTATTACGGGTGACTCGGTGGCTTAGTGGTTAGCGTCACGGCTTGTGGCCCGAGAGGCCGTGAGTTCGATGTTCAGCCCCTGCGCTCCAGTTGCCCAGTGAGGCGTGACGGTTTCGCTGTAACTTAGCGATCCTCGGCAGACTGGAAGGCAAAAGCAGGTATATTGTTTATTCCATTCGTGGATAAAAGCGTGGATGTGCAGGTAAAACTGTGAAATCCCTTGACAACGCGTGCCATATCTGAGCGCTTCTGTAGTGAGGTTCCTTTACTAAGGGGCGCTATCAGGTGCATGACTTTCTTACCTTACCTTTTTTACCTGTATTGGACGGGGTTCCGATCTCCAGACGGTGAGGGCGCCGGTCATTGGGGGCTTTGTGCAAGTTGTAATCTAAAGTAGAGGAACATTGCTGACTCGGATTCGATGCGGCCTTTGCCTCCTATAGTTTTTTGTCAACCGTTAGTGGCATCTTTATAATGCACTGACGTTTGAATTAAGTAAATCAGTAATATTATGGTAATAAGAAAATATTAGGCGGTGAGACTTGAGTCTAAGTCTCACTCAGCGTATAAGTCATTTTGGAGTAAAAGAGACCATACGGGAGGAGCTCATTCCTTTTCTTTGACTTTTGAGCCGACGTGGGCTATTCAGTCACCCTGTTAAGCCAGTACTCATGACTCGTAGAGCCAGAACACTGGCAGTCCTAGACATAGGGCCTACTGTGTCGTAGAACACGCCATTACTTCCTTATAGGATGTGACCACCATTAGTACTCACTCTACCGTGACACGAACATGGAAGGTTGAGTCGACCTTGTTGGCTGGTGACATGCCCAGATGGTTACTCGCCCGAAGACGGTCACCCAACCAGGTACTAATCGGGCCCGACGTTGATTAACTTTGTTGATCCGACCAACTTGTAGTGCATGACAGCCTAAATTGAGCACCTGTAACATGCCACGAAAGCCGCTCCGTTAGTTTCCTTTTGCGACAGCGGGAGCACCACTGCCGTGCAGGCGAGGAGGCGCAAAGCAGTGTTCCTATAGATTGTTTGCATTGTTGGAGATGAATGCTGGGCGTGGGAATAACCCCCTCTTTAGGACAATTCGCCCCGGGACATACCCCTGTAAAATCCTTATCCGCTACGACGAAACTTCTCAGATTCGGCAAGTAGCTGCTCCCTGTCCCCGACTGTAGAATGGCCTTTCATCCAGATTTCGGCAGCCAGATCTGCCCTTTTCGGCATTTCATAAAACAGTTTTGTTCGATCGAAGCACGTAGCGACTAAATTACGTTTGTTTTTTGCACTTCACGTATGTCTGTGCAAGTCTAAAACCAGGTTAATCGTGAAACACAGCCACAGTCGCGCTCGGCATTCGCAGCGGTTGCTTGTATGTGCCGCCGCCGTCCGCCTTGTTGCCTTGTGCCGACGGCATGGCGGTCAAACAGACAGACAAACGGTCAGCATTGGAAATTTTATAATATAGATTGCTAGGGCTGTAGTCAGCGTAATGTTAAGATTAGGCATATGGTTGTGGTGCTTAGGCCAACTCAGCCTTCCATCCCTTCGGGGTCGGTAGATGAGGACCAGCTTCGGCAAAGGCAGGTATGGTTCATTGCATTCATGGATAAACGCGAGGGTGGTAGGTAAAACTGTGATTCTTTGAAAACGAGTGCCATACCTGAGCGCTTCTATGCTGGGGTTGCGGTTGGCCTATATCAATGTCATCTACCTTTTTATCGTAGAGTAACTTAGTACGTAGGTTGTGCTTACGGTTAGGATAGTGCAAATCATAGGGGTTTTTGTCACTCACCGCAGGAGGGGTAATGTCGGCAGTAATTCCTGTGGCGCACCTGCCTGCGTCTTGTGTGTGGTCCTGTGCTCTGTTAAATAATGTATGAGTCGACGTGCCGGTCCGCCCGTCTGGGTGGCAGTGATTGCTGAATACTGTCTTTCCGTCTGCGTGTCCGTCTCTCTCGTGACGTGTTGTGATTTCAGTCTAGCCTGCTGTATGTTTTGTTCTTCTGTCACGCCCTTCCTCCCGTCCGTCCTCTACAGGTAGTTGACTAGAGGTTTACGTCCAATCAACGCATATCAAATCATTTCGGAGACGATACTTTCCATGCAATCGATTGCATAGTTAGTACTGTCAACCAAAAAGCCGAGGTTGGAAAAACATGATTATAAAGAATTAAAAAATTGCATGTTTATTTAATTTTTAAAATTTAATAATCGATTTTTATTTAAATGGGATTTTTACGTTGCATCCACAGTATCAGCAGAGAAAGAGAATATTTGCACACTAAGTGCATTCATTCCAAGACAACTCTTATTGTAGTTCTAGGGTCATTTAAAGCCATTTCTTGACTTCCATCCTGGAGTCTTCAGTGACCCCCACTAAGTGGTGGTAATTTTCCATCTGGCAGCTGCTAACATCAGTTTTATCATGAACTCTTGCTGTGTAAAACATGTTTTAGTTATATCAGCTGGTCCAGCAACTGAGAGCATCAATTCTGGTCTATTTACTGACCGTGAAACTGTAATCTTAAGCTGATGATAGATTTTTAAGTGGATGTGTTGCTTTCGGTGCACTTGCAGGATTACAGTGAGTCGGTTAGTGTAAGGTTTGTCTTTGACAAAGTGAATAACTACTGAAATCTGTTAAACGTGCTTAAAACAAGTTTAAGCAACTTGTTGACAGTTGTTATGCTTATATTTTTCTATACAAATTAATCAGAAATAAGGAAATATCCCTTGATTTCAATCGAATTAATTAAATTTTGATTAACTTTTAAAATTGCCATGATTTAAGTTGGCCAACTATGCAAAGAACAACCGCAAAGGCAGGCACACAAGTAAGCCAATATGAGCAAAAACTGAACCGAAATCGAGTGAATACAGTAATGTGATAACGGCCGCATCGAAGTGGCGCCATCTAGCGAATGAGTGAGAACTATGCGGCCTAAAACTAATGAAACTTGACTCAAGGTGCTGGCCTAGTAATATTCTACAGCCTGTACGGGCGCACAGGGCGGGGCGTTGGGTTATCCAGATGTGCCTTGCCTCTTCAATAGAAGGGAACGCAAAGAGGTCAGAGGGGTCGCGAAAAAATGCTGCATGTAGACCTATAGTGCTTATTTAACCCGCGGAACAGTACGTGATTTCGTGTATCCGTGGAACCTTGTCATCATGTGTCATTGTACATGTGGACCGCGATTCTATATACTAATGCAGCTGCTCTTCAAGGAATTGCTGACTTTCTGTTAACTCAAGCTGTCTAATAGTCGGATTATTATTCGTCGAATTGGCCTGCGGTTTACGTGCTACAGTGTACACTGATACACGGAGTATATCGTGGCTTGCCGTGTTGTTAATATTGTGATGCGTCTCATGCCCAGCTTACTTAATAAAGGGTGATCTCTGCATGGATCGTATATGAGCTTGTAATGAACAACGTTTTAGTACATTTCTGTGAATTTAATATCACAAACTTGGAGATGAAATATAGATGGGGAGATTGGGGCGTCAACTCATCATCACATCTTCGTTCATTGTAACGTCGACAAGCGCAACTTATGACAGTATAGTAGGCCTAACCCAAGGTTTAAAATAAATCTACACAAAAATACACTAAATCACAAAAATAGGACAATACGACAAATAACCGATATTCATATAGTTGTTCAAAGTTCAGTAACTATTCTTGTACAGCGTTCTCATCAAAAAATCTCGTTTGGCGGACATTTACTGTTTTGTAAATTGTACTGAGAGCGGGATTTGTCTGCTAGGTAAGACTGCAGTGTATGAGTGAAAAGAAATAAATGACTTTTTGTTTTCTGTAGTGTGAGTAAAACGTGTCCACTGCTTCGATCAGAGATGTCCGCGGGTCCATTTTTTGTGATGCTACCCGACCCGACTCGACCCGCTGGTCATAGAAAAGAATTTTGAACCGACCGGACTAATCGACGATGACGCCAAAGACAGCAAATCAGAATGTAGTATTAACATCTTCCATACTGTTAAATTTATATTCATCAATGTAAATATATTATGCAGAAGACGTTGACGGAAGGAGGCAGAATTAGCATTGTCTGGTGAAATAACATGAGCCTGTTTGGGTCGCTCTGGGTGGACAAATTTTCCAGCAGACAAAAAATGATACCAGTGATCTCTGAAACCTGCCGTGGGGTTTGGGGCACATTTCTGTCAGTGGCTTGCTGGCTTCGGGGTCGTTTGCACGATGAATCGTTAATTCACCCAGCCCTAAATACGACATTAACCTGCGATCTGGACACGAGTTGTTCTGTAAACGACCGTAGTGTTATTAATAATAGAGTTTGCAAGTAGAGATTAAATAACTTAGTAAGTAAGAAGACTTCTAAAGCGCTAACATATCGAACTGTCACAGAGCACTGTGATGTCAGTGCCCGAATTTACTGCAGTGTTACGTGGCAAGGATATTGTGCTTTAATGTTGAGTAGTTTACTCTGCGGCGTCAGCTATGCTGGAAGCAGGTACTGTTTTGGTGGTGTCTGTCTGTGTGTTCGTATATCCCACTGTCTGTCTGTCCGCACAAAATCTCGAATACTACTCATCAGAAATCGATGAAACGTGGTAGGAATATGCCCCCTGGTGAATGCTAGAAGTATTTCTAAGTTGGTGACATTTGACCTTGACCTTTGACCTTGAGAGCTATTTTTTCACTTGTTATAGCCATACACATTTTATTCAACGTTAGAACTTTTGAATGCCTTAACCTAGCAACTTCATTTGCGGTGTGAAGGTACATTTTCAGAATATCTAAATCACCTTCGAGTTTCAAAGTCATCGGGTTAATATAAAGGTCACGACAGCAAAAAAGCGGCCACGCGCAGGTATGTGCTGCCCCGGACACAGTTAAATTTACACTGTTTTCGTTCTGTTTTTTCTGTGTACACGTGTACAACATTTGATTTACGAATGCATAAAGTGAGAATCGGTGTTGGTTATGTGCCTTCACTTCTAACAGCTTCGGACGTCCTGGAGTGGATTGTCATGTCGAACATGAAGCCGAGTTCGCTGTTATTCAGCTCATATTTCTCATCAACGAGGTACAGTATATACAAACTATCTGTGTGTATGGGCACAAGAGGTTGTGTTGTTACCTGCGCGCCAGCTGTGCTGGAAGCAGGTATTGTTTTTGGCGATGTCTGTCTGCCTGTGCGTGTGCGCGCGTCTGTGTGTCTGTCTGGTTTGGCGACACTTAATCACGGAACATTTAATCACTAGACATTTAATCACGCGTCACTCAATCACCTACAGTTGATAAATGAATGACAAATTTTGTTAAAAATTCTGTTAAACCGAACAACTTTTTAACTGTAACTGACAATGAACATTTTACGTATACCACTGACAAAATTTATAAAACATAAGCATATAAACATAAACAGAGAGCGAGTGTCATGTAGTAGTGCCTGGCATGTCAGGTGTCAGCCGCGAACCGTGATGTGTTTTGCACTCGCACGTTCAAGTCCCTGTATCTCTTAGGCCGTCGTTTACTACGTGGAAGTGTAACGGAATACTGTATTGAAATTTTAAAGTCCCCGTTTGGGATTTTGTAAGTTAGGAGTGAAGTAGGGTAAATTGGGTAGAACTAAAAAAATTTAATTATTATTGTTTTTGTAAGTATGTTTATTGTAAATTAGTGGGTAGGAATTAAGACCTGTGGGATATCTCGTGTTAAGTTGTTTATCCAAAGTTGTTCCTTTTGTAATCTAACTTTTTCCAAGGTATCTTTAACTTGTATCTCTTAGGAATAGCAATCTGCGAACCATCAGTAGGCCTACATTGGTGAAAACGGTTGAATGTGATAAGGGGATGACTGGGTCGGAGGAGAATTTCGACTACTGAACCTACAGTTGACGCAAATGCGATGCGACCTTTTGCCAAATTACCTTCGTCTCGTCGATGATACAACTTCATTAAAAATGCAAATCCGAAACCTAATTGACGTCATGCTTCAACAGACCACCTAGAACCACCGAGATCGAACTGCACACTTGATCACAGTTGTCTATTGATGCACAACGGGTCAGAGTACATGTGCGGTGTGTGTAAATTGAAAACTGCGATCGATCGTTAATAGTATTTGTCATTTATTTATCAACTGTAGGTGGTTAACTGACGCCTGATGAAGTGTCTGGTGATTAAATGTCCCTACACCGTCTGTCTGTCTAGCTGCACAAAATCTAAAAAAAACTACTGGACAGAAATTGATGTAACTTGGTAGGAATATGTCCCATGGTGAACGCTGGGAGTGATTGAAAATTGATGACATTTGACCTTGACCTTTGACCTTGAGCTATTTTTGTATTTTTTTTCGGTTTGAGCTATAACTTGAATGGCTTGACCTAGCAACGTAGTTTCATCTTTAGAATATCTAGGTCACTGTCCAGTTTCAAGGTCGTTGGTTTCAGGTCAAGGTCGCGGCAGCTTCCCCGGACACAGTTTAATTCGTTTCCTTGTATGTTGCTAGCTGTCGTTAGTTCACTTGTCGGTTTGTTTGTCTGTGATTCGAGGCGCTGTGGTTAGCGCCTCAAGAGATCGTGTGTTCGACGCTTGGCCTCTGTGCTGCAGGTAGCAGCTGTGGACTAGCTACGTACGCCTATTTGCCCAGTGAGGCGTGCCGGTTTGAACAGCTAACAACTGCGATATTCGTCACGTAGCGGCCCTAGGCAGACTTGTTTGCTCACCCAATTCAGCCTTTAATACTTGCGGGGTCGGTATATGAGGACAAGCTTTGGCTGGGAAGACAAAGGTTGTATGGTTCATTCCGTTTTTTGTAAAACTGTGAGATCCATTTTGACAATGCGTGCCGTACATGAGCGCTCTTGTAGTGATGTTTTCTCATTAAGCGGCACACTTTTTGGAGAAGAATACCATATAGGTCTGTATGGGCGCCCGTAGGTCCACGTTATTGGGGATATTGCCTTTGAGTTCTCAGCAGATTGTTCCCTGGGGCGTTGGTTCCAGTTGGTCAGTCGGTGCCTGCGTCTAGAGATCGTTGTTTAGATGAATTATCGATTGTCGATAGACAGAGGCATCCCAGCGTGGACATCTCTTGCTATCTTCTGTTCGTCTGACCCCGCACGCCGTCTGTTATTGCCTACTAATGAACGTCTCACCCCCAGACAGGAAAGTCGTTCACTTCATCACCCTCCAGGCAGAATTAACTACCATGAAAGGCTGTCTGTGTGCAAACGATAGCATACTGCAGAATATATCAGTCACCAAAACGATGTACAGTCTATCGACTGCCATTTTATGCTTTCCGCGTTGCATAATTTTTTTTATTAACTGTGGGGTCCAGAGACCTCTTCAGCCTCCGCCCAACGACGCTTGATGAAGGATTTTGTGGATAGTGCAGTGTCAGTCAGCTGTGACATATTCTTCACCTTTCGTCATCAGTCAGGCAGACTCGCTCTCGTACTGGCTGTGCGCCTGTCTTAAGCCTAGACTTCACTTGTACGATTTGTTGTGGATTTGCTGTGGACTTGTTATATCTAGTTCATCTCTTTGATATGCTTTACTAGCCAACATTTCAACAATTTTGGCTACACATGACGACAGTTTTGATGTTTTAGCTGCTTGTTGTACTATTGATGTAGCTATGTTACATTTGCATACTGCAGCAACTTTGTGCTCATCAAAGCACGTATCCGTCACCAATACCAAATTTGAAGACGTCATTAGATGTGGCACTGACTGTTGTCCAGAAAGAAATAAAATTTGATGCTCAAAAGCGCCTATGATCTGATCTGTGACTGGCTGCAACATAACAACAAGTCCGCAACAGATCGTACAAGTGGAGGCTGGACTTCATTATCTCATCATTCGTGGCCACACACACCGTGCCGGCCGGCCGGCCGGGCGTCATCTGCAGTCATTAGCGGCACGCGTTGACAGGTGCCCCCCGATTCACAGGCCTCAAGGACACCCTAATGAGCTGCCCGGCCGCACGATCTGTCTTTTCTTCTCGGAAAGCCTCAGTCAAGTGCTAGTAAATAAGTAAGGTCTAACGTTTCACTGAACACATTCTATGTCATTTCGGTATAGGGGCGATCTGCCCGTGGATAGTAAGGATGGCTAAACGGCCTTTAAAGATGAAAGTAGAGGTGAGGTGAAGGTGAAGTAGACTTGATATAGCGCTTCTTCGTGAGCGAACAGAAGCGCTCAAGCGTTGTCAACGGATCACACAGTTTTACTCGCCACCTACGCGTTTTAGCGTTTATCCACACACGGAAAGAACCGTGCCTGCCTTTGCCTTCCCAGCCGAAGCTGGTTTTCATTTACCGACGCCCGAGGGATGGAAGACGGCGGCGAGTAAACAGTCTGCCCAAAACCGCTACGTGACAGCTATCAGTTGTTAGCTGCTCAAGCCGTCACACCTCACTGAGCAACTGGAGTGCAGAAGAAGAAGTAGACCTAAGTCCTTTGCGTGAAGCTCATCCCGTTGGCACTTTGAACCGGCGAGGACAAAGTCCAAACAAAGTCCAGTTAAGCCAGCATACAGCCCAACAAGTTACCAGCCAGCGCCTTTAACTGTCTAGGTCAGTAGGCTAGCAGTTCTGATCACAAGGCCTACTGTAGCGCAAACTCGCCGTTTTCGTTCCTGGCAATGCCTGTGACCATCACCAGTACTCATCTTACCGTCCCACGGAGGGTGGAAGACTGAGTCGACCTATAGTTGGCTGGTTACATACCTAGATGCTTTACCGGTCCGAAGACAGACACCCATCAAAGTACTAACCGGTCCCGATGTTGATTAACTTCTTTGATGAGACCAACGTCGCTAACCACTACACCACGCCACCAACTGGAGCACAGGGGAGCGTCGAACTCACGACCTCTCATGCCGCAAGCTGCGACGCTAACCACTGAGCCACCGAGACTGCCGAGTTAGTTTCATTAGCTACTAGCGATTCTGCCCGCCCAGTCGGCCCCT
>Ga0126335_1001257_pt1 | contig 13964 bp, 9 predicted proteins | sample OlaspJWI45metaG_FD_108409 | JGI IMG/M metagenome (GOLD analysis project Ga0126335, IMG submission 108409) | Marine gutless worms symbiont microbial communities from Oahu, Hawaii - Olavius sp. 1 OAHU.JWI-45 metaG | ecosystem: Host-associated > Annelida > Digestive system > Unclassified | place... | reverse complement strand
GTCTTCTTCTTTTCTTGATGAAAATAGAAAAATACTGACAGGGTCTCGCGCAGTGTTGGAAGTCTGCTCTTCTGCACAATGGTATCACTCACTGGTCCAATGAGCCATATGTTACTTGCATGATGTGTCTTTGTATTTCGTTTTTAATCTTAACACCATGGAATGGCACTGAAATGGCCTTCTATGTGCTGATGTGGTGTTAAGAAACTCCTCACTCACTATTCTCGCGATAGTTAGCAGGGAAACTGAGTCATTACGTACGGCCTATTACCACGTCACTGAGTTGCGATAATTATTTAGCATTACCTGTATAGGCCATGTTTGCGTTAGCACTTTCATAGTGTTTTCTTGCATGCAATAATAGCCTAATTCATTACAGATAAAGGAATGTGTATCAATTTATAAAGCCTACTTTGTGTACAGTGTTCGTGTGTGTCATGTCTCTATATAGGCTTACTTTGCCATAGTGCTTTACGTTGCAGGTCTTGCTTGTGCTACATCAAACTTGTGCTGTATATGGTGCCTCCGTAAAAACATGCAGTTTTCGTGTATTTGTCACTTTCCAACAAGGGATATACACTGCAGAGTCACAGTTAGTGTTTTCTTGCGACACAGTGTATGCATATACTGGTAGACACAACGTGGTAACGTGGACTTTGGTCAATCGGTCTCATGTACAAGTTAGGCCTGCTTTGCATTGGCGCTTTTCCTCGCAGTTCTTGCAGTGTCCAATGACCTCAAACTTGTGCCTGCTATACACGGTGCTTCGATAAACAACTGATTCGCTCTACAATCATTCTACATGTATCTCTAACACTGTATGCTGCTTATTCAGTTTATGCATGAATTTGTAACGGTTTTCCCACCCGATATTTCGTCATTCTATAATGGCGTCTCCATCGATTTCACTCATAGAAATTGTTCACATAAATTCTATAGGTGGTGCCATCATCAATGTGTTTGCTGCTAGCACGGACACGAGTCATTAGGCACGATGGACTTGGCTAGTATGTAGTACTACGTACGCAACTGAGTTGCGCTAATTCACTTCGCATTACCTGTATAGGCCTAGTTGACGTTAGCAGTTTTAGAGCGTCTAATTGAAGCAGAAAATAATTAATGACACATTGATGAATCTGCTGTGAGTTTGTCTTTGTATTAACATTTTATGATATATGGTGCATAGTCACGGTGAGCGTTTTTTGCGACACACTGTAGGCCTCTAGTCTTTCACGCCAACCCAGTAAGGTGGACTTTGGTCACTTGGCAACGCGTGTCGACGGCAAATGTGTTGCGCGTGTCGACCGACGTTTTACCTGTAGGATGTGAGTCGCGTGTTTGTACCGGTAAGTGCTTTGCATTTTATTTGGACTGTTTTCATGTAATTTTTGCGTTATTTCGCGACTTACAAACGATAGTAAACGACGCTAGAAAGGCAGAAAAGGCTTAATTTCCTATTGGAAATGCAGTCTGTTACTGTTAATTAGGCTACTGTACTGCGACAGCTGATAGACAGCCATTCTACATGGGTCACTAACATTGTATGCAGCTTATTCAGCTATTTTTCCATCATTCTATTTGCTGCTTATTCAGCTAATGGACGCATTTCTATGCGTCCTTTTCCCCAGCCTCCTCCATCAAAAATTTATTTCACAACTGTTTTGGGGTAAACAAAATAGTTCAAATCAATTCCTTAGGTGGCGTCATCGTTCTCTTTGCTGCTTATTCAGTTTATGGAGGAATTTCTTGTGCGTTTTCCCACCTAATTTCTCATCCTTCTCCAATGTTGTCTCCATCAAATTTTGGGGGATATAAATAGTTCACATACATTTCATACGTGCCACCATCATTCTGTTTGCTGCATTCAGCTAATGGACGCATTTCTCTGCGTTTTTCCTCCAAATTTTTGTTCTTTTTCAACTTCGTCCGATCGCATTTTGCACCAAATTTTTCGTCCTTTTCCAACTTTTTTTGCTCTATAAATACTTCAGATACATTCGCTAGGTGGCGCCGTCATTCTGTTTACAGCTTATTCAGCTATAGGACGCAGTTATATGCGTTTTTTTCCTCGAAAATTTCGCGAGAAAATTTTTTTGCTTAAATAGTTCTCATCCATTCGGTAGGTGGCGCCACCGTTAAATATGCTGCTTATACAGCTTTTCACGTGAATTTCTGTGTGTTTTCGTCGTTTTTTAAGAATGTACCCACCCAGAACCCCATGTTTTATACTCGGGTTCCGCTAGAGTTGTCGCAGTTAGTAGTGACTTTGGATTGCATTTCCACTAGAAAATTAAACCTTTTCTGCCTTTCTAACATCGTTTTCTATCGTTTGTAAGTCGTGAAAATGGCGGTTTCTGGGCCCGGACCTATCGGTAACAATTGCTGCAAAAGTATCTAAACTATTTTTAGCTAAAAGTTTTTATGGAGACACTGCTGAAGGACAAAAATTTCGAGGGAAAAACGCACAAAAATTTGCCAACAAACTGAATAAGCAGCAAATAGCACGATGGTGCCACCTGTCAAATTTATCTGAACTGTTTTAGCTGAAAAAATTGATGGGAACAACATTGAAGGACAGAAAATTCGGTCAGAAAACCCACATAAATTTATCCGTAAACTGAATAAGCAGCAAACAGGACGATGGCGCCACCTATCAAATTTAGCTGAACTATTTTTATGGAAAGATTTATGATTACGACAATTTTTGATGGGGACTATGTTAACCAAACTAGGACAAATCGCGACGAAAAACGCTCTAAAATTTGTCCATTAACAATCTTTATTCGTCCACCACACAGCAGACAGACAGACAAAATACAACTAACAAATACCATTAACTGTATAAGTAGCAAATAGAATTAGTTGCTGTCACTGAAGGTATATTTGTTCAAATATTGTCATATTGATCAGATTGAAAACCACAGCGCAACAACTCACTCGGCACGTAACTATAAAGTTGGCACGTGACTCACCCAGTAATGTTTGTAAATACACGGTGCTTGTTCAGTGACTAACAAAATGTGCTTCAAAAATAATTTTTCAAAGTACAAGTGACACAAAAAGTGTATCGCTGCTTACAACAGACTTAACAATACGGCAATGCAGGTATGTCGACACTTAATAAAATGTTTGCAACAACGTGGAACTTTATGCAAATGCAGGTTCAAACATGCCGCATTAGAACTCAGTGTAGACTCAAAATTTCTGCTTTCCAGTAGATCATTTCTTCACATTTGTGTCTTTAGTGATATTTGCTGTCATTTATAAGTAGCAAAAATAGCGGTTTCAATCACCGGATCTGAAGGACACCTTAAGCAAATATTGTTACAAATATCAGATATGCTTTTAAGGAGGCAGATTATTAACTGGGGTTAAGGTGTCCTTCAGGTCCGGTAGTAGTAACCTCTATTTTTGCTACTTACAAATGACAGCAAATATCATTAAATACATAAATATGAAGAAATAATCTACCGGAAAGCAGAAATGTCCCATCTCTTAACGAAGAAGGAAAGGTGCATAGGGCCTATTAAAGAGGCCTAATAATCTTGTTCAGTTATGTGTGGTAAGGCAAACAGCCATGAACTGTGTGATGAATGTCGTTCACATATCAGACTAGGTCAACATGTATATGCCAGGTCAACATGTATAAGTACTGTTCCTTAATTGTGATTGATTCCTCAGTGCAGAGCACTGAGGTTCACGGATGGCTAAATAAGCTGGGTGGGTGACTGGTTTTTCTCCAAGCGATATCTCAGGACTGAGAAGCCAAATTTGCACAAGGGTGGCGTCTAGTACAAGAATGATGCGCCCACTTAGATTTTTGGAAACGTTTTTTTAACTGGCAAAATTTGCAAAAAACCTTCTAAAAAGGGGGGAAAACAAAACTGAGCAACTTCTTCTCCCCACAATACCTCAGAACCAAACATATTAAAATGCCGAAATTGGCACAAACAGAGCCCATGGTGTGCGGATGATGCCCGAACTTTTTGTTTTATGATAAATTATGTCTCAAAGGAAATAATTGGTGTTGAATTAGGCAAGAAATTCAACTAGAATATGCGGCAATGAAGATATATTGCCGCTTATAGCCAACGTCTCCGGGCGCCGCCTAACACGTGACCCGACATCCTAAATCTCAGTATGCCAGTACAGCAGCAACACGACACTTCTAATTGATGACAATTGTTCGTAGTGACTGAATTCATGTCAGCAGGCACCAACAACTACTGCCTCGACTGCAGATGGCGAAGCCAGCTGCACTGCCTGAAGTCGCTCTCAAACTGTCATAAATTGTACCCATGTGCTCATGATGCACGGTGAAGCGTGACTCACTGCTGCGCAATAATATTACCTTGTGGTGGATCTCGTTTTCATGTCATGACCTTGACATTTGACCTTCAACATTTGTAGTGCATCGGCTGTCACATGTACCAAATTTTTAGAAAAGCGAAAAACCTGCGGTGGAATTCATTGAAATAATTCTTCATGTGGAGCTTAGCTCAGACCCACTTGGGGAGCTTACAGCCCTCTCGCAGACTCAGTTGCCAAATTTAAACTTCTCATGTCTTCAGCGCTCGCTCCTTGGCGCCTTGACTTGTGTTGCGCCTTCGGCACTCATCGCCTGCCGCCTAAAACTTTGGGCCATAACTGCCGTTGACTTAGTGACATCTCACTAGAGCTGCTAAAATGTGCAAAGGAACCGATCAGTATTACACTCCATATCCTGTTGACAAAGTTCTGGAGAGATGCCATTATCATTTCTCTGTACAAGGGCAAAGGGTCCAAGTCAGACTGTACCAGCTACTGATCTATATCTCTGTTGTCTGTACCAGGCAAAGTGTTCGCTCATGCAATCCTCGGGAGACCAGTGCTACATTGACAACAGCACCCACAGCAGTCTGTATTCACAGCTGGTCGCTCAACGGCGAATGAATGCTATTCTTGCTTTGCGGCTTCTGTAGGTGTTGTACGAAAAATTTTCAAAGCCTCTGCATGTGGCCTACGTGGACATATGGACATAAATGCTGCGTTTGATTCGGTGGACCGGGAAGCATTATGGAAGGCTCTTCAGGCAAAGCATGTGCCGCCATACCTGCACACACTGAACGAAGTCATGTGTCCGAGTTGGCAGGAGTTGCATAGCCTTGTTCCCTACATCTTCAGGATTTCGATAAGGTTGTGTCCTGGTTGTGGATAGTACTCTGTGTAAGCAATGTGCACACCAAATTTGAAGTCTGTAGCTTAAACATAAACGAAATTCCAAAATTTAAAAGTAGCTCATGTGACCTAGATTATGACCCATTATGACATACTTTTGCGTTGCTTATCTTTTACTTCTTACAATCTTTATACTTGCTAATTTGGAGCTTCTAACTTTAGTCTTTCAAGAGATATTCACAGGGTTACGTAAATTTGAAATCTAGGTTACCTAAACTGGCTCACGTCCCCTTTGACCTAGTTTCTTCATGCTGTCAAAATTACTCCTTGTAGTCAGTGTACACACCAGATTCGAAATCTTTAGCGTTAGCCATTTCAAAGTTATTCGCAGCAATCTGCAAATTTAACATATTGCCAAGTGACCTAGTTTTCGACCCCTGTGCACTCGTGAATTGTATGTAAGCAAAGCACACACCATACTTGAAGTCTGTAGCTTAGCCATTCTGGAAACATGGACGAAATTCCAAAATTTTAAAGTAGGTCAAGATGACCTAGATTATGACCCCTTTGGCCTATTGTTGTACCGCTTATTTTCTACTCCTTACAGTCTGTCTACGTGATAAATTTGAAGACTATAGCTTCAGCCGTTCGAGAGCTATTTATGGGGTCTGTAAATTTAAAATCTAGGTCACTTAAACTGGGCCACGCCCCTTCTGACCTAGTTTTTGCATGCCATTCGTGATCGATGCACACACCAATTTTGAAGTCTCCAGCTCTAGCCGTTCCAAAGATATCAGCGTCGGTATATTGAAAATTTGGGCGTCGTCCGCCATCTTGGATTCGACCCTAAGTAGGTTTAACAATTCCCCCTCTTTCACGAAGCCACAGAGTACCGTCTTGTAAAATTTGAACGCGATCTGACTACGTATGGCTGAGATAGAGCACTCTAACTGTTTTTCCAGTTGTCGCACTTTAAGGGCCCCAATTTGGCAAATGGATCTCAGAGTTGGGGGGCCTTAGCTGCATGGGGTCTGCGCCAGATAAGAGCCGAGACATCGATACACTATTGTTTTAGATTTTTGAATTTTTGCTCTGTTTTTGAATTACAGCACTTGGGAGGTGAGTAGGGTCGAAAAATGGGGCCAAATTTCGCACTTTTGGACCCCGTGTCAAGAGTAGGGGAGGGCTGGTGGAGATGTCTGTACAAATTATTATTCGTGCCACACATAGGTTGTAAGCACCATTATACTTTTTACATGGCGGCGATTGGCAGTCTGGTCGCACGTTGGATGGTTGCCTAAAAAAGTAGAAGCGTCGGTAAAATATATGGCAGAGTTTTGCTGGCTTCTAAAAAGAAGAAAATGATTCAGAGGTAAAACATATAGCTTCCACCAACTTTGTTGCCAGCAGCTAAAGACAATAAACGCCAGCCAGGCACCAGGTGAGTGGGCCTGCTTGCCTACCACTGTGGAGGCAGCACTGCGGAGGCTGAGAGGCACTGACACTGTATGCAGATGAGTTGGCCTACGCCTGCAGCCCTACCACTTATACTTAGTTTCATGACATCACTGACGTCAATATGTTAAAAAAGTCCTCAGCTAAACTGTGAAGGACTGAGGACCCCTGTGATGGCAGTCACCTTACTTGTGAGAATTATTCCAATGGCAGATGTACAAGAAACTTGTACATCTTGTACAAGAAACTTGCATGTCTGTTATGGCGACTTGCAGAAAGATTTTTCTTTTGCAGATTTGTTGCACAAAATAGAACATGCAATCACATGACTCAATGCACACATGCTGACTGGATGTTAGCAAGTTCCAACACTGAACTTCAGTAATCTGTTGGTATTCATTAACTTATCAATGTTCACGCATATTCTCTAGATGGCAGACACTCACTATAATATAGTATGATCTATTTTGATTGCGGCAATTCTCTGTTGCATAGAGGCACTAATTTAATTTTTTATATCTAGAAATTTAGTAACTGTTGAAATGGTTCATGTTTTTCTGCATAACCAGTCTGACATACAAAGTATATTTGAGATCAGAATAGGTCTAAATAGTACACCCGTATAAAACCGCTACTTCTGGTACTTATGCAGCTGTGTCAATGACGGTACTATGATATGGACCTAGTGACAAATGATTGTGATTCAGAACTGGATTTGATTTATGAAATAGACACATGAGACGACTGGATAGTTAAAGCTCCACATGTTTTAACGTCATATTTCTTACAAATGTATGATTAGCGTTGAATGAAAATTTGATTCAATGGCATTTTGCTCGTCAGCCATTTTTGTTTTGCAAGTTTCTTTTACAGGAAACTTTACAAGTTTCTGGTACAAGTTTACTTACATTAAAATGATGCACTTTGTATCAAATTTCACAGGCTTTCCAGTAGAGAAAGACTTGACAGTCGGTCAAGATTTTACATTTGATTTTACATTGCTGACAACATGCAGGACGATTTTTTGAGACACAATGTACAAGCGTTTACCTTCCCAGAGCATTTTGTGGCTTATTGTAAGTAATGCTACACTGATGTTTCACTATGTTCACAGAACAACTAGAAACTGGCTATATGGCTGTGAGCTGAGCACATTGCTAAAACTTGCTATTGTGTTATTTCACGTGAGCATGAAAAATGGCAAACATATGCCATTAACTTCACAATCACTAATGTGTTACTCTGCTTATCTTTGTCATACCAGTGAGTAAATGATAGTAAAGGCATTTGCTCACTGGTGTGGTCATGGAAGTCATGCAGAAAGTCGTTAACAGCTGACCATATCAGACTGCACTGGCTGCTATGGGCTGGGTGATGTCCCTGGGAGAGTCTGGTATAAACTCGGCATGTTACTTTGTCGACGAAGTTGCTTCTAGTATTTAACCAGATTTTTATTATCACATAATTAATACCGGTACATGTAGTTTCACCATTGACATCACTTGTTCTTCACTTCATATCGCACCTGGACTAAAAGGACATGATTTCAAGGCATTTAGTTGTTCCATTGACTCATTCTTCATGCCAATTCGCCTGTAGAAAATTATTTTAAAAATTCCCCCCCGTCCGACCCAACTCTTCTTCCAGATAAGGACGATCACCAATTTTTTATTTTTATGTGGCCTAACAGTCGTAGATTGCAGGACTTCTCTGTAACAGGAGTCACAAGTCTCCACGAATACATTGGGCGTTAAAAGTGTGTTAACGTGCTATTAAAAAAATTGACACATGCATTAACATGATTAAAAAATTCAATGTTTCGTCAGCTCTAATTTTAACATCCCTAGTGGCAGTCACAGGCAGCGCAATAGCGCTGCACTATGGCCATTCAAAAATCAATAGGAAAATGAAAATTTCGACTTTCTGTAGAATTGTAACCCCTCAAAATTTAATTCATTCATTCAGGGCCATGGACATAATAAGAACTGTGTATTGTGTCCATGGCAAGTGAGGTGATGAAATTAATTTTTGCTGTTTTAGATGTGTCATTTAACAGTGGCCATTACACAGTTATTATAAAACAACAGTTTTTGTACATGAATATGTTATTAATTGCCACATTTCCTAATTATTGTTACATAACTGTGTAAATGTTCTTGTGGTTTGTGTAATCAGTACAGAAAAATGACAACTCGACGTCGTCATAGAATAGCTGCCAATGGTGCTGGTACTGCTGATGCTGCCACTGCATCTGTTCAAGAGACTAGAAGGTAGCAGTTTATGTTGTCAGTCCTGCGTGGGCAGCAGACACTGTAGGCCATTCACGCACCAGCCGCATGCACCAGTGAGACTATTGACCATGCGTTACATAACAGCTTATTCATTTTTTTGATGCACCATTTACGTTTACGTTGTTTCTGCTACCACTACAATGATTAAGTGTAAAGAAAAGAATTAAATTAAATGGTGACTACTTGACTAGCACAATAGCACATCAAGCAGCAGTCAGTTATGTAACTCTTGTACATGCAATAAGATTAATGAGAAAGAAAAAGGAAAGACAAACTAGGCCTACTCCATGCATATGAGTAGAAGTTACAAACTCTTCAGAAGTGTGCGTGACTGCATGTCTTCTTTTGGCATCAACATGTCATACAGAACGTTAGCTTTGGCTTTCACTTTATAAGGAGCTACATGCAGATGTTGCCTTCAAATGAATGACAAGATTAAACTCGGAACTGAAAATACTGCTTTGACATGGCCACTGAGACCATCAGTGACTTGCTGAACATCGGGCGACAGCAGCAAGTGCTCAGCAGCAGTGCTGCACTTCCTTGTGTCAAAGGGTTAACTCGGTCGTTTTGCTGGCACCGAGAACACCTTTTCATCCGTAAAGAGGACAAAGTCAGTGGCATATTGCGGGAACTTCTGAAGCAGAAGCGTAGTGTACTTCATTCAAGCAGTGCAGTTTGCATCTGTCAGCTCCCGTGCATGGCACCTCTTAAAACATTTCAGATGCAAGTCTTTACAAATGATCCGGGTCACAGGTGACCGATGAATACCCATCTCCCGTGATATCTCATGGACAGTCCTGTGGGTCTGCGGCTTGTCCTGTTGACTCAAGACTAAATCATTAATTGTCTCAATGTTTTCTTCAGTGCAGGCACTGTGAGGTCTGCCGCTGTCTGGCCGCCTGTCAACTTTTCCTGTGTCTCGCAACTTTTTCAGCAGCTTATTAACACCATGCTTTCTCCAGCTTTTTCTTAGGAAATTTGTCTGTCAACCTTTTTGCTGTGTATCCCTTCAAATACAAACTTTTTAACAAAATCTTGTCCTCGTCTCTGAATACCATGTTGATTGTTGACTGACACTGCAGTGTCATCTACTGTGATGAATTTCCAGTGCCACAAGTTGATCTCAAAAGTAAATATATAAAAGAACAATGACATGGAAAATTTTATTTGCAATCAGTGTGGGAAAGACTCACTATTTTAAATACCGAAAATATCAAAATTTGTGGATGAATAACAATGTTAGAGGCGATTAAAAATGCAATTTGCATCTTCTTCCACATCTGCAGAAAATTTGAATTTTTAATTTTCCAAGGTAGTGTAGCAACATGCCTAAGGTGAGCTGGGTAATGTCGTATGGGTTAAGATTTGATGAAGTTACAGAGAGTTTAAAGGTGGGAACTTTTTTTGAGACACAGTGTATATTTAGTTTGATTTACTTCATCTCAAATGTTTTATAGTTCATCACTAAAGCTCGGGACACTTTTTGTATGCCATGCGGTATAATGCTATGAGTAATGATACTATCCTGTCACCACTAGGTACAACATTTTTTCTGTTTTAACTTGGTTTTGTGTTGCATTTAAATGACAATGAAGAGTAAGATTGTTTTTTGTTTGTATCTTTTAATAGTGGATGTTATAATTGATGGCAATGGTATAATACACAGAATTTTGGAAATTAATTTTTAATTTGCAGTAGCATAATAATAAACAAAAATATTTGTCATTTTCTGAAGGAAATACAATAGTAAATCAGTCTGTGAAGTGATAATCAATTTCTAGCTGCTAGGACACCACAAATGTCCGCCATCTCAAAATTTAAATTAGGCCTACATCATATGTGACCAAGCTATGTCCCGTTGTCCCTCTTCAACCTAATTTTGTATCCCTTATTTTTACTTGTTACATTCAATCAACGTGCTAAATCTGAAATTTGTAGCTTTAGCTGTACCAGGGATATTTGCAGTGGCCTATAAAATGTGAATGTGGGTCATGTGACTTAGCTTACACCCATTTGACCTAGTTTTGCATTACTTTGTAATTGGCTTTAACTTTATCCAGTACACATACAGTGCAATAGATTTATTGCACAGTTTGCCCATTTCATCTTAATTAATGTACAAAAACAGTCGTTATATAATAACTGTGTAATGGCCACTGTTAAATGACACATTTAAAACAGTAAAAATTAATTTCATCATCTCACTTGCCATGGACATAATACACAGTTCTTATATGGTCCGTGGATTGAGAAAAAATAAGGACAATCAAAAAAGTCACAAAGGTGTTATATTTTACGTATGTGAGAAAGCCCCTGCCAAGCCGATCTACCCCCAAAATTTGCATATGGGGTGATATCCCGGGTGTAATCACATATGCTAAAGTTCAGAATGGAATTTTGAGGGGTTGCAGTTCTACTTGGGGTCAAAATTCCAATTTTCCTATTGATTTTTGAATGGCCATCACAACAGTGCAGCGCTACTGCGCTGCCTGTGATGTTGCAGCACTGTCTAGGGAAGTTTACTTTGACCTAGTTATGTCCGATTGTCCTAGTTTTGGCTAGGTCACACTGTTCAGTGTTCACAGTGTATTGCCAGAGTTGAGTGGTTTATTGTGACTGTATACAAGGAGCAGTGAAGAAGCTAAGAATGTGGTTGAGCCATTGGCAACAGACTTTCAGATATCAGTCAGTACAAGCATCATTGTACTCGCTGTCTACGTGGCTACTCTGCATGTCTCTGTGCCTGGTGGTGACTCAGGTATTTCTCTTTTCAGTGTTTATTAGAACAAGGCACAATATGCATGCACATTAGTAGTGTGCACAATGTTTTCTGTCTTTCCACCTGTCTGTTCTATATGTCACCAACTTGCCAATATCACTGAAACTAAACAGCATTGAGCTATTCTTACTGTTAAATGTGACTAAGAAACCAAAACCAGAATCTGCTGTCAGGTTCATATGTCTGCTCTTTTGGGCATCGTGGGCCAGCTATCATACCATCCCATTAGAAACAATAATGTGTTAGTAGGTAACCACATACATGATTAGTTAGTAGAAGTATTTTTGAGGCACAGATAGAGATGTCATGTTAACTGCCAAACAGGTCCATGTATTCAGTTGCTGTTTGAATATTGTCTGTAGCTGATGTCCTTGATGATGATTATGTCCTGTTGTGATTAAGATTGAATGTTGTTCCACATCTGGTGACTGGCAGAAGTGAAGCTTTTTTGCCTAAACTGAAGAGAAATGCCGTGATTAGTGCAGTGTTCACATTGTCTGTAAACAGTATCTGGTAAAATTGAAATTGTAAGAATGTAAATAAGATTATCAATGACTATTCTTCCAGCCAAAACAGTCTAGAAAGTGTATGGAACAAAATAATTAACGCTGTCTTTAGTTTGCTCTAAAACCATGTGTATATGTTGGATGGTGCACACATAGTTGGTGACAGACACAGGGTTCAGAGATTACTGTGGTCCATAGGTTAGCATTCTTGCTGTAGGCACCAACACCTCACCACATGTTGCCTGACAGAGATAACGAGGGCCAGTGCTGATGGTGATTGGATGAATCTACCAGATGGGGTGGTGCTTGATTGCTATGGAATGAGGGTTGTTACATGTGATGTTATGGATATGCTTTAATTTATGTGCTGGTACAGAAGGGTAGATTGAGATGGGTGTTGGGGGGAAATGTAACACAGCAGCATGCATCAACTGTAGTGGTCTGTCCTGAGAGGACTGAAGGCTCAGAATGATTCAAGCATGGAGAAGCGTCATGTCTGTGTTTTTTTGCAGGTGAACTGATTGTGTCTGCACATGAAGTCGGGGTATGTCAGTTTACTGAGACTTGTTAAACATATGAATGTCACTTAGATTTGATATAGTAAAGATTGTGGTTCTGTAACACTTCAGCCTGGTGAATTGCACATAGATGCTCGGACTGGCAGCGTGCCGAAGAAATGGCTGCACTCCGATAGGAGCGTGTCATCTGGTGATCATAGTGATAACAGATAGACACTATGTGGTTCCACACCTGGTGACTGGCAGCAGTGAAATTGTTGATATTGTTTGGGTCCAGTAACTGTAAGAATCAAATATTTATGTAATACTGTCCTAAAATAAAACTGAATATGCTATTGCATGTGATTGTGTGCGAGATAAAAGCTTTTCATGAAGTTTATTTTTTTCAGTTTGCATGCATTATAAGTATGTTTATCTGCATCAAGATGAGTTCAGATAGAGTCTGGTGTGGTGTATGCCAGGTTTTGCGAGCTAATAACGAATGATGAACTGAATAGTTCCTAAGGTCATTTCTGTGTTTTTGCTGACTATGCTATCACCAGCATTGGAATGTTTGCAGGTTGGCATATAACTGCACCACAGTAAAAACTGGAGTGGCAAAATATTTTATTCTGCTGGCATCTGCTGACATAAGTACTTTATGCCATGGCAAAAATCCAACAGTGTTTGTCTGGAGATCTTTGCTAAATTGCTAGATAACTGTTTGTTCTTTTGTGACAGGAAATTGATACTGCAGCCTGCAGGCAGACAAGGTTCAGTTTAACACAACGTGTCATAGTGTTAACTTATACCAGTTTGGGGTTTATAGACACTTTTGTATGTGAATGTATGCTACAATTTCTGCCACTGTCCTGCAAAATTACGGCAATTCTGGCTGTCACTTGTAAATCACGTGTTGAATAAAAACTGATTAATACTTTTTAGCAGACATCTCAGCTCCTTTTTACATTGTTCGGCGTAGGCTTGGCACGAAGTTTGTGCTTTTGGTTGATGAGGTATTATTTATTTTTTTTTGCATTTTTATGATTATCTCTGTGTTTACCTGCAAAAATTTAAGTAGCTCTCAGACACTTCTGTTGTGAATAAAGATTGTTTTCAATTATGCTATCCGTTCTTGAGTTATGAACAAACAGTCACTGCTCTTGTCCTACTGGATTTAAGTTCGGCATTTGACACGGTCGACCACTCCACACTGCTAACTGTCCTTGATCGGCGTTTTGGCGTTCGAGAGTCTGCGATGGATTGGTTTTCATCT
>Ga0126335_1001256_pt1 | contig 13972 bp, 11 predicted proteins | sample OlaspJWI45metaG_FD_108409 | JGI IMG/M metagenome (GOLD analysis project Ga0126335, IMG submission 108409) | Marine gutless worms symbiont microbial communities from Oahu, Hawaii - Olavius sp. 1 OAHU.JWI-45 metaG | ecosystem: Host-associated > Annelida > Digestive system > Unclassified | place... | reverse complement strand
TCGCTGGGGAACACGACGGTATCTGAATATGAATTTGCTAACGGAACTTAAAAAAGAAGAAGTCGCAGCTTAACCGATGGGCCACCAAATCAAAAGTGCGAAAGATTCTTGACGCTACCTAATTGCTGGAAATGAATGAGCCCTGGAATAAACTTATACTGCCGGGGCCGGTCCCATTTGGTAGATCCATATGCTGCTTCCAAACGGATATCTAGGCTTCTCAAATACCTTTAAGAGCTTGTCCTTAAAGCCAGGATAGTGACTTATATCATGATGGCTGACCACATATTCAATTCTATGGTGCCTGCAGTAGGAAAACAGATACCTTTCTTTATCACCCAGATGATTTCTGAAATTCGTAATCTGGTATGTTTTTCCGCCGTTTTCTTTATATACACCAAATGCCTTGATGAATAATTTTTTCAGGTACTCATTTTGAATGCGATAGTACATGAAGTATTCGCCGAGGAGCGCCTGCCGGTTCAAATCATGATCAACAATACGGGGCAAGCTCACATAGTATCCGTACAATACTATTTTGCTTGAGGCGGGGATAGTCGCTTCAATCCACTGCTTGCCGGATAAGGCTGTGTGAATATCCCGGTAATCTTCCGACCGGTTCATTTTCCAGGAGGTTGTAATCAACGATAGCGCCGGCGGTACCAGGATCAATCCAAGCAGGGCCACTTGAAGCGCGTGTTTCAATCGGCTTGTCGGTAACCTGGCGCCCAGGTCCTCAATAAGCGTGGCAATTAAAATAATGACCGCCGGCAGTAGCGGTACATAAAAATAGTTGCGTGCCGCACCTGGGGCAAACGCCAGCCAGAAAACTATCGGGTAGCTTACCAAGGTCAGCAACATGGCATTTTTTTCAACTAATGCTTTATACAGTCCATAGGCTACGGCCACCGTCCCCATTAAAGTAAACCAAGCCCCGATGGTATCAAAAAAGCGAATCAGGTCCCACCCGGGCGCAAATGTCCGCTGACCATCATGCAGTATTATTTGAAGCTGCTGCCCCAGATAGTCATTGAAATTTAGTAAAGAATAGGGGTGAAACAAAAAATTGAATATGATGCCCATGAGCAGGCAAACATGCAGTTTGGAATGAAATAAGGTTTTGAAACATCTGGTTGTATTGACCTGGCTCCATCCCCGCGGTACAGCCGTCTCGGTGTTCACGTGATCTTTAGAAGGAGCGCCAAATACATTGGCTAAAAAGATGGTAGGGAGTATCAACAGGGCCGGTAACGGTTTGGTTGCCAGCGATAAACCTAGACACACGCCGGCAAAAACATAGTCTTTTAGCCGGCCGGTTTTTACTACCTTAAGGCAGAAGTACAAACACAGAGACGACCAGATGGCCAGCATCGTATCGACACGCACCCTAAAATCAACCAGTAAATCAAAGAATGGGAACGCCGCCAGCGCCAATGCCAGCACGACCACTTTTTTACGGAAAACCACTCGGGCTATTAGATAGACCAAGCCGGTCAGCAAAACACCAAACAAGGAGTGCACCAGGCGGGCCGTATAATATAATTTGGTGGGGTTAAAAAGTATATTTATGGCATAGTCGTCCAACGTTCCGGAAGTAAATATGGCTTGAAGGCTGTATATTGCCGTAAGCAGATATGCACACAAGGGCCCGTATCGGTACCAGTGCGGATCGAGGTCCCCTCCCAAGAAACCAACCGCTGACTCCACGACATCATTTTCATCTATAGAATAATCCGGTAGAAATTTGAGCGTATCGTAAAATCGCGGTATGCATGTCAGGCACAGGATGAGTAATGCTATAAGCAATACGGCCTGCTCAGTTTTTTTCAGTTTCATATAGACACTTCTAGACGATAAAATCAGGCAGTGGATGAGCGCCGCAATCTTTTAAGCCTGATTGCTCCGATCGATCCTCCGGTCACGAACAGGCTGGTTAACGAGTCTTCCGGCCCGCCACCTGCCAAAACATTCCGCCGCCCGCTTTAGGGAATCCTCCGGATATTTTCAAACCTTTAAAATGCGTTGAACCCCGCCGCTGTAGCAAGCAATCCCCACTGTCCTAAACGTATTCTTCAAGTACCGTCGTTTCGTTGCAGCTCTGCCAGCGCCCTGGCCATCCAGGCATTGCACCAGCGCATAAGGGAATAGTTCCAGTCGAAAAACCTACCTTTGCGGTAAATAAACTCCTGACGGTCTACACGATACAGGTTTTCAAGGGCCCAGCCCGCAATCCGCCGCGCCGGGTGCGCCTGCTCCGGATCGTGCCGGGCGGCTTTCCGGAGGGTTATAATCCCCTGGGCAGCGCCGTGCACATCGTGCGGATATTTTTTGTCGTGCATCCACCGGGGAGCGCCATCCGATTCGAAAAGACGGGCGCGATAGAACGCCAGCCCCTTCCAGTAGGTATCCAGGTACCGGTCGTCACCGGTTTCTTCGAAATATTCGAGCAATCCGTCCAGAATACCGCCGGTGTGGTAGTTGTCGTGGGTGATCGGCGACTTGGTTCTCGGCCAGGTGTAGTACCAAGCGTCATAGTCGGTCTTCCGGTTCACAGTGAAATTGATCAGCCGCGAGGCAGTGTCGCGCAGGGCGGCCTCCTGAGTATGATGCCAGACTTTTATCAGGAAGGCGCCGGCCAGCACCTGGTTGTTTAAGACAATTGCGTCCACCGGCCGCAACACATAGGCCAGGGCACGTTCGGTGCCGGTGTCGCGAAGCACAGGCAGATCGTCGGTGATAAAATGGGTGAGCGACCGGGCGGCCTGCAGGTAGGCGTCCTTGCGCGTAACTCGGTAAGCGTGGACAAGGGCTTCGCCTACAAACAGGGAGACCACCGTGTTGGGCTCATATTTATCCTGTAGAAAAATCGTGTTCTGCCAGACATGATTGTAGCCCCAACACAGGTTCTGCTGCCCCGGACTCGGGTTGTCCAGCAGCCACTGCACCAGCTGTTCACCCTTTTCCAGGTAACGGGCATCACCGGTCTGTTGGTAAACATGGAAATATGCCCTGGCGAACAGAGCGATCCCCTTCGGATTGCGGGACTTCGCGACTCCCAACAGCGGACGGATGTGAAGCGGAGAGGCCTTTACGGCCTGGGTGTAAATCAGCCTCAGCCACTTGTTGCCGAACGACAACCGGCTTAGCAGGGGACTGTTCAAGGCGTCGAACTTGCTGTACCCACTGTAGTTCTGTGCTTCCGCCCGGGCCAACACCTCCGTAAGCACGCGCTGCGCGTCCGGCACTGTATCTATAATCCGTTTCAATTAAAGACGACCTCCTGCCAAGTGGCCAACTGGTTGATTTTCCAGCGGTCAAAACCGATTGCCGGAAGCTGCCCTTCAGGCGTAAAGACATCGTCAAATCGCGTGCGCAGGGCATTGTAACTGTCAGTCGTACGTTGTGGCCACGGATCGCACTGCATCCAGTCATCCCCCGGGGTACCGAAGCCGATTTTATCGGTGCGGTTGCGAATGCTTGCGCTGGTATACCGGGCCAACGCCTTTTTCTGGAGGTACTTTGTTTCGCCGTCCTTGATTTTCAAGTCTCCCGAAATGCTCAACATAAACTCCACCAAACGATAGTCCAGATACGGCACCCTGGCCTCCAAGGAAAAGGCCATGGAATTGCGATCTTCCATGCGCAGCAAGTGCTCCAGTTTGTATTGAAAATGCCGTACAAGGCTCATGTTTAAATTTTCGGCGTCAAAAAATTCAGTATACACCCTGGACGTGTCGATATACTGATGGAAGAAATCAGCATGGATATATGGCACGGTGCGGTATAGCAGTGCTTTACGATACCGATCCGGCAGCAATTGAAAGAGCAAGGTCTGGTAAGCCGAACGGTGCTGTCGCCGTATAAGGTTACCAACCAGCTCTTTGCAAAATAATGGTAGTTTTCGCGCCTGCAGCAGACCGTACATGTTGAACCCGTGAAAATAGTGATATCCAGCAAAGTTCTCATCACCGCCCTGCCCGTCAAGCAGCACCGTCACACCGCATTCAGCAGCCTTGCGCATGACCTCGTACTGAGAATAGAAGGATGGGTTTGTGGTAGGTTCGTCATTGGCATGCACAAATTTCATCAGGTTCTTATAAGCGCCGCGGGCATCGGGATAGATACGGTAATTGACGAACGGATATATCCGGTTCAGTTCGTCCACGTAAACAGTTTCATCGATTGGATGCCCTGGAAAAGCCGCTGTGAAGGTGGGGTAGTTCTCAGCAGCCAGGCCGGCTGCGTATAGCAAGCCGACAAGGATCGAAGAATCCAGCCCCCCGCTTAGGCAGGAACCTACTGGGACATCGCTGCGCATGCGGAGCTTAACAGCTGAAGCCATGATTTCGCTGATCCTCCCGATTGGGTCTTCCTGCTCTGGATCTGCCCCGGAGGTGACAAACTGCTGTGGGTGCCACCACTGCCTTAACACCAAACCTGTTTTGTCAAAAAATCCATGGTGGCCATTGGGAATGCGTTTTATCTCGTTTAGGAAGGTTTCATCAAATACGTCTGTGCGGTTGAAAACGAGGTAATCGAATAGGCTCTGATAGTTGACTGAAAAGGCAACCCCTGGAATGGATAGCAGGGCCTTGATCTCGGATGCAAAATAGAATTTTTCACCCTGCTGCAAGTAATACAGGGGTTTGATGCCCATCCGGTCGCGTGCCAGGAACAACTGCTCCCGGCGGGTATCGTAAAGGGCAAAGGCGAACATGCCATTGAACCGAGAAAGGCAATCCGGACCGTAATGCCGGTAGGCTTTCAGCAACACTTCCGTGTCGGTCTCGGTTTCAAAATGCCAACCCCGGGAGCGTAATTCCGCCCGCAACTCGAGATAATTATAGATCTCGCCGTTGTAAACCAGGACATACCGGCCGTCGTCGGAAAAGAACGGCTGACGTCCGGCCGCCGAAAGATCAATGATCGCCAGGCGCCGGTGTCCCAGGGCACAGGTTCGGTCTGCGTATACGCCTTCGTCATCCGGTCCGCGGTGTCTCAAAATGAAGCTCATTTGCCGGACCTGCGATGTCTCAAGATCGGTTATGTTCTGTTTATAATAACAGCCAGCTATTCCACACACGCCGTATCTATCCTCTTGTATCGCCCCCGGTCGATACTCATCAAACTGTCCGGATAATTCTCGACCAAATCAACCAACCAGTCCGTCACCTCCATTTTATCCCGTAACATGACACGCCGTTTCTGCTGCCAAATGTCAAAAGAGTCGGTCTGCACCCACGCGTTCAACGTGGTAACCACTTCCGGCCATTGGTCGAGGCGGTAGTGACGTATCAAGTCGTATTTTGTATCCTGTTCCGTGGTATAGCCCCGACCTGTATTGGAAATAAATATCGCCGGTATGCCCAGGCAGGCAGCCTCGGAGGCCATGGTCGCCGATTCACCGATAACGAATTTGCAGGTACGCATAAAATCATGGATACGGGCCGGATGAAACGCACAGGCCAACGCTTCTATTTCATCCGGCAAGGGACCCTCGGAAGAAATATAGATTTTGCCATGGCTTTCCAGCAGGCGCACCAGTTCTATCTTTTGGGCGTCGGACAGTCCGACTTCACCGATGTCGTGGCCGGCCCCCCACCCCACAAAGCGCAACAGTATATTCTCTCCGGGCTGTATGGCCGCTTTTTGGTAGGTCGGGGAAAGATACGCCAATTCGTGATATCCCGGATAATGAATTTGGTTTTTCCAAGATCCGCCCAATTTATGGTCAAAACAGCTGGGCGACAATACGTGCCGGCTCAAACTGAAAGAAATTTTATTGGCAATCGTGTCGTTTTCGGTATCTGAAAATGCCAGGGTCGGGATACCGATCAATCTTCCCACCGGTGCATTAAAAATACCGCCTATTTGGAGCATGATGTCTACATCTTCTTTTCGTAAAAGAGCGAAAAGTTTTAGCTGCTGGACACACATCTCTCTCAGGAGCCCCCAAAATCCATTGCCTTTACGGGTTAGCAAGACATGCTCTATCCTATATTCCTTCAGCAGTTGCAGGGTGAATTCCTTTTTGCGGGCCCCCACGATGACCCTGTGACCGCGCCGCGTGAGCTCGGCAATGGCGTTCTTGAAAAAGTGAACATGGGCGGGATGACTGATATTGACAAGGACTTTCATTGATCTGTATTCGGTATATATGGTTTTGTGGAGTTCGGTGAACGTTTCAAGGCATGCGCAGCGCGAAGGATTACACACCGGTGTTGAGCCACGGCGCTCTTCAGTCGCTATCTCCCGGACATGTTCTGCCCGCCTCCTCGTATTCCCGATCAGCGCTTTCAGCTCTCATTTGACATATTTGCTCCGAAATGAGGCTCATCATGAATATCAGTATCGAAGTAACCAGTAATATAGCACTCATGTTGGTAAATCGCCCCTCATGGAAAAATGTATACGCGTAACGCGTCAGCCCCAGTACAAACATTAAAAAACTAACCGGCAGAAAGACCCGCATGGGCGAGTATAGGGTGCAGATCCTGATAATGATCATGAAAAAGCAGACACCGTCCCGGAATAGCCTGATCCGACTGGTCCCCTCCTGTCTTTTGCGTACCTTAATGGAGACATATCTGACACTCCGCCCGGTTCGCAGCATACCCAGTGTGAGCGTGGTGGGATAAGAGTAGGTATTCGGCATTAAATATATGAATCTTCTGGCAATATCCGCTTTTACAACTCGGTAACCACTGGTGAGGTCTTTGACCTGAAATTTGGCCACATAAGAAGCTACGCGATTATAGATCAAGTTGCCGATACCACGCAGAAACGATGATTGCTCTCCGACCTTCCGGGCACCAACGACCATGTCGTAATCGGGTATATGCGATAGCATTTCATCCAATTCACGCGGATCATGTTGGCCGTCACCGTCCATAAATACCAGGACGTCTCCCCGGGCCATTCGGATACCTGTTTTAATTGAAGCGCCGTTGCCGATGTTGTAGGGATGATTATACACACGCGCACCGGCACCTGTCGCAATATCGGCAGTCCTGTCGGCAGAACCGTCATTGATGACCAGCACCTCGGCTTGAGGATGGAGTGTTAGAATCTCTTCAACAAGGCCGCCAATGGTCTTTTCTTCGTTATAGGCTGGAATTATTATTGATAAGGTTGTCATAGCGTTTATGCGCCTTTAGATGCAGTCCGGCTCGCCTCGCATGGATATATGATCTATCAATAGCACTTCGTCAGCCGCCTTTCAAGTCGCGACCAACACCAGTCAACCAGAAACCTCTGGGAAGCCTTGTCATTGCAAAGCATATAACACGTAACCCGATACAGCCTGCAACAAAAAAAGCCGCTTACCGAAGAACTCCTGTAATACGGTAATTTCAGCCGGACTGAAATTATCCCCCACCCATTTTTCAAAAAGGTCGTGCCGGATCATTAAATGGGTAATGCCGCGCTGTTCCAGTTGTTTGCCTACCGCCTCGGCAGAACGATCCCCGTGTATCAACTCCTTCAGTAGATGATCGTCGAAGACTATCTCCCGCTGGCTGTAATATCGCCGGTTGCCCAAAAATAGCCCCAAAATCCTCGCATTAGCCGGAAGATTACGACCAGCGTAGACATGCAATCTGTACTCAGGTCGAAACCGACTGATGTAATCTGCCCGGCTCACCTGCCCGCTAATATATTCCAGCGGTGTGATTCGCCGGAACTGCCCAGCCATATAATTGTAATTTACGGCCAACAGCGCCGCCAGCATCAGGACACATCCGCTTTGAGCCGCAATCAATCCGGCACCTTGAAGCCTGCTTTGCACAAATCGTAACAAGTCAAAAAAACCATTAACGGATAAAATGATAAGGGGGGGGATGATCGGCCCAATATAGCGAATACGCATATCATGACGAAAAAAGACAAATAGGAGGTACAAAATTGCATATCCAAACAGGTAGAACGATGCCGATCGTTCCCGAAACGCTGAAGGGCCGGACAGGATCAGCCAGCACAGGGGCAACAGGCATAAGTAGGGATTCAGCACCCCGTCAAAATACTTCGGGTTATCATCGCGCCCTTGGAAGAAAACCCTTAATGGTACAAGGGCGATCTCCAAAGTGCTTTCACCATAACCGTGATGACGAATGGAGAAGTGGTCCAACGGCAACGGCGGGGCAACAGCCTGGACCTTTTCGACGATCACCGCCGAGGGCGTCGGTTTAGTACGAAACACGCTGTCGAAAAGCGGGTAAACCGGATTGCCGGTCCAGGCATAATTTTTAATCAACCAGGGGGAAAAAACAAGCAGCGCCACGACTACAAATGCAAGACCGCGCGTCAGTGCCGGTCCACGATAGCTGCTCGTTCGGCGGTGGTCCCAGGCATACATGTAAATAATAAGCAGCGTCAGTAGAAAGAAGGTGATCAGTCCGTTGTATTTGGTACCCAGAGCCAGTCCGCAGAAAGAAGCCGCCAGGATAAGATGGCGACGGCGATAGCCGGATTCTTTCCACTGCAGGCAGGCAAACAGAGCCGCTGTTGAAAAGAAGATCAGCCCCAAATCGACGTAAACTGTAATCGACAATTTGACAATGATCGGAAGGGAGAGAAACATCAGCACGCCCAGAATTCCGGCGGCCGGGCCTGTCGCGCGGCGCAGATAGAAGAATATCAAGCAGGCTGTCAACAGGGCAAAACTGAAATGGATATACTTGGGAAGAATATCATTTCCAAGGGCAAGGGGAATCAGGTAGAGCAGGTCAAGATTCATGGGATAATAGGAAAAGGTATACTCCGGTATCTCGTGAATCCCCCCCTTATCCAAGTATAGTTGTGGGACGGCCAGGTGATGGGTCAGCGCATCCCGACTGACCGGCGGGGTATACGCCAGCACCAGGATGGCCAAAATGGTGCCCCCAATAAGCAACCCGGCCGAGAATCGCCAGATCCTTTCAACGGTATGCCGTCGTTGCAATCGGATGTCCCTTTCAGGCATGGTCCCCTATCCACAAAAAAACACTTCGCATTTGCGCCTATGGCCCCCTGGCGTCGATATCTTCATATCTTTCAAGATATTTCTCTACCTATCATATCAACGTCAGGGTTGCCAATATCATTTGCCTGATAATTTATTTACAGGTACAAACTTGGTATGCTAAGTTGTATTCTCTCATAAATGCGTTCGACTACGCGCTTTCCCGGGTTTTCAGGTCAAGCCCTGGGCGGATAGGTTTCCCCGATTCAGAAAAACTTGGGTGAGCATGAATAAATCCGGCATGATATCTTCTAGTCAACCAAGAAACGGAGTCCTGTCCGTCCCTAAAAATTTCAGCTTTTTTCTCGCCGTATTTATCCCGGCGATCTTACTGCGCGTTGTATTTCTACTCACTCTGGATGAAGATATTCTCTTCTTCAAATATCCCTATTTTGCTGAAAAACTGGCGGCCGGTGAATCCATCGGAGAGCGCCTGACGGACTTGAGCCCCGTCTATCTGTATCTGTTAACGCTGTTTCGTTGGTTGACACCACTGGATTGGAATGCGCTCAAGCTCATCCAGGCCATCGTGGGCGCCTTCAACTGCTGGCTTGCGGCCGAGTTGGGCCGGCGCGTGTTTGCCTCCCGGATTATCGGCCTGCTGGCCGGCGGGTGCCTGGTCGTGTACGGCAACCTCATCGTCCTGGAGACGACGCTGGAGCCGACGGTTTTTGTTATTTTTTTCAATCTCCTCGCGGTCACTTTTCTCTACCGGTTTGCCGACAGCGTTCCAGCCTCTTCGCCAGCCCAAAAGCATGACCGCTGGCTGCTGTTAAGCGGCATCTTCACCGGGGTGTCCATCTTGACAAAGCCCAGTTTTCTTTTGTTTATCCCCTTGGCCGGTTTGTGGATTTGTCTCCTGAAAGACGGTGGCGAAACCTGGCGCCGGACCGCAAGGCGCTTGATCCTCTTTGGAGCTGTGTCCATGTGTATCGTCCTGATCATCACCCTCCGCAACTACATCCTGCTGGGTGACCGGATCCTCGTGACAGCTGATGCCGGTAAGGTTTTCTATCACGGCAATGCCCGGCAGGCGACAGCGGTCATTTGGGCCGGCCTGCCGGCCCAGGGATTTATACAGGAGGATTCGGAAGAACCGGATTACGCCCATGTCATCTTTCGCAATGTAGCCTCCGAACGCGCCGGCCGGCAATTGAAACCTTCGGAATCCTCCCGGTATTGGACCCACATAACGCTGAATGACATTGCCGCCGACCCCGGTCGGTATCTCTCACGCCAGCTCGAGAAGCTCCTGTTCTTCTTTTCCGATTACGAATTACACTACATTGCATCGGCGTACACGGAGTATAAAGCCAGCCTGGCATGGCCGTTTTTACCTTTTGCGCCCTTGGTGGGGCTGGGGCTGATGGGCATGGTGCTGGCCGGCAACCGTTTTAGAAGGCTGATCCCGATTTATGGAATGGTGGGGCTCTACCTGGTTTCCGGGTTGATTTATGTGGTCCAGTCCCGCTACCGGATCCCGATGGTGCCTTACCTGGGGTTGTTTGCAGCCTTGGCGATCTATCAGTTGCAGCGCTTTTTAAGCAACCGCCGCATACCTGTGCTCTTGGCGGTCATTGCGGGCTGTGCGCTTCTCATCAGCGGCAGCCGGCTCGTGCTAAATGAACAGGTCAACGCAACAGACAGTTGGTTCCAGGCCACTAAATTGCACTATGAAATGGGGGCCCAAAGACTTTTTAGGGCCGGCCGGTATCCTGAGGCAGTTGCATCCGCTAGCCGGGCTCTGGAAATTGCGCCCTCCTTTGCCCCGGCCTATAATTTGCGGGGTAAAAGCCTGGCCCTTATGGGCGACAACCAGAGTGCAGTGGAAGATTTTAAACATGTAATCCGCCTTAACCCCAACCGTCCCGAGGGCTATCAGAACCTTGGTTTTGCCTACCTGACCAGCCAAGATAATCAGGCGGCGCTCAAGTATCTGAAAAAGGCCCGGGCCTTGGATCCGGAAGATCAAAAGGTCCGCAAGGCAATTGAAAATCTGACACAGCCCGACAGGAAAGCCGGTGACGACCAACCGTAAAAAACCCTGGCCGGCGGGATGACCTGACTGGCGCCCCCCTATAACCGGTCCCGGTTCCCCTGCCGACCGGCCCGGTGCCCGACGATCATCAGCACGGTTGAAAACGACAGGGGCAGCAGTTTGGCCTCCAGCCAGACAGGCGCCATGTACAGCAGATTGGCCATACGGAAAAGACAGGTTCCCCAGCGTGCAATTACCGTGGATCCGCCCCGGCTGTTCCCGCCGTTTTCACTATGGAACAGTGTGTAGACCACTACCGCCAGAAGCATGGTGAGTTTTTCCAGCGGCCCCAGTATCTTTTCCATCCGTCCCACCTGAAACCCTCCGGCACGCAGAAGTTGTCGCATGTCAGCGACATCATAGCGCCGGTAATGCCCCACATAGTGGTCATCTTTAGAAAAATAAGCCCTCCGGTGAGGAAACGTCACGACCAGTTTCCCGGCAGGACCGGTCACCCGCGCCATTTCAAGCAGCGCCGCCTTGTCATCGGGAATATGCTCCAGGACCTCCGATGAAATGGTATACGCAAAGATACCGGGTTTAAAGGGCAATTGCATGCCGTCCGCGACAACGTAGTCACCGGCGAGCTGGGCTTGCTTGAGGCGCTGCATGGCTAGAAAGGACAGGTCCGAGAAAACGGTCCGGTCAGGTTGGCTGCTCACCGGCGACATACCGCTGCCTACTTCGAGGATCGGTCCCGGTTTCTGCGTCCTGAGATACCGTGCTACGCTGATCGACCGCAGGCGGTAGTTGTAGAGGCTGTTCTTCAGCAATACGTACTGGCGTTCGCTATAAAAATCATCGAACCGGTTGCTGATCTGGTGCGTGCGCATACTATAGTTTCCGGTTCACCGGCAGGAAGGGTTTGGCGTGATAGATCCCCAGGCGGGCAGCCATGAATTGCAGCCCGGTCAGCAGGCAACCGATCCCATAGGTGACACTGCGCTGGAAATTAATGGAGGAAGCTTCCGCAAAGTAGCGGGTCGGGCAGCTGATTTCGGCAATGATGTAACCGTGCCAGATGATCTGGGCCAGCATCTGGTTGTCGAATACGAAATCATCGGAACTGCTTTCTATATCAAGATTCTCCAGCAATTCCCTGGAAAAAGCCCGGTACCCGGTATGATACTCCGACAACTTGGCACGCAGCAGGATATTCTCGGTAAAGGTCAGAACACGGTTGGCGACATACTTCCACGTGGGCATTCCCCCCTGGATGGCGTAGCCCCCCAGAATGCGGGACCCCAGCACACAGTGGTAAAGCCCGTTGCCGATCATGGACGCCATGGCTGGAATCAATTTAGGGGTATACTGATAATCCGGGTGCACCATGATCACGATGTCCGCCCCATGCTGGAGCGCCAGCGCATAGCACGTTTTCTGGTTGCCCCCGTAGCCCATGTTTTTCTCATGGACCTTGACAATGGTGTCCGGCAGGTCTTTCGCAATACGGACCGTTTCATCACTGCTGCCGTCGTCAACGAGGATCACCAAGTCGACAATGCCCTGGGCCAGGACTTCTTCGTGGGTCTTCTTAAGCGTCATGGCGGCATTGTAGGCCGGCATGACCACCACCACCTTTTTATCACGATACATAGCGTTCCTCTTCAATCTGAATCGTGGTAAGCTTGACAGGATCGATGTTCCTGTCCCGAACTCATTGCAGCCGCTGAACGTGCGCAGCCGCCAATTTCCGTTCTCCTCCAGCACCGCTCAATACTGGACCAGACGGGGAACACACCCGCCACCGAAGGGGGGGCAGGGTCGTTTCATCTGAATCCGTTGCCGGCCGGAGAGCGCCTTCGGGTTTTCCGGTTGTATGCGTAATACTATGTCATAATAACCGGCCGCCTCGGCAAGCCGCCTCTGTTTTTCGCAAATAAAACCGAGATTGTAAAGGGCCATAGTATTATCGGATGCCGCGGTAAGGATCTGTTTGAATATCTCCCATGCACCAGCGGCATCCCCGGAGGCATACATCACGACCCCTATATTGTTTAAAATACCGCTATCTCCCGGATTCAGATCCAGTGCTTCTCTCAAGCGTTGAATGGCCATTTCAGTATCGCCACGCTGGTAATGAGCCAATCCCAGATTGACCAGAATATCAGGATCTTTCGGGTTTCTGCGCAGCGCCAACCGATAATGGACAAGCGCCTCCACCAACTCGCCGTGCTGCATGTAAAGATTACCAAGGTTGTACGGGCGACTGTATAATCCGGTTGGACGCGCAAGGCGGCCCGACAATGATCTATTGCGGCTTCCAAGCGTCCCAGGCGTTCATAAGCGACCCCGAGATTGTTGATCGCTTTTGCGAAAAAGGGATTCCATTTCAAGGCCTGTTGAAACTGTGCCACCGCGGCTTCCGCCTGACCGGCATCTATCAGGGCCATGCCTAAATTCGAATGTGCAAAACAGTTTTTTTCCATAACCGCAAGCGTGTGGTTCAAAAGGAGAATGCTGTTGCGCCACGTGGGGAGATGCACATGCGTTTGATAGAACAGGATCCCTATCCAGCCAACTGCAACTGCCAGGCCAGATATACGCCAGGGTCGGCTCAATCGCCGCAGCAGTTCCGCCCCACCCCAAGTAATTATGATGAATACTCCGATAAGGGGGACATAGGTATAGCGATCGGCATGCGCCTCGCCCCTACCTGAACAAGCCCGATAACCGGCACCAGGGTGCCCAGGTACCACAGCCAACCGGAAAGCCAGTATCGATAGCGCTTTATGCCGATAAGAACTACACTCGTAATCGACAGTATCAACAAAGTGGAAAGAACAAACCGGTCCCATTGAATCGTATTGGTGAATGGATAAAGGGCGACCAGAGACATTGGCCAGATTGTGTTCAATAGATAGGTGGCATAGGCGTTTACAGCATTGGTAACCCGGACCGACAGGGGTACAACATCCAGAGTCTTGATGCTCCCC
>Ga0126335_1001255_pt1 | contig 13973 bp, 12 predicted proteins | sample OlaspJWI45metaG_FD_108409 | JGI IMG/M metagenome (GOLD analysis project Ga0126335, IMG submission 108409) | Marine gutless worms symbiont microbial communities from Oahu, Hawaii - Olavius sp. 1 OAHU.JWI-45 metaG | ecosystem: Host-associated > Annelida > Digestive system > Unclassified | place... | reverse complement strand
TTTTGCGAGAGCCAAACCATATTAATTCTGTTTTAGCAGCGTTGAGCTGTAATCTACGTGAAGCGCACCACGAAGTGATGTCACTAATACAATGTTCAAGTGTTTGACGCGCCAGTGACACGTATTAGACAGGTACGCTCACATAGACCTGTTTGTCGTCAGCATATAGAAGATGATTGACTTCATGACTGTCAAAAATCGAAGTAACATCTTCAGTATATGAAATGAAGAGCACTGGGCCCAACACGGAGCCTTGCGGGACGCTGCAGGTGACTGGTATCGGTTCTGACATCACACCATTAGCACAGAAGGTCCGAGTCCGGTCAGACAAGTAAGATGAAAACCAATCCATCGCAGACTCTCGAACGCATAAAGCATTCTGAGCACATTTTGCTGCCTGCATTTTAGCTCTCGTCAGTAGACACAGCTACTGCCATCGCAATTCCATCAGTTGTCCGTCTGTCACACCCGTGGATTAAGCCTAAACAGCTCGTGACATTAATATACCGTTTGCCCCATACGATATGCTGATGATTGTAGATTTTTCCGCCAAATTTCAATATCGTATGCAGAAATGCCTTTACCATGAGGCAAACTAGGCAGCCGCCTAGGGCGGCGGATTTGAGAGAACAGCAGATTTTGATAAAAAAAATGATAAAACCAATGAACAAGTCATTACTGGAGGTTACTGAGTAAGTTACGAATAAAACAAACTTTCACTTAACAAACTGCATTTAGCAATAATTGCTGAATCAAAGTCACTGGACTGACTGGAGTGAACAGTAGTCTCAAACACTGTGCGCAGCCCCCTCAAAACGACAACGTTAGCTTCCACAACATTCCAGTTCTCTAACGACAACTGCGGATACATCTGATGACCTTGATGTAATCTCGATAGTGTAAGCTGACCATGTCGATGCAAGTCAGCGCTCTGTGTAGATCAGCATACAACTATCTCCAGCAGCTCCGCCCTGTCGGTGTGTAGAAGCAAGAAAGACCATAGTCCAGGCTTTCGAGTTTTGATTACTGCAACTCACTGTTGTAACTTGTACAGCATTTCCGTTCTGACAGTCTTCTTCAGCGCCTTCAGGCTGTGCAAAACGTTGCCGCACACCTCGTCAACGGCACTCGCTACGGTGCGAGCACATCACGCCATGCTGAGGTTGAGTTCTGGTGTACAGTGCCATAAACGGCTTGTCACCTCCGTACCTGATAGTGATGGACGACTGCCAACTCATCACAACAACTGGCCGCCGCCGACTTTTGTCGTCCAATGATGTTATACGTGTGGTGTTCCTCGAACCTGCACAAGACTAGTCTGCTGCTGGTCCACGTTTGTTGCACAATCTACCCTTTCATCTGCTCGACTCTAAACTGAGTTCCACCGGTTACTCAAAACGCTAAAGATCGAGACGCCTCTTGACTGTTTGCTTTTGCGCTTCATAATTGTATGCCAACTTTTACACCCTGCAGGCAGAGGTTAGGGTGGGTGGAGGCGGCAGTTTGTGCCACTGCCTAGGGCGGCAAAAGTACTAAAGACGCCTCTGATCGTAAGTTTAGAAGTTTACCTCAAACAAATGTCTTAAACATAGGTACCCAGCCTGTCGACAGCAAAAATTGAACAAAATAAAATGTACATGTAAGTTTGTGTAATTTATTAACAGGAAATTATCCAGCGCGCGATGTCGACGTGCCACATTTTTTTCTAGTTCATGCTTACAAAATGCATTAACACAAGACTGTAGCCTACGGTATGTGCATGTTGTTAGGTGCCGTATATACAACAATTGGGATCTGGAATAAGTGGGACACAGTTTCTCATGGCGTCAGTCCCAGGACGGCCTTATAAAGTCGGTTTTGATTTACGCATTATTGGTGCTACCGCTGCTACATCCGTCGACGTAACGACTGTAACAGAGTACACTTTCGAGACGGCAAATTTCAACTTGGTGGGTACGCGAGAACTACTGACTACAGCACCATACAAACTGGGAAGAGGTCTCCATCTGGAGTTCACTGCAGGCCGTAACAATGACAACTTCACTGTAGTCTACGTCGAGTGCACTAGACGTTGTGAGGTAGGCTTACAGCATTTACCGGATTTCTGACGATGTTTTGATTTAGTGCGAAACTGCAACGATCATGTTTCTAGTGAAACTTAGAGTAATATAGGCCTCATTATGGCCAACAACTTGCAAGGCAAAAATAGTTTGTCGCAGTCTCCGAGGGGGTGTTGCGTGTGCTTTTGCGGTGACTATAGCTGACATTAACAGTACTCAGTATTCGATATATCCGAGAACCTGTCGCAGAATCAACAACGTGCGCTAACGTCAAGAAATGCGATCTGGACGTATTTCCAAGAAAGAAGAAAGAAACGAAACTCGTGAGATTGGCAAGTCGTATATTTGCCCAGACCACTCACGCAGAACTTGACTACCCCCACCAAAGTTCTCATGCGGAATGGGGTCCCGGACGTTGTCATATAGATTTATTTCAAGTTTCGTTGAAATTGGTTCAGGGTGTGCGGCTCCACGTCTGTTTCCTATGCTTAACGTTATGGGTTAGGCCTATAACATGTTAAACCTACCGACCAAAATGTAATATTTGTTTTTGTGTGCATTATGCAGGTAATGCAGTACAATCCGAGTCTGGAAGTTGTGCCTGCAGCGGGCACACAGCAACGTTCTGATCCAGCTATGGTGCTTGTGCCGTCACGCAGGGGGCTAACAGCAGACATCAATTTTCCTACAAGTGCAGTCAGCGTCGGCGGAACAAGAACAGCTGCAAAGAATTATCTCACATTCCTATCGCATAATGATACATATGACATCCTCACTCTAGACGGAACTCTTATCAGTTAGTACAGTTGTGTTCGTAGTGCTTTACCTGTTTTGACAGAGTGTGGCAAATTTAACGAAACTAGTAATTTCGTAATTTGGCGAAGGCGGCTCGGAGCGTGTGGGGAAATTAAGACTCCCGTCTATAATACGCTGTTCCTTTTTATTATTTATTTATTATTTATTACTATGTGTAACATAATCACGACAAACGCATGACACGGCAACACAACAATGACAGTAGGCTAACTGATTCAATACTGGTACAGAAACGGTGCATAAGGAATAACAGTCACTGAATATTGCTTTATTAATGAATGTCTTTTTGTGAAGTTGAAATTTAATAAAATTTACACACAAACCATGGCCTAGAGTTCGTAAAGTATAACCAGAGGACTTCGACTGGGGAGAAGATGATGCATGGCATGGTTCCCATAAGTTGCTTTATGAACAATTATATTATCATCGTAATCTTGCAATAATTGTTTAAGACTGATAACAGATTTGATATAAGCGTACTTGAATGCACGCTTAAAAAGACTATTTATTTGCAATATATGACTTGGAAGTCATACCATGCAGGAATTGCATACATGATTTTATTAACAATTATTGCATGAAATACACAATGTAACAATTCCAGACTGAGACCTTGACGCTTTAAAGCCTTTAGTATATGAAGTCTCCGACTTGAAACAGTGATGATGTGTATAAAATGGATATCACAACTAAAATTTTCTTGAATGTAGACACCAAGGAGCTTAATTGATGTTACTTGTTCCATGTGAGAAATAGAGAAATGGGTATAGGAATGGCTCAAAGATTATAAAAAAATGATTTCTTTTGTTTTGCTAAGTTTATTACCACACTATTATGCTTAGCCCAGTTTTGTACATTGGTGAATTATGCTGCCACACTGATATTTGAGTTCTCTGGTACCGAGAGGGTCGAGTCATCTGAAGTTTGTTGTTACTAGACAATGTATTCAAATCTTGAGACAAAACAAGGAATAATGTCGGGCTTAAGCCCGAACCTCAAAGCTATATTACCGCGTGCCTAAGGTTATCTTGACTTTGACCCGATGATATTTATATACGAACTTACGGTGTACTTTTGGAGGTGTACCTGTATACCAAAGCTGAACTTTGCTGGTCAAGGATTTTAAAAGTTATCGTGTGACATAGGCTTTACACAACAAACAGACGACCGCAAAAAAATAGACAAAACCACATTGCTATGCGGGCGGTGGAAAATTGAAAGTCGCTGACGAAGTTACCGATGTTAGCTTTTTGGTGTTTACTTTTTGTCATATTATAGTGTACTTTGAAAAAAGTTTCTTGGAAGTATGCAAATCCTTTACTGTTTACAGGTAGTTTGTCTGGCTTTAAGAAATGGGTCGAAGTACCACCAGGGAGTGGTTATTGGGTAGCAGCGTTCAACAACAACGGCTATGAAGTGGCCGATGGCTTCCATACGTTGACGGCCCCTGGATATTCAAAGACTGACCGGTTCTACAATGCATTCGTCTTCGGTCACGGAACCGATGGACACACGGCGTATGGATATCTGGCTGGATATGCACGTAAGAGAAAGTTTTATGTGGTCGATACAGTAAGCCTACTGTACCGATACTGAACTAGGTCTTGAAGACATAGACCTAATTAGTAGTTTTCTGGTCTTGGAGTGTACACGTAAGCTGGCTTAGGGCCATTGAAACGGAAACCACCGCAGACCAATGGGCCACGAGACTTGGAAGGACATTCTCTGTAAAAGGTAAAGGTAAAGGTAAAGATTATAGCGCCACAAAGTGAAGAAATCTTACTGCAGAGGCGATCAGGTATGGCACGCGTTGTCAAGGGGTTTCACAGTTTTTCTTCACACCTACGCGTTTATCATGGAATTAGCCATACCTGCCTTTGCCTCCCCAGCCGAAGCTGGTCCTCATTTACCGACCCGGAGATACGGAGGGCTGAGTTGGCCGAAGCACCACCACGGTGAGTAAACAGTCTGCCCAGGATCGCTACGAGACAGATAGGCTATTGTTAGCTGCTAAATCGTCATGCCTCACTTGAAATCTATAAATCTGGTGTGTAAAATAGCACATCCTGCGCTTGAAAACGATTCTTTCTATAGTTTTATATATTGACGAAGTGCTTGTCGGTAGCGTCTTCTAACGAATGAGTTTAAAGCAACGTTCGGTCACATTTTCGCTTTTGATGGGGGACGCCTCTCTTTAACGCACGTGTTTACGGAACGTCACCATATGTCATATAGCCTACTGCCATAAAGTAGTCTATGAGTTACATTTTTATCGCAGAAGGTATATGGGTTTTTAACTTCAGCCGGTTTGAAGGTTGTCCGAAGGCTCAAAGCTTAGGCCTATACCGCTTTCGGCGAAAGGACACTACAGAACGGCTACAGCGCCGTTGAAGGTCATTCAAGGTCAGCGGTTTTAGTAGTCGAAAGCGCATAGGCCTATATGTATTATTGTTTCCATTGCCCCAAACAACAAAGATCCGCCAAATAAAAGTAAAGCCGGCTTTTGATGCCTTTTCAGCGCGTGGTGATGCTGGTGTGGTTTGTGCAGAAACTACGTCATCGATAACAATTCATCCTGTAGGTCCATGGTACGACATGAGTTTGGCTGTACCTGAACAGACGACGACACCGGCGGCTGTCGATGATACTACCACAGCTGAACCCGACGATGGTATCTACTATAAACATTACTCACACCACTAGTAGCCTAATGTACATTCCAGTGTACTGCGACGTAGATTACAGCAGCTAGGTCAATAATTCAGAATTCTTACGCCCAAAAGTTGCATGCAGAGTTGGACACGGGTAGGATAAACCCGCGGGTCTGGTCAGGTCAAATCGGGTCCAGTGTGTCCAACAGTTAATAGCTGGCAACAGTTGCCACAGCAAAATCCACAGCAGTTACACAACATCCCGTAACGTCGTGGGCTTGTTGTAGGTACAAATCCACAACAAACCGTACAAATAAAATTTGGACTTAAGTCGCCTTCACGGCGGCGAGTGTCACCTCTGGGTCCATGGTTGCAAAGCAATTAACAATCTGGCAAATCTCTTTATGCATGCTGTCGGTTGTATAAAACAGATCTGATTGATCTACATCGCAGGTTCTTAGTTCCATCCTCATCCCCGCGGCTGAAGGTTGGAGAACACTTCATTGTTGTCTGTCTCTCGTGAACGGCGAACTTCGCGGACGCGCAGCGCAATTATAAATGCATCCATCAGCTGGGTACTTCTGCTCCTGTTGCTTCAACCGCCGCTTTGCCGAGCACGCAGCTATAGCCTATGAGTGAGACTTCGCTGCAAGCAATTGCACGTGAGAGTTAGTTTACGACTATTTGGCATACCCCGCCCTCTGCCTTCTTGTACAACACTCTGGTAATATTAGCCTAATGCGTGACATGCGTGGGATTCAGATCAATAAGAAAGGCTGGTGACAAGTTTGTGTTTCGTTGCGTGCAACGGTTTGCTCAGCTTCAGTAATATATAGTTTATTTCGCAATAAATGCAGCCAGACACACAGACACACAATACACAAACCTAAAACTAGAACCTATACGACGCATTAGAACCATATACTAAAAGCAGATTTGAAAAACGCACATCAGAAATCAACTTATCAATAACACTACAATGTTTCTTTCCAACAAGATCCTTTATATTATGAAGTCCAGTACAATCTTTATGTACTCTAAACTGATCTTATCACAAGAGCCAAATATTCTGAACAAAGCACGATTTATACAGTTCTCTAGAATTAGAGTATTGAACAGTCCAAAGACTTTCCCGTTCTGTCCGAGACTGCTCGAGGAATCTCATGCGTTTCAGCTTTCGTCCGTCGGGCAAACCATAACGGACAGGCTTTCTTGGCTGGCAACGGACAAAGTGGAAGCATTCGAACTTGTGCGTTGGGGGTTGCGTGCCGGCCTAATCCCTAGTGATTGAACATTAGACCTAAGCAGCTTAAATGAACAACGTGTTGACTGGGGTGTTCGCACTGTTCGAATTTAAATATGCAACAAAAATCAATGCGATTTAAAAATTTCGTGGTGAGTCGGGTCGGTTCGGGTGAATTTTTTTTACTTGCCTATGGATATGATTGGGTCGCTATAGTCAATGGGTCGGGTCGGGTCAAAGAAGTGACCCATGTCCAACTCTGAGTGACGACACTAAAAGATACCGAAAACATGCAGCGTCAAAATAATAAACTCAGCAAAATCACTAATTTTGCACGTTTTCTAATTGGGTCGCTCTAGTTTCATTTTTACTGTCACGTATCTTCCACTTTTATTCTAGTTTTGGGTTACAAGCGTACTTCAGTGTCAAATCCCATTTCCAGTTTTTGATAGAAGAAATATCATTCAGCAGAAATTGAAACATCTGGCGAGATTTTATTGACAAATGTCTTACTGAACATTTAAACTTACCGTATTAAAATCAACATGATTTTTTATCAATTAAACAAAGAACAAGACGTGATCTTTATTATGTTTGTAATAGAAAGAACAATGAAGGAAAACTGATAAGTTAAACAGAAGAAATGAACAAAATTATCATAAGCATGATTGTGACGTAACATTACTTAACTGCACGGTGCGTGTAATGTAGTTACTCCGGACGACGTGCCTGTCTACAGTCTACTATGGGTCGCGAACTTCTCCGCTCTGAGCCCGAGGCCGTGGGGCAAAACAATCGACTACAGGTGTTCTAACGGCTACGCCACACAGTTCGCTTATCGCATCGGACAAATGACGAACATAGTCAGTCCGAGGTCGTCGCAGCAACTACGCCAAATCGCCGTACCCAAGTGTGCCGCAGACAACATTCAAATCACCGTAACACCGTACTCGCAAATTCTCAAAGTCTACAAAAGCGAATTCTCAAAGGTATGTGATCTCTACTCGCACACACTCGGCAGCGTAGTGGTCTGTGCCGTTGCTCGAGAGATTTCACAGTTTTACATGCACAGCCACGCGTTTAGCCGCGAACGGTATGAAGCAGGGACTTAGATAGATAGATAGATAGATAGATAGATAGATAAACTTATTTATATAGCGCCTATATACTCAAAAGAGTCGCTAAGCGCTTAGTAGCAGAGTATTAAGTTCTCGGTATGAAATGAAGCATGTATTTGCCTCCCAGCTAACCCCTCAACCTCCGTGGCCTCGTCTGCTTACTGATGACGGACTGGAGTAAAAGAGGGAACATTAACACAGCTGCTCTAGTTGCTATAGTGCAGTGCAATATTCTTGTTGCACGATGTTCTAGGCAGCTTATAGGTCCAGCAAATTGGGTATTTGTCACATTGGGACCGTTACGCTGTGACTAACCTAGAGCCAGTTGTCTACAGTTCATAGTGTAACACAGTGGAGTGGTTCTGGTGAGATTGAAGCCTATCTCAGCGGCCAACAGGCTTCCTTCAGTGCTTTGACGCTATTGGTTGGGTCATCTGACCGGTAAAAATCGTCCCCAAAATGACCTATAAAGTGTCGAGTGGGACGTTAAGCCTCTACTTACTCATTCACACCTCCCCAGCCGAAGCTGGTCCTCATTTTAGGATTTTACCGACCCCGGGGATGGAAGGCCGAGCTGACCGAGTCTATTTAGCGACTGCACGCATGCGGTAGGTCTTCGTGCACGTAATTGTGCGACGCATGCATCGAATCATGTCGTATATTCGTCTAATTAAACTGACAGAGCGCAGCTGTACAACATGAAAACAGCAGCAGACATTGCAGTACAACATTCGCATAATAAAATTATTGTCCACGAGGCGTTATGCATGAGGCAGCTGCTCGCGGTCAAAGCGAGAATTGGTTGAGACAGGTGGGGAGACGATATTGAACATGATCTCCATTGTAGACTGTACAAGACAAAACAATGAGAGTAGACGGGCTTAGGTGTATCCTCTATGCCCGCATCTACATACCATGCATTCGTACCATTTTATACCATTACATACAAACTGGTAGACCTCCAGTTCCTATTAGTTCTGAGTTAATGTTAAAAACAAACTCTCGATTGGCCCAGTATTTATCCAACCTACTCTTGAAGGAATTAACAGAATTTTGTGGAACAGTTGTTCGTTAGCCAAATGACACGCGGTTTCGTAATGTGTTGTACGTGCATGTACAGTCAAACGGATATTTTTGGACCAACATCACTGGCAGCGGTACAGCCACGCTGAGGGAGGTCAACTCCTGTGCCCTGCAACTGATCCCGTACATAAAAGACCCGAAAAACTGGGTGAGCGACAACGACCCGAAGTACGTCTATTCGTACACCAAGTTCCTACGCAACAATCTGGCCACGTTCACGAATGTGTCGGGTTGCGCGGAGCAGATCGTGAGCACCCCAGACCGCTTGATGACGCTGGCCGGCAGCGGGTTCATCTGCCCCACCCGGGTAGGGTCGATCGCCGGGATTGCCGGTCCGCGACAGATCTCGCTGTCTTTCACGATGATGATCTTTGCTCTGGCGGTCAGTTATGCTATCCAGCAGCTAGCCCTAACCCCTGCCACTCCCGCCGTTACTACTATCACCGCTGCCGGGCGACGACGGTAAAACGCTTACCGCTACCCCAGGCCTTCGATTCTTCTTTTTGCAAACCAGGGGTGCAATTATCGGAGGAGAAGAGGAAGGGGACATGAGCCCCAATTTATGGAGAGGGGCAAAATATGATGCATTGCTTCCACTTTTGGATCTTGTGTGCACAGAGGATTGATACCGTACAAATTATCGCTATAGAATGCGTTTTTGAACAGGAAATGCAAAAATACGCTTTTAGCCCCTGCTGAGGAGCTAAGACCGCTTCCCAGACTCTCTAGCTTGAAGGGGACCTAATTCTAAGGAGACGGATGGGAAAGGGGAGACAGTAAGCAAACGTGGAGGGAAAAAGATGGAAGAGGAGGGATGTAAGACCCCCACGTTTAAGTGTCGAGTTGCACCCATGTTGCCAGCACTTGGCTCTCTCCAATCATTTGCCTCCTTGCACGGTTATTCCGCATTTAAACTTTTATCTTAAGAAAGCCCAAGGTAGAGGAGGAGTTCATCCCTACACTTTGACCTAAGATATGAGCCGACGTGGGCTATTCACCTTATTAAGCCATAGACTCATCGAGCCAGAACACTGGCAGTCCTAGACATACGGCCTACTATGTCGTAGATCCCCAGCTCTAACTCTACATGTAAGTCTGTGGGGGAGATATCCGAGGGGAGGGGCGAAGCGAATGTCTCGGCATTTTGGTCAGCCCTGATATGTGGAAACCGCACAGTGTCGCATAGCACGTCTGTGGGAGGCTGTGGCCTGCAACAGTTAATACGTGCTAACTGCGCTGTTAATAGCTACGTAGATAGTAGCTTCGTTCGTGTCTTGTTGCCGCTTTCTGCTCTTGCTGCCTGCCAACACGTCGAATTACATGTGTGTCTGACTTTCGGGGATGTATATAGGAGCTATATGATATTTCTGTATCTGCACGTCAACGTAGGCTGCTAGAAAGCAGCACAAACTTTCTGGGCTCATTGTGTTCGACCTATGTTGTCGTTTGTTGCCCGTGTATATAACTATGAATTATCAAGATTATCTAGGCCCTCTAGATCTGGCTTGTTCAGGTTGCAAAGAACTCTTGTGTTATTTGTATGCTTCGCCACTTATATATGCACCGGAGGCGTTATGTTTTCGGGTCGGCAGTGTCCGTGATTCTGTGATTCTGCCTGTCCGTGAATGCAGTTCAGAACTGTTCGTGATGCAAACTGTGGGTCCTAGCACAGGCTGGAGACGTCGGAGGCATATGTGTAGATTAAGTGCACTTGCATATTTTAGTTTATAATATTGTTGTAAATTATAGACATGCAATTATTTTTAGACAAAAGAACAAATGTAAGACGTATGAATTGTCTGTAAGTCTGTTAACAGGTGACTTGGTGTAGCAAGTCATGCTAGTAAGCACAAAATGTAACAGATGATTAAGGCTTAACATAATTATTATGTTGTTTGCTTTTTGCTGATTACGATTAACCATTTCTGCCCACATGTCGTTCAGACAGTTTGCAAATAAGCCTAGATAGGTCTATGATGTACTACTGCTCAGAGACGCAAGAATTAACTATAGAAATGTCTCATGAACTAAAACTTCAGCTGTATTCATCGCAAGAAACGCCAATTTCGTTCACACCGTTGTACGTGTACAGTTCATTCGTTTATTGTTTCAGTTATATAATTATGTTCAGTATAAAATGGCAACCAAGTTGCGTTGTTGAACGTTGAGACCTGTATATATTGCAGGCATTGTATATCTCACCTTGTCTGTATTTGTCCGCCGCCTCCGTTGAGATGTACATTTTTATCAAATTATCTGATGACGAAAATTTCACTGACAGTTTCATTGATAATTAAAATAAAAATTTCGTGAAATTTACGACAGGGCCTAGACACGGAACATAAGTATGTAAGACAGTTAAAAGTACCTATTACCCTGCTAACTGAGATAGGCTTACTGGCTTAGTACATTATTTTGTGCCAGTATACACTTTGTTTGTTAAGGTAAAAGTTTATTTCAAGTTAAACAAACAAGCCAGTCAGTTATTACCTGCGCGTCAGCTGTGCTGCAAGCAGGTATTGTGTTTGGCGGCGTCTGTCTGTCTGTCTGTCTGTCCGCACAAAATTTCGAAAACTACTGATCAGAAATTAATGTAATTTGGTATGATTATGAGTCACGGTGAACGCTAATAGTGTTTGGAAGTTGGTGACATTTGACCTCGAGTTTGACCTATTTTCGTATTTTTTCATTTGCCATGCACATTACATCTTCTATTAGGAGTTTCGAATGCCTTAACCTAGCAACTTCATTTTCGGCATGAAGGTACGTTTTCAGAACATCTATATCACCTTCGAGTTTCGAAGTCACAGGGTTAATATCAAGGTCACAACAGCGAAAAAGCGGCTGCGCGCAGGTATGTGCTCCCCGCGGACACAGCTTAATAATGCATTTGTAAAAGCAAGTAACTATATTTTATTGGAAATTTAAAAAAAACGGTTTTGATATTCTTCAATGATTTCATGACATTACTGACTGTTTCAAAGTAGAAAACTTAATCCCGCATCTGTACGTACGCCTCTGAAAGGAAGGAGACATGAAAATGATATCACAACAGTAAACTTAAAGTTTCTGAAGAAAGATTTACTTGTTGTTAGTCGTGATACTTCAAATTTCTGTGAAAGTTTTACGTTGAAGACGCCGTAACGGACGGGTCGAGATGGCGACAAGCTGCCGCCCGGAGGAACAAAGTCTGAGTTGAAGCAAGTCTCGTGTTTTGCTTTTCTCTGTCCACGTTTATTCTATGTAGTAGGCGGGGGACATTTTGCAGACTACGGCTGCTCGTTTTGTCAGGAACCAGATCGGGCAATGGGTCACTGACCTAATTAGTCAGTGCGCCTGCATGTATTTTGAACGATATCAATCAGCAAGCGCCACGCAGTGAAGCGTATAAACACATACAAATGACACTTTACAGCGCTGTATCAGACGACAAAAATACCACAGTAAATTATTTCACACACAGCAGTCTGTTACAAATATTTATTTCATAAAAAATAGGGATAATTTCAGCTGACCCATCATAACAATTGATCCATTCGACACATTGCCCGTTCTGGCGGTAACCGGTTAACTGTTGTCAGTATATGTGTACATGTATATACGCTCGTCCGAGTAAGGACCCATTCACACATAGGACGACGTCGTCCGAGATCTTACGACGTCGTCTTGTGTGTGAATGGTCCTGTAGTCTGCTGCGTGTAGCTTTCAGCAGCGTCGATTTTACTTCAGTTCTAACAGTTCTGCTGCTATTTACATTCTCTCGCTGTGTAAATGTTTCGATTTTCATTCGCTATCGTTACAAGTAGGTAATGTAAGAGAATTTCTAGCGCACAAACGAGCGAGTAGTAACAATCCGCATTGATCAGTTAAATCTCTGTAACAAAAATGTTCTGATTTGACGCTTAGACTGCCCGTATATAACTTATGTCCTGTCGTAAACGTGTACGACGGCAGTTTGTTCCACACCCACGGACCACGAGCAGTGAAACTCTTGTTAGTTGTCACCAATCTGCTATGGTATGCGCTATAACTCTACTGATCTAATAAACGGACCCGCACGCGGTTTTCATGCCGCTTGCAGTATCTTGCTACAGTCATCCCATTCCGGCTTGTTATTTCATAGTTATTCCGATCTTTTGCAGACATTATAACTATTCACTGCTTAGGCCTACTCGTCACTACACAGATTTTTGTGCAACTTCTACTGTGAATGCGGTTTCATCATAGGCCAAAAACGTAGTTTCCGCATGCGCTGTGCGATGCAAAGCGAGTGAAAGTACTCGCTGGAACTATCTGTGACTGTCCGGGACTCGCTGGCACTCGCCACACATCGCAATGCGAAGCTCAGCGCGTGTGGAAACGACGCCTAGATGAGTCGAAATAGCGCTACGGACTTGTATTGCAGAAATTTACGTCCGCCGCTACTCACGCGTTTTTGTTTTGTCTGCTGCAGTGAAGAGATCTGTCGAGATTTGTGTGATATCGCGTGACTTGGGTTGACTCTAGGGCAACAGTCCATACGCTAGTAGGTCGCAATAGCTCTGAACGTCACGTCAAGACAGATCGAATCTCTGCGACTAGGTCTACGACTAGGTTCGCCGACAACCTACTAGCGTAGTGGAATGCTACCTTTAGCACACTACATACTTGTACATAATTATATAATTGTCGTCGCGAAGACTTGAATGCTATGTTTGTTGAGAATTGTAATGACATTATTACTGCAGCTAACACTGCTACATCAACTGCCGTAAACAATATAGACTTCAGCTGGAGTTTAACAGTTTCATAATAGCATTTCTGTGCTTTGGCGGTTGCTCGGGCTCGAGAGAATTAAATCTCGAGTGGTTGTGATAGATTAGACTGTACGTATACATGTACATGTTCAGCAGGTGGTGGGACGATAGGCACACATCCTTTGATAGTTGGAGTGGGACAGTAGGTACATCGGGCGGTGACGTCGGTAGCAGCGTAACCCCGCACCAATGGCGAGCTTCACATT
>Ga0126335_1001254_pt1 | contig 13977 bp, 12 predicted proteins | sample OlaspJWI45metaG_FD_108409 | JGI IMG/M metagenome (GOLD analysis project Ga0126335, IMG submission 108409) | Marine gutless worms symbiont microbial communities from Oahu, Hawaii - Olavius sp. 1 OAHU.JWI-45 metaG | ecosystem: Host-associated > Annelida > Digestive system > Unclassified | place... | reverse complement strand
TGATTACTTTATTGCAAATTTCCTACTGAGTCTAACAGTGAAAAAATTTTGAAAATCGGTCAATATTTCGTGAAGTTACGGGCAAGAGTTTAGTGTCTTGTTTTTTTTGACTCACGGTGTATACTTTAACTTCGTAAATTCGAAATATTTATTGACCATAAAGAATCGCGACGACAAAGTACTGTAGGCGTACTTAAACTTGATACTTGCAGTAGGCCGCCGTCACTACGGACAGCTGTACAGAATGTTAACTTGTGTGTCCGTTCGTCCATCCGCAGTTGACAACTATGGCGCGCTGCAAAGGAAAGCTGACCCTGGACCCTGTTGAGGGATTTCCGTCCCTCAAACCCTTTGTTGCTTGCCCGTCAGCCTATAGCATATTCCTGTCTATGCCCCTGACCACTGATGGAAGCTTGATTCGACCTTGACTTTTGCCGCCAATCACGGTAATATTGTAACAGATACTTTTTCACTAAACTGTAGAAATAACTATAATATGATCGTAATGAGCCATGAAAAGCACAAACAAATAAAAGACAAATGCTAAATATAACACAATTTTGATTCTTTTTGATTCTTTGGGCAGAATCGGTGGGATTGGGGCCCCACATATTTTACTGAACAGGGCCCCACATTTATTAGTCCGGCCCTGTCAGCCCAAGCAGCAGCTCGTTCTGTAGAATATAGACTTGTAAGAGCCCCAAACCTATTAAGGCTGACATTCAAATTGTCTTTTATCAGGTGTTCATGGGAGAAAATATTCAGGAATCGACTCTAGGCCTATTTCACGTCGGTCAATATCCGTGGGATAACTCAAGCACACACCTGCGGCGCAAGGTCCGGTGTGTATTCCAATGCGAAGTTTGATGGTCTCGTCGGCAAGATGATGAATCTTGAAGCGTGACACTTGTTCCAGCAGATCCAAAGCCATACTGCAGATCTCAGCAACCGAGAACAACTGAACGAATGAATGAGTAATTATTATGCTCATTAGCTTGACAGAAAAGGCAAGGCGGCATTCCATACTGCAGATCTCGACTATGTGGCGGCCGTCGTTGGGTTTTGGCAATCCACTTACCACCATGTAGGCGTCCCCGATTGTTTCGACCTTACGAAACAACATATCGCGCATTAGGCCTACTGTACATGCTTGAAAAAGCCATGCGGTAACAGGAACAGAAGCTCAAATGGCATTTTAGAAACTAGAAAACAATTCAACATTATCACATTGTTAGCGGCTTAGAGATTCACAATACTGTTTTAAGACTCATTCTTTCTTTCTATACGTGAATGCTTAACTAGCGTGAAGACAACAGCGCACTGAGTACCTTCGGGCGGCGAACACAGCGCAGGGGCCTAAGCCTACACTCATCACATACAATAACTTTATACCGGTAGTACATCAGGGTATTAATTATTCGTGCGTCATTCAGTCCGCTGTCCGTCCGTCAACACTTTACTTACAGTTACAGCTCCCCTCTGCGTGCCCGACCGCTGTTCCTTCCGACGGAACTCTCGTTCCTCTGTGGCGGAGCGACAGTTCCGCCACAGCCACAGCGGGGAGTTCAGCCACAGCAAAGTTCCGCCACGCTGTAGCTAATGACAATTAGCTACAGAGTGACTAATTGCCTCGCACGCAGTGGTGCCACCTAGTAAATAAAGTTAAAAAGTACAACCAGCCCAAGCAGCGGCCGTCTTTGTCGGTTATAGCATACCTTGTATACGTCGTAGCGCGAGATGATGTCGTCAAACATGTTGTAAAGATCATTCAACAGTTCCACGACTTGTATAGGACTACTCTCGGACGACAAATGGGTGAATCCGACTATGTCTGAGAAGTAGATTGTTGCGCTCGGAAACATCTGAGGTGCCACGCTGCGTCCAGCTTTCAGTTCGTCCGCTACGTAGCTGCATGGCAATATACAGGCCAGCATAGCTGTTCGGGCGTTTTTTGGAAAAGTTCGCTAACATACTTTATAACATGAACGAAGTTCACGTCTTCGAAAATTCAAATTCTGCTAACGAACTACAACGTGTCTCAAAAAACTTTCCAATTTGTTATCAGCTTTGTTGCGAATTTTATGCTCTTTCCAGCAGTGAAAAAATTTTGATAATCGGTTAGGGTTTGACAAAGTTAGAGTCGATATAAAGTTGAAAATAATTAGATACAGCGCCGAGTGGGCCAAAAAAACCGACCCCTTATATTGAGCAAATTATCATACTCTGAAACTTAAATTATCTCTGAGAAATCGACATGACTATTGAACAGATCTTTAAAAGATTTATGCGACTGGTATTGGATAAAACAAAACGACCCAACTCCGCAGAAAACACAACAGAGATTTAGCATTGCATTACGTCACCTTGGCGTTAACGTGGCTCGGTGTTATGTTCTATGAACATTTACGGAATATAAGTTGACCGTGTTATGTCGTCATCTCACGTAAAACTTTCATACACCAGCTTTGTCTGTTAGTGTCATTTTCCGTGAAAACTGGTTTTGACTTAGACTTAAGATTTTATTCATTTTGTTCAGTTTTCAACAATTTGTTGATAAACGTTTACGTGCGAAGAAAAATGTTTCATTAAATTTGTTTGTCAAAGGAAAGGATGAAGTACAAAACATATTTGTAAAAACTTTTTATTCAAGAAGTGGGCTGTCAGCTGTGTTGAAGATCAGTGCAAGATTGAGAAGGCGAACTCGACTGAACAAAAGACTGGTTCTGAACGACCGCAGACTGTCAAATCAGAACAGAATCACAAGCACGTAAATGCGACTATATGCAATCAAGAAGGCAACCCAGGGTCTAGCAAAAGTCCAAAAGGAATTAAAACCTGACAGCGATATCTCTCAGCTCTGGCTGCTGCGAGAAGCTGTCATGGACATAAACACGTCATCGTTAATGTATTTTGCCATTGTGTAAAAATGCTTCTGTGGTGCTTTGATTATATCTTAATATTTCTGTATAAAATTTTAACACATTTATCAGGTTTTGGTTTCTTCTTGCGTAAAAGAAAACGACGATTAAAATGGTGTATTGTTTGCACAGCTAAACGTGTACAGGTGCAGTACTAACAGCATAATCTGAGGGGTCGGTTTTTATGGCCCACTCTGTAGTAACCTACAGGAAATATCGAGTTTCAATAGAATATTTCGTTAATGCTTGCTGAAAACTTATAACAGCATTAAGTCAGCATGAAAACAAAAGAAGCTATTAAGCTTTTTGTTAGAACTTTTTCTGTCTGAGTTTTCTATGACATTTGCCACTTACTTAATCTACGTTATTACGCGCATGTTCTGTTTCCTTGAAAGACTAGTCAGTTAGTCAACGAAAACAATGAAAACCTACGCTGGCAACATGCGGTGCAGCAGCATGTCCGTTTTCTGTTTTTCGTCAATCAACTCAGCGGTCCTCTGTTGCACAATGTTCTCCAGATTATCAGCATACTTCTCCAACTTCTGTACCATGCTGTCCATTATGTGAAACTCCCTGTACAGTCGGCGAGCAATGAATCGCTGTAACTTAATCGTCAATCGTCATGTCGTTAAAATTTGCTCTGCGTGTGGTCTGTGGATCCAGGGGCCTTATAACTCGGAGCATTAAAACGTCAGAGCGTAACACGGTAGTTGTTGCACGTTTGTATTTCGATTCTTCGGGCATAGGCCTAACGTATCAAATGCAGCAACCCAGCGGGAAAACGTTAATTAGCGGAGTTAGACGTATGATCACTGCACTTTCGGGAAAAAGTGAAGCGTGACGGTTTAAACAGCTAACAAATGCGATATCCGCCACGTAATTGTCCTGGGCAGCCTGTTTACTCGGCTAATAAGCAAAGGCAGGTATGGTTCATTCCATTCGTGGATAAACGCAAGCGGCGGGTGTACATGTGTGTATGAAGTTATGCAACATGTCTACTTTCCGCCTCAAGAGCATTCAGTTTGATAATGAACTATACTGAAACAATTTTTTTGCAGTATAGTTTACAAAAATACTGACAAGTTACGCCCAAATAAAGGGGCAAATACTGAACTATATTTCAAACAATTTCTTTGAACAAACATTTTCATATTATGTCTAAACATTTTTAAAAGAAAAATTTAACTACTTAACAGTCACTACCGTAGAATTTAATATTCCTACTTTCCTAGAATATTATACGTCGACTTCTTGCATTATAAGGGTTTCTCAAATGTTTACTGACTTTCCGTTGTTGATTGTCTTAAGAGCTCTGGCGATGTCATCAAACGAAGGTCTTTCGGCCGGTTCCTCGGCCCAGCACTGTTTTATCAGAGTCAAGACGCCTGGGTGAACTCCAGCTGACTCTTCTTGGGGAAGTTCAGGTCGATAGAACGGTACAGAAGTGCCAATGACTCTGTCCACGACCACTGCAGAGTTTAACAACCAGACACGCTTATACAAACAATAAAACAAACCGACAAACTGCCCGACGATTGTGCACGCCATGCTGTGCTGCCAAGAGCTGCCCTCTAGAGAATGACTGCGATTTATTGGCTTAATTTTCCGACCTTTACCTATCCCTCTCCCATTTGATGTCCCCAGTGAGAGGGATTCTCTCCAGCTATCGGGTTCATAATATTTGATATGGGGAAACTAGAATAGCTAGGCTGCAATCCGTAGAAGGTCGCGTAATGATCGACGCAGTCGTTTGGGTACAATACACTAACGTGACAAACACACAGACAGCCACGTCGCCATAGCAAATGCCGCACCAACGCACTGCGTCCGACGACAAAAATAAGATTTTTTAGCATACATTAAACCGATTTTTAAAAATTTTGTTTGGCTGCGAGATTAAAGTGCTGGACTGCATCCATGCTATTTTCTAACTGGCCGTAGTAATTCCTGCTAAGCATACGCATGCAAGCAGAAACACATAGACATGCATGAAGACAAATGGCCAAAGTGATTTGGTGAAAGCCCCATCGAATCCCCGTCCCAACGCATCTTCTCTCCGTGGGGATGGGAACCCTATGTAATACAATGTGCCCTTCGTGTTCCACTGTTCCGATAGTCTTTACCCCAAACAGAACCTCAATCCGTTCAGCCGTTTTTGCACAGCGCAGGCACATGGCAAACAGACTGACAGACACACAAACGCTACGGGATCATCGGTTGCAATAGGCTGCATCGAAGAAATTTGGTAAGTTTGCAACTTTGCAGACTGTACATACTACGCGGCAAGTCGAAGTTAATAAAGTTGATGAAAAACGGCTCCGCTCTGAACATGATCTCCTGCAGGATGATAGCGAAGCTGTAGACGTCCGCTTTCTGAGTTCCATTGATAGGTCGAGTTGTCATGCGCAGCAGCTCAGGTGCAGTCCACAGCTGATCGCGGTAAAAACGATACTCGCTCACCTGTACAGTGACGCGAAAACTCTTTCGCTTAGCACGACTACCCTTAACAACAGTTACTGCGTCTGAGAATAATGTGAAACTTGAAACTGTAGAATTGAAAGGCGCAACGTGGTCTAAAACTGAGCCACAGTTTCCCCCAATCTTTGCTGTCAATTAATCACACAATCTGCCACAAAACAACGAAAGGCCCTTAACATTATACCTGCAAATTCCGACGATAAAATGCCATAAAAATACATATTCCATAATTCATATTACTTCACTCAGTGATTGAAAAATAACAAACGTCAAACTACGTAAACGGACGCAATTTGAAATACCAAAAAGTCATGGTGTCAATGTCTACATCACAGCAGCGAAATGGAAAGTATGATGATTTCAACAAGCGAAAAGTTACATTTGTTTCAAGCTGCAAATGTGTTCTAGCTACAGCATAGGTTTGCTGACCTGTTCTCTGTAGTTGTCATTCCTGAATGCATGCAGAGCGAATCCAGAGACCTTGAGGACCCAGCGACTGTCCACGTGACAGTTAGCACTGGATAGGTAACCGTGTGACTGAAACACCGACTTGTGCAGGTATATCATTCCCTGGAGACAATATCAACAAGCAAACAATTGTTCGGAACAAAGTTTCTTTTTAAAATTCTGGCGTCCGGTTTGGTCATATCGCGAGATTTCTCGGCTAAAACTGTGTGATACGTGCCATTGCTGACTGGTGAAGGTCTAAAGGTCAACCTACCACCGAGCAACAACCTGACTCCATCGTATAATCACCAACATTCAAGTCTCCCCGGCATAGCAACATGCACTCATCCATGCCCAGAATTGATCTACCTATAGCCCTGGGCAGCGTATACTTTACGGCCGTCGAGGCTTAGTACTGATCAAATTCGACAACACGAACAAAAATGTAAACAAACACTGCAAAATATTCATCTACTTGCTTTTCTTGTTTCAATTTAAGCTCCCATCACACTTAGTAGGGATGAAACAGAACCAGCCGGAATTTACAATTTTCCAAATTCGAGACACATTTCGGCGAAAATGTCATTTTTAAGGATGCCGTTCGAATACTACGAATTCACTGCAAAACCCTTGCACATTCCGAGTGTATTAGCTCTCGAATGCAGCTCGAATGTAGTTGGAACACAGTAGGAATATTCAGAATGCTGTCATAAAACTCATATTGTGTAAAATGCACTTCGAATGCCATATGAGTGCAGTTCGATTGCTGCTTGAATGACGCCCCAAGTCTAGTTGGAAGGTGTCTCGAATGCTGTACGAATGCAGTCATAATGCTCCAGGAATGGCTGCCGAATACGGTTCGAACGTCCAAGAATTGAAACAAAATGCAGTTGGAATACTTTGAATATACTTCGAATGTACCTAGAATGTAACACGGGTGTCCTAGGTTTATCAAGAATATTGCCGGAGTATTTCCCGATAAGGTATAAAATGCTGCCGAATTTAGCATTTTCATTAGTCAACTGCTGTAGGGTATGGACCCGCTGGACGATGTTGCTTTTCTCCAGATTGCTGTCCTCCAGCAAGATCTGTTTCAAAGAGATGTAGAGGAGGCCAAAAAAGAAAAAGGAGGAAACCCAGAAGATATCAGACCCGTCCATGGCTGGCAGAGGAGAGGAGGAGGCTGTACGGACATTACGCCAAACTGATGGAGGAGCTCAGAGTAGAAGACCCACACTCTTTCTTCAACTATCTCAGGATGGAGCCTGCCATGTTTGATGAGTTGGTACCGAGAGTGGGGCCAAGGATAGAAAAGCACGATAAGGACGGCGCTACCTCCAGGCTAGAAGCTAACCATCACAGTGAGGTTCCTGGCATCAAGTGACAAGTACCCCAGCCTCATGTACAGCTTCCGTGTGGCAAGGAACACCATCAGCGTCGTCATCCCTGAAGTCTGCCAAAGCCATTGTGGAGGAATACAAGGATGACGTTATCACATGCCCCACATCTCCAGAAGAATGGACACCTATTGGGGAGGTTTTCAGAGACAGGTGGAATGTTTCTCATGCTATGGAAGCTCTGGGTAGCAAGCACGTGGTCATCAGAAAACCTGCCAAGAGCAGCTCCTTGTACTACAATTACAATGGCTTCTTCTCTGTTGTTCTCATGGCCCCTGTGAATGAAGACTGCAAGTTCCTGTGGGTGGACATTAGTGGATATGAAAGTATGTCTGATGCTTAGATCTTCAACGACTTTGAGTTCAAGGAGTGCCTTAAAGATAAGAGCATAAGATTTCCTGAGCTATCTCCGATATCCGAACATGGCATACTTTATCTTTGGAATCAGGACCTTCTTGATTCGTACGTCCCCTGTTCCCTGCTCCATGCCGTAATGTCGACCAGGCAAATCCCCAGTGCAGAATGAGAACGTTTATTGAGGACGTTCAAAAAATCAACGCACGACGGTGTAGTTACGTCGTCAATGACGCGACTACAACTTGGGACGTTCCGACTGCATTCGAGCCGCGTTCGAGCGGCTATTGACAGTTTCCGACAGCGTTTGAATTGCATTCCAGCTAAATTCTTTTAATGTGGAATTAGATTCCGTCAACAGTCGTGATGCATTCGAGGTGCATTTCGGCTCATTGGAGACGCACTCGGGACATTCGGACAGGATTCGAAGTGGCTTGCTATTTCAATTCTCCATCAAATGAGATCAGAATGTGTGGAATGCTGTTGGAATGCTGTAAGAATATTTAGAAAGCAGTCAGAGTGCAGTTAGAATACACTTCCAATGCCGTTCGATATTTCTCCACTTTGAATGCACCCTGAAAGTTTTGAGCATGAGCAAAACATTCCTACCAGTCATAAGAATGTGCCCGAATATTAGGAATGCACACATAACGCAATCAGAATTTTAAAAATGCAATTCCATTATCAAAGAATATACAACGAATTTTTATTCTGACGGCAATCTGGCTCATTTCGGCACTAATGTGACGGAGGCTGAAAGGAAAAGATTGTAACCTCTAAAACTAAGTGCCTAACATGTAAACAGCGATTAGCGTCAACAGTAAGTGAAGAATAGACTAGGCCTATTGGACGAAATCGCCAACAAGTAAAGCCGCCAGCTGTTACCTTAACAATATCGTTGATCAGCGATGCCTTGAAAAACCAATCCAGCTTAATTTCGTCATCTTTTATGATATCCTACAATAGACAAGTGATCAAACTTAGCAACTAGGAAAGTACGCTGATGATATGGCGCGAAAGCAAAAAGAAATCCTGACTCGGTTGGAGTCCCACATAAGTCTCCTATTTATTTCCCTGACACCGTTCGGAAGAAATGTTTTTAATAATGGACATGTTAGCGTGACACCCGTCTACAGCGCCAGCCAATAAGTGACAAACCAGTAAATGACGCTATTTGTATGTTTGCTGCGGCAGTAAATTGTAACAGCAAACTGTACTGTTTACCTTAAATTTGAAGGGATGTAATGCCAAATCTAAGAATACACGCACTGCATCTCCAAAAAACTATTTACTTTTTAATTGCCTCTAACTCTGTCAAACCTTAACAGATTTTCAAAATTCTCTTACTACTGGAAAGATCACGAAATTGTCAAGATAATTCATATAATATTTTCCACCATTAAATATACTGCTATAGATATATGCATTGCTTGGAGATAATGACCTGAACAGAGCCACGGCTGCAGCAGTGCATCAGATAGCAGATGTGACCAGTCTCAATGCATGCTCCAATGAATGACTTTATATTGTCATGGCTCAATTCTTTCAGCTGCAAAGACAGCAGTGTAAGAAGATACGACACCAGTACAATACGTAGAAACTAAAAACAAATACAGTGTTTCTTCAACAGTAAAACGTACATATAACTAAAGCTGAACGATCATTATCAAACGTCATCGATTATGATTGTCAGACCGCCTCGCAGAGCTGACAATGGGTCACTCAAACTGACCCATGACCCATATGACCCGTCGGACTCTTGACCCATGACCTATGTGACCCATGACCCATGGGTCAGGGCTCGCAAAATTTTCCCTTCATTGCATACACATAAAAAGCATTCATTAACGACAGTTGCATCATGTCATTCTACACTGTCTCAAAAACGTACTGCGTGCTGTCGGCTATAACTTTGTCAAATCTTAACCGGTTAAAAAAAATTTTCACTGCTAGAAAGTTTATAAAATTTGCTATAGCAAACTTACAAAGTTTCCTATCAGATTTTGATTATGTCGAGAAAAGTCGTGCAGTTTCTCATGGCCAGCGTGCAGGACGCTGTTAACAGTAGGCCTATTTAGATAAAATGTGTTTTTAAAGAATATTTTATAAAAACCAGAAACTAAAGTAACAAGTAAATGAGTTACACGTAAAATCAATGCATTTTGTTTGCATACAAATTAAAACAGAAACAACACGCACTAAGTCGCATTTAGCTAAACCTGACGTCATTTTTGTACCACAAACATAAACTACAGCGATGCGGGTTGTGTAATGCGTTTGGCAAGTTACTTCCCATAGATCTGTTATAGCTGGAATTCTGGAATTGCGTAAATTGCACAGCAGTGATGACACAGCGCAGGTCTTTAAAAACTGATGGGTCATGGGTCAACACCCTCTGACCCATGACCCATATGACCTATCAACTTATGTGACCCATTTGACCCGTGACCCACAACCCATTGACCCATTGTCAGCTCGCCTCGAATGCATGAGATGCGAACTATTGCAATCGATGATCCAGGGCATCTGTCCGTCGCGCGGTTTTAAGCGGGCGGGATGTACAAAAGCGGCTGAACGGATCGACGTCCTGTTTGGAGTAAAGACTTCTGCGGACCCAAGAAACACAGTGTTAGATAGAGGCCCACATCCTCCACAGTTTCGATGCGGCTTTTGCCACTTGCTAACGACGGAAACGGAAACAGACCAGGATGCAAATAAACGAATAGGCCCCTAAAGAAAACCAATAGCCATAAATTATTAAATAGTTAAATTGGTACGTTGATGAGTTCAATAAGATCGCTGCGCGTGAGTGTCAGTTCCGTCTTATCGACCATGTAGACAGCCACTTTCACTCCTTTGTGGACAGCCACCGAGCGATCGCGTGATGTGTGGTTCGCTGACTCCTTCATTGATATCATCGACAACAGACGAGAATTTCTTTCAGTCTTAGTCAGACACACAACACAAAACGTAAAGGTAATCACTCTTTATGACGGATGAAATTATGAACCAGTAGCGCTTAATACAAACTGACATTTGTGTAGTAGACCTAGCAGTAATGTTTCTACTTTCTTTTATTCATTATCTAGACCACTTTAAAAGTTTGACTGACTGATTGATTACTAGCGGGCAAAATGTTAACGTTAGCTTTGTTACTCCATTAGTCCATGACTGCTATGATGCATTCGGCATCGTGATTAAATAACTCTAAAATTATAATTTATATAAAAAAATTGTATCAGACTCAACCAGACAATATTTACCGTGGGTTTCGATTTCTATCGGAGACCTTCGTCAGATGAGGCTTGTTCAATTCTTCTACCGGTTCTTTCCACGGTAGTGATGCGACGTGGCAAGAAATCGGTCCTATGTGTGGCTCATAGTGTAGTTGCCCTCGTCCCGGATCATAAAACGCCGTCCCTCTTTTCGTATGTGTACGTACTGCTTCCTTGCTCCATCTGATTTCTCTGCCAGACTCCCTGTCTAAAATTTTGGATGTCGGCCAGTTGATCACATGGTTATCGTGACCAACAACCTGAAGAAGAGTGGAACAAGCCTCTTCTGTCGAAGGTCTCTGAGAGAGGTCGATACGTCAAAAATCTAGTTGTCTGGTTGAATCTGATATATTTTTTTATATAAATGTTTTACCAACTTAAAAATATGATTAAGGGTCTTAAATTATAAGTTGAGTTTTGTCAGCCTGTATTTTATTAACGAATTATAGAAAAACAGCCAGTCAGTGCCGCTTATCTGGTCATTTAGTGTACAGTGTACAATGTTTGCGGTGCTGACATCACAAAATTAAGTAATCGCGAGAGTTCATCCGGATCATCTGATAAGTGGTAAACTCAGTACTGGAAGTATACCGTACAAACCGTGTTGAGAAACACAATGTCAGAGTAGTGTACTTTCCACAGCATCTGTTGAATGCGGGCCTCCGAACGCCGAGCTCTACACAGACAGTATTATTGTTATAATCACCATTATTTATTCCATTAGACGTTTCAGTTTTTGGCAAAATCAAAGGTAATATAAAGGCGATGAAGTAATAAAAGATCACGCCGAACATCGTCGCAACATCGCGTTTTATGTGTGGACCGTGCACTAGTGATAGCAACTTGTTTCGGCGATAAGCTGATGATGGTTAATTTCACCTTTTATGAATGTTGCTGTAAAAGGAGGTCTTTTAAGGCGCTGTATATTAAAACAGTCACCGAGCGCCGTTCTCTGAGCCTCCAAATCAGAATGTTTTTAGCTGACGCTAACAGCTGGGGTGTATGACTGACTATATACATGTCGGCGTTAACATTGTGTATAAACTGCAGCAGTTATTATATTTAGTATTTGATAGGCCTAATTACTGTTCTGCACAGATACGGAATATCGTCGTACCTGATGAACTGAAATACGACGAAGAAAGCAACGAGAGCGACTGCGCCAATAACTGATGATGCGACAATTATCGCGGTGTAGTCTGCATACACGCCATTTATTATCAAATCAACTCACGTTTATTACGCAACAAACGGCTTCACAAGCCTCCTGCGAGCTGCTGAAAGTTTCTTTTCAGCCAGCTGCTGTAGCAACTGCACAGATGTTGATAAATTTTGATTTCGGAGTTTCTTTCTCCGGAGAGATTTGAGTACACAGACTTAATGGGCTCGATCTACTCTCCTGCCCTGCTGTACAATGTACGGTCTATGCTGAATTATACTTTTGGCCTAAGTAATCGACAGTTTGCGTCAAAACGAAGATCGCATGCGAACAGCTCACATTTTTCTTGAAACCGAATTGCAGAATGTCAGATGAGAGCAAGTGTTCATATTGCTGTACTATACGATACTCAAAAATTTTAGATATAACTGGACTCAAAGTAATTGGTCTATAATAAATTACTCGCAGCTGTGACATCACCCAGCTTATCTTTCACAACAGGAACAGTAACACCAAGCCCGAAATTATCTGGGACAAGTCACCTCAGAAAAGGTTTCAGCCTGCCAGTCATTCACAGAACATGGAAACTGTAGCTGAAAATGACATAAATGTCTAAATAATATTTAAAATGTTATTTCACTATCGTTTATAAGAAAAGCAACGATGACGTACCGCGTACGGAAAGAGGGCACAGTTCACCGAGAAAACCGCATTCCGGAATATTTGGTGGAGGATCGCTGTAAATTCCCCACGTCAGAGGAGAGTACACCGTCACCATCTAAACATTATAGTTCTGTAGAAACAACTGGCCAAAGGCGCATCGAACTCCCACTTCAGTCGCCGTGGGAGGATGAGGATGCGGATCTCATCTAATACAATATTTCTCGAGTTCTCAAGAATCTCCATCCAAACAGGACGTCGATTAGTTCAGCCGTTTCGCACAGCCCGCCCGTGTGACAGACAGACAGATTGACAGACGCCGGAATTATCAATCACAATAGTCCGCATTTAATCCATTCGATTGTTGTAGCCTAAAAACTGTACTGCTTTTATACCCAAAGCTTTCAGAAGACACAGTGCCTTCGCGTACACGTAGGATTGTTAGTAAAATTAAATAATTAAATCAAATAATATTTGAGGACGACTATGTGCGTTTTATAGCTCTGAGTTTTTTTCTTTTTATATGCCAAATTTTGTCCGTTTTGATGCGGGCATGTTAAAGTTACAGCAAATGATAACGTGAGACGTTTTTTGGAACACGGCGTAGTTCTGCGTTACAGTGCAGCAATTCAGTTGCAGAAACTGCAAAGTTGCGAACTATGTGTGGTCGGCTCCGAGTTGTATGATCATGTGTTGACTGTGACGTAAAACGTTACCTGCCCAAATATACATACCTATTTAAACACGCTACCTTGTCTGGCGGTTGAGTGAGGTCAACCAGCATGGACCTCTGGTATGAGTCCTGGCCCGGTGCGTAGTCCCAAACGTCGTAACTGCTGAGTCGATCAGCCTTCGCGTTTATCAGCACGTTCCCGCTTGCACCTGGACGTGCGTGCCGATAGAACAGTATAAAAGTTAGCAAAACAGCGATGACACGACATCCAGTTTCAGTATCAAATCAAACTTTATTTGTAACTTATAAATCAAGAAACATTACAGAAGCAAGTAATGACATGTGTTAACAGGACACAAAGGCTGAGTAGTCTTGCACTAACATGTGTCCTAAATGTTACAATGGCAGTTAAAACAGTGCTAGTATAACTATTGATTTGAATATGGGTTAACTGCAATGAGCTATATAGCCATCAGTAGCAAGTAACACGTTGATTCTAGTTGAACACGAACCATAGTGCGAGGTAGCGCTGTCGGTATGGAGACGGACGTGCGATCAATACGTGGCAGGTTCAACTCCCAAGCAGGACACCGATGCGCAGCAACCACAGGCAAGT
>Ga0126335_1001253_pt1 | contig 13979 bp, 9 predicted proteins | sample OlaspJWI45metaG_FD_108409 | JGI IMG/M metagenome (GOLD analysis project Ga0126335, IMG submission 108409) | Marine gutless worms symbiont microbial communities from Oahu, Hawaii - Olavius sp. 1 OAHU.JWI-45 metaG | ecosystem: Host-associated > Annelida > Digestive system > Unclassified | place... | reverse complement strand
GATTGATTGAGCAGAGGTTTAACGTCCCACTCGACACTCCTTTTTCTAGAGCTGCACCACGAAACCATTTTCCCGTCACGCATGCAGGCTAATATAATGATTCGACGCTTTTGTCTAATGCATCAATCCGGTCACTGAAGTGGAACAGTGCTGGGAAGTTACGGGAGTAGAGGCCGCATCCAACGCATGCACGAGATGCGTACTATTGCGACCAACGTTTACTGCGTCTGTCACGCGGTTTCGCTGTGTAAACATGGCTGAACGGATCGAGGTCCTGCATTTGGGGCGGACTCGTGGGGACCAAGAAACATTGCATTATCCCGATTTCTCCCACAGATTCGAAGCGACATTTGCCAAATTCCTCTGGTCACTTAATATAATAATCATACCCAATACCAGGGTCACGCATGGGGCATATGTAATGTGATGTTGGACTGGTCTCGTCACTCTTGGTCTCAAGCTGCACCTTTCCACTGCTTTATGCCTGCCCACCACTCAATCTCCGAGGCCTCATCTGACTACTGATGACAGACTACAGCAAAAGAGGGAGCATTAACACAGCTGCTCTAGTTACTACAGTACGGTGCAATACTCTTGTTGCACGATCTTCAGGCAGCTTATAGGTCCAGCAGATTAGGTTTTGTTACACCGGGACCCTTGCGCTGTGATTAGCCTAGAGCCGGTGGCCTACAGTTCATACCCACTGAAGATTCGATGCGGCCTTACCCAAATTACTTTGGCCACTTGTTTGAGAAGTTCACAGCCTTCAAGTGTACAGTTAAATCACTAGATTAGGTGGAGTGGTTCTGGTGTGACGTAAGCTTATCTCAGCGGCCAACTGGCTTCCTTCAGTGCTTTGACGCTGCTGGTTGGGTCATCTGACCTGTAAAAATCGTCCCCGAAATGACCTCACGTATGCCTGTCAATATTGATACTCGCTCGGATAACCAATACTGCTGCGTGCGATATGATGCACTTTGCTGTAACTCAAATTATTGGCACATGATAAAACAAAAAGCACAACTATCAGCTTTCGAAATTCTCTTTCTCTCTGGCAATAGATGTTAATGGCCTACTTGTATACAGTAGCTGCAACTCATATTGCAGTTAAATTGTCCTTTTTAGCTGCTGTGACCTTGACCATATGACCTTGAAACTGGACCGGGGGAGATATTGTCAACACGTATCTCCATACCGAAAACGGATGCGGACTATTGCGATCCACGATCCCGTAGCGTGGGCGTCTGTCAGTCATGCGGCTTCGCTGTGCATACACAGCTGAACGGACCGAGGTCATGTCTGAGGTAGAGACTCTTGGGGACCCAAGCAACATAAATCTCTCCGAAAAGATTTTATGCGGCGTTCCCCAAACTACTATGGCCACTTGTCTGAGAAGTTCACAGCCTTCAAGTGTACAGTTAAATCACTAGATTAACCTAATGACCGTGATAACCATGATATATGCAGAAACTACAGTAGAACCGAACCACTGTCTACCATCACATTAAGCCGGGAAAACATAAACAGACTTTCGATACACAATTCAATCAATGCAAAATGAAACATTCCACTAAACTTCACACGCGCACAAATTATGTTCAGGCGAGATATGCCAAAAGGGTGCTTGCATCGGCCTAAACAACATTTTCCCAAAAAAACAATTATAGTGGACGCTCATGCAACAAAAGTTACAAAACTGCTCATTCTTAAATCAGTTAAATGCAAGTGAGGCAGAAAGATCAACTTCAGTAACCTGTCACTAATTATGCCATTACAAAACCACTTTCACCTAAAAATCCGGTAGGTGGGGTTACAGCACAAGGGTCCACAGATAAGAAGTCAGGGTGAGTGGGTAGAAGCTCAATGTCCCTCTCGACACATTATAGATCATTTCCAGAACGGTTTTTACAGGCTGGATGACCCAACCAACAGTGTCAAAGCACTGAAGGAAGCCAGTTGGTCGTTGAGAACTTCACCATGTTAAAACATGGCGGGCTATCGGCCTCAACTAACATCACATACATTAACAACTACAATAAAGAATACAAATTGTTCACTTAGGAACTAACGGTAATCACCAATTAGCTAAAGAAACACTGTACTTTGTATAAATGCAACAAAAACACTCACTTAAATAACAGAAAAGACTTTTTTGTACTTTAATGCCAATCAGCACCAAAACCACAGGGGCCTGATTGGCCAATAGCGCTGATGCAAAACACAGCTGGTGTTAAGATTGCCGCCAACACAGATTCACATAATCCATCCATAACTGTTTTGGACGCAAGTTTTCCGCACTGAATTACGATTATCTTCAAAAGCAGATTACAGTTTCTGTTCAGATACATTTTCATATGTCAATGCCTGATACATGTGTTGTTTATATTAATGCCTTTTTAGTTTTGCAATCAATTCACGCCACAAAACTTGTGAAATAAACGACACGCAAGCATCATGAGTTTCACAGATATGCATGTCATTGGCATAATAATACACACACACAAACACTGCACACAATTTGATAAAACTTTGGAGGAAATCATACAAAAACACTGTAAAATGCATGACACAAAACACCACAAGCCTTGACAACAATAAATAATGTGTTAAGTCTAAAGCAACGTTCAGTCAGCTACGTGTCGAAGTAGGAATAATAGATGAGACCAAACGAACTGGTGAGGAACCACGTGGAGCACAGCCACCAGCTTGTGAACGACAACAAACAGCGGAAACACGATGGTACAAAGATCTGTCTCAGTGAAGTCAGAATTTGAGAGAAATGTAACGCTGTTGTGTAGATGTCATAGAAATAAGACTGAGACGAGGCTAATGTTGCTAAAGGTGGCGGTTCACTGCGTACATTCACTGTAGGCGACGTCACATTGTAGCCAACGACTCTGAGAACAGATACATCACCAAGCGTCTTCAGCATGAGCACGGTGAAGAGAAGAATTACAAGTGGAGCAAAATACTGCAGTGCAACGACGCACAAATAGTAGAAGACTCGAACCACGAGCTTCTGTAGCTCTGTTGCACTGATACGCCCGGGCTCGCGACGTAAAGCTACCACACGATCGTGTGCCATGTTCAGATGTGCCTGAAGATGTTGTCGGACCATGGATGTACGAACGATACAGACAACGAGCACGATAGCAATCCGCACCAACTCAAAACATTCATCAACTATGCCGTACCGGGCCAGTGGCTCGCGAGCCAGAGGCCGAACCCATGCAAGTGCGGCAACGAGTGGCAGGATCATGTTAACAAGAAGCATTAGCTGTTTCAGCGGCTGTTCACGAGCATGTCGCATTGCATCTGTGTGCATTCGTGCCAGACGTAATCCCGGAAACGTCAACAGAGCGCCAAACAGTGAGCAGACAAGTGCTAGAAGGATACGAACGGTCATGAGAGATATGGGACCTGCCGACTCAAGTCCCTGCTTCACAAAGAAGTTATCGGCCGCAGCTGTAAACTCCGCATAAGCCATCTCGAAACCAAAATCCAGTACATTGTCTGGCGTGATGACAACAGCCATTGCAACCACAAGAAAAAAGAGACCAAACACAATGCACAGAATTCTTTCACCGCCTTCGTCAGTGCGGAAGTATATTGCCGTTACTGAGAACAGCGTCTTGACTGCAAATGCAATGATGAGAAGACACCACATCATGCTAAGATTCACCTCCGACTGCAGCGGTCGTCCAAATGCATAATATACCTCAGTCAGACTGTAAACGATCACTCCACAGACAGCAAAATCCATCAGCCACTGAAACTCGGTGTAGAACCTCAACGGAAGGAGATCGGTAGTTCTGACTGGTACCATGTCGAGCTGAATGTCAGCTGATTTGGACAGTGTTAGCTGATCATCTGAGCCACCGGTACGACGATCACCTCGCTGCTTCCCATTCTTCCCCAATCTGCTAGCAGATGACGACGAAACACCGGCGATGCGACGCAGTTCATCATCAGATGGGTGGACGTAACGTGCCAGACCACCACAACATAGCAACCAGCGACCAAACGAAAGATGTGCTGAGAACTTTGACAGACAGCTCACCATGATCATCGTGAACACGATCTGCAGACCTAGGACAGCCATCCTTGACTATGTCACCTTCCACTTACAGCACTGCAAAGTCTGCAACATACATTAGCATAGCATCAGAGGCAGGTCGCGGTTATGGTGTTAAAATGTTCAGCATTGCTCCTGCAGTTTCACTACATCACCAGTTATCAATGCCCACCCCTACATCTAACCCTAAATCATAACTGCATTAAGGTGTCCTACAGGTCATGTGGTAGAAACCACTATTTTTGCTACTTACAAATGACAGCAAATATCATTAAATATATAAATATGAAGAAATAATCTACCGACAAGCAGAAATTTTGAGTATATACTCAGTTCTAAAGCGGCATGTTCGAACTCTGCATTTACGCTAAGTAACTTAAGTTCCACACATGCTGAGTGTATTAAGTCTGTTGTGTACATTTTAATAGTGTTGACGTACCTGTATTGCCATACTACATTCTGTTGTAAGCAGTGACACACTTTTTGAGTTACTTGTAACTTTGAAAATTATTTTTCGAACATTTATGCATCTATCACATTGATCACGTGACTGTTTACAAATAAACTTAAACTGTGTGTATTACTTAGGTGTCAGTTCGTGTGATGACTGAATGAGCCAATTACTCGCCACCATAAGCCGCACGTGAGCAACGTTAGAAGGTATCACCTGGTCCCCACTAAGTAGGCTAATTACACAACCATAGCTGGCCAGCAACAGGATGCGTTTGCAATGACGCTATATAAACTTCAAGGAATCGTCCTTAATACCATGTGCAAGTCAACCGTGACAATGACTGAAACTAAGCCTTTGTTCTTCATGACAGCTATGCAATTACTAACAATTACAAGACTGTGTATGCACCGTTGCGTTACAGATATTACTAGACTTTAGTTTACTATTAATCAGTCGTAGTGGTTCTCTTATGACACATCAGTTATTACGCACAATGGTGAATATAGATGTTAAGCACATTATTAAATGTTTAATTTCCAAATTAAAATTTTCTTATAAGTTTGCTACACCAGTACTTTCACAAGCTTTAAACGTTTCGTTATTGACCTTTATAAAAAATATTTATAATCCTTTACTCCCATCCTCTAACCAACAAGCCCACATGGCTTCCACTGCTAAGCCTACAAAAACCTATGGGTTTTAAAAAAAACTTTTAGGTTATTAGATTTAGAGGCTTTTTAGATTTTTAGATGTTAACGTATAAAGACAGAACCCCACATTATATAAAAAACCTTTAGCATTTGATCATCTAGGCTCGTTGCCGGCCGTTAATTTACACCCACACATCCACAATTTACCCTTACATCCGCAAATCATACCCGTAGATTTTATCTGCAAAATACCCGACGTAGCATCCGCATACCCGCACATCCGCATTTTACCCAAACCTTGTGAAAAGATGGAATAGTTTATCTCAGGCAGAAGTTGATGCACCGTCAGTAAACTCATTCAAGAATCACCTCGAGAAAAGATGTAAACAGCAAATGGACTTCTTCAAAGACATATAGTGTACAGGTCCTATGGCTGCACGAGATCGCCATATTAGTTGTTCAACTCGACAAGTAAAGAGTGCCAGGTGCAGCACCGCACCCGGTGAGTTACTCAAGAGATGCCTAATGCACATCGGTGGGTCAGTGAAACATTTGGTGTAACCGTGTCAGTCAACTCAAAGCAAGGTCAAAATAGTATTCAGCTGTTTCAGTAGCACCTATTACAGGGAATACAGCAATAAACAGCATTTGGAAACTGATTTTATCAGTTAACAACAAAGACAAAACACACCTTACGTGACGTCATTTCCGTTGAGTTCACTTCAAGGTCAGGAAAATTAAAATAACGTATTGGCCTTTGAAACTTTTGGATGCAGGCATACCTGTCGTTCAAAAAAGTGAGCGTCATTAGATTTTTGAACAACATTTTCATATTTAAAAAACTTATCTAGTAAACTAATTTACACGCATGTAGAAAGTATTGCAAGAATCCGTAGGCAATTTCTTACTCATGTCAGAGTTAGAAAAATTTGGAAAATCCAATACGATTTGATGACCAATGTGGGTAGCCACGGATAGGCTATAGTTTTTTCTCGGGACATGGCGTACTTTATATCGTAAGATAACTTAAAGTATGGGTATGATAAGCAAACAGAAACAGTGGTAAATAAAGTTAAATAAAACAATTTTAGAACTACACATGGGCCCACTGGGCGGTGCTCATCTCCGTTTTAGTCCTCTGGCGGGGTTAGTCCGACAGTAAGGGGGACGGCCCACAACCCGGAGACAGTAACTGTTCATGGCTAAGGCTACTCCCACGGATAAGAGGCTAGTCCAGCCTTTAGACCCCGCTCCTATTATACTGCTGGGTGATCGAGGTCGTTCATGCCCCAGTGTCTTCATCTTATTGAAGTTGTGGGCATTACTGCAAAGAAGAAGGTACATAGGTGTAAATAAAAATTACACATGGTGCCCAGCTGAAAGTCAAGCCTGCTACCACGTGAATGGCAAAGTCCAGTTGTCGACGTTATCACTGGCTTTCTTTAGTGCTTTGACACAGTTGGTTAAGTCATCTGACCTGCAAAATACGTCCCCGAAGTGACCTAGGCCTATAGTGTGTCAATATCACTTGAACAGTCAGCTTTACCGACAACTTGTTTGTCATAGTCGTTTCCGCATTCTTAATCAAAATCACCGGGAAGGTATCTCATATATTTCATATGATGATGTTATGATGATGACGATGATATAATAATCTCTTGAAGTATCGCAAAATTACTTATTCATGGGTTATAATAATAATATCAAGTTTAATCAGTTAATATAAACTACGTTTCCGTATTGTAATTAGCGATGCAGTAGATCGACCGCGCGTCAGCGACTCGTGGATATAATATAAATTACCATTTCACGCCTGCCGATCACTGACGGAGGACGGACAGCACGACCCGAATGCATACTGCGTCATCCGTGTATAGGCGCACAGATGCATAAAATTGTTCAAGATTACAAATCTAAAGAAAAACACTATTGAGCATGAAAGCATTAACAAGTGGTCTAAGTAATTCGGCGAAGGTCGCATCGAAGCCACCTTGCCGTCGGAGATGGGGACCCCTCAAATACACTGTTTCTTTGGTCCCCAAAAGTGTCCACCTGCAAGCAGGATCTCGATCCGTTCAGCCGTTTTCGTACAGCTCACCCGCATCATAAATCGAGAATTCATACGTGTAGTTTTAAAATTCGTAAAAAGATTCGCAAATTTTACCAATTTAAAAAAATCGTTAAAAAAAATTCGCCGAGTGAGTGCATGCGCGCCACAATTTGACGTGTTTCGTGCTAACGGCCATCATACAAAGACAGTTTGCAGTGATCTTTAATGAATGAGTCCACCACGCAGATATAAACACATAGCATCTTGGCTTGATACACATAACCCTGCTTTTGCCGTTGTAATATTAGTCTATTATTGTTGTCCACCGAATCGCTCGTCGTCTCACTGCGAAATAATTCCCCGCAAAAAAGTCGCGGTTAAGCGTAACTTCTCGGAGTAAACTTTCAAAATAATAAACTGTTATCGTGGTCACACAGTTTCACGCTCTGACCGCCCGACGCTGCCCTCTGGTGATTGACTGTGATTTATTGGTTGGATTTTCTGACATTTTCTGACCACTGTCCCATTTGACACCCTCAGTCAAAGGAATCCCCTCGAGCTATCGGGTTCATAATAATGGTGTGGGAAAACTAGAATGGCTGGGCAACAATCTGGTGAAGGTCGCATAATGATCAACTCAGTCATTTGGGCACAATACATCAACGTGACAGACAGACAGACAGCCACGTCGCCATATACATTTTTCTGTTTGTTTTTGTTACTTTTGCATCTCATCTATCAATATATTGTAAGAGATTAATTATACGTTGTCATGGCGACCAACATTGATGGACGAAATGCTTTTTGTTAGCCCCCACCACTGAATGTATTATACATCATGTACAATGCATGAAAAATCTCACGCTCTCTTCGAACTGTGTCGAGTTGGGCCTAAAAACCTACTGATACCTAGGGCTGTATTTGTCAAAGGGGGTTGACGTTTCGAAACTTGTATGGAGATAAGAGTGGAACGGTATTCCACGCCCACTATATTAGTTAGTTACGAGAGTGTTAAAATCGACCTCTGAGGCAGTTTTTCATTTCATCTAGAGGGGTCGGCCATTCTCAGCAAAAAGTTAACCCCTTGATCTTCCCAGGCAAATACAGCCCTGTTAATATCCACAGTAGAACATCATCATGATTGTCGCGGATGTGGTGAGTAGCAGTATTTCTGGTCGCACTGCGGTGACGCATCTGTGACGCTGCAGAGCTACGATGCTCATCACAGCTGCTGAGATCACTGCTGTTGCTGTAACACTCATCGCATCGGCGTGTCTGCTGCTCGCCGCGCTGCTTGCCGATAGCGATGACACGGCTCCGCCCCTGCCACCTGCCGCCATTATTGCTACACACCAACAAACATAACAAGAAGTTCAGCTGTGGCTGACATGCCGACCGAGCGCTAGTGCACGTCGAATTCCCGACATTGTGTCCCGCTAGTCGCGGTTTGGCCGCATTTTATTGACTCGCAGACATTCCGCAGAGGGCAGCTATTGACGGCATATTGGCCGCACGTTTCGACTAGCATTTGCTATGGCGACGTGGCTGTCTGTGTGTCTGTCACGTTGATGTACTGTGCCCAAACGACTGAGTCGATCATCATGCTACCTTCACTACATTGTAGCCCTGCCATTCTAGTTTTCCTGTACCAAATATGAACTCGATAGCTCAAGGAGATCCCCCTCATCGAGGGCGTCAAATGGGAGAGAGTTAAGTAAAAGTCGGAAAATCCAACCAATAAATTGCAGTCATTCACCAGAGGACAGCTCCTGGCCTTACAGCACGGAAAGCTGTGCTTCGTAGCGTTTTGTGTCAAGGAGATCTTAACATCGGCATGCACAATCGTCGGGCGGTTTGTCAGCATTAGCTGAGCTTCTTGTAATAACACGGTGCGTCGTTTTAATGTTAATGGTTAATATATTCAATAAATGACACTTGGAAAACGTGGTACGACTTTTCATCATTGAAATGCGTATTTATGCTGTCGATAGACAGACGACGGACAGACAGCCCACAGCCGATTTGAAACTGCTTTCAGCTCGGTCAAAGTTATACATGTATTATCGACCATTTTGCCGAGTGTCGGACATAATACCAACCGTGAAAATCAACTGCAAACTTGTAAAAACAATGAGAAAAAAACAACTTTCTCTGTTCATATATGCGTTTGATAGTTAGGTCTGCTTGTCCAAAGATCAAAAAAAACAAGTCTCAACTACACAGCCGTCTGCTCAAGCAATTCAGCTGCCAATTCAGCCTTCGTTTGATAGTTTAGTTACTCGTCAATATAATAGAGAAGTCGAGCTCTAAATCTGCTCGTTATACTGTATATATCAACTCGTCAAGAGATCTAACGCTTCGCCAAGCCTCGAGCACCTTTTTTTCAAATGTCATAAAGAAATGTTTATTTTACGTGTTTTATTATGTAGTGTCGGTTGGTATTATGTCGGCACTCCCATTTTGCCACCTGCCGACTGATCTCGGGAATTTTTCACCGCTCTTGGGATTTTCCATGTCCGGCCTTTTCTGTTTCGGTTTTATTATCCAAGTTTGCCTGAGATGTGCTATTCCGTGGAAGTGCAAAGTTTGAACTACGTCACCGAACAGACAGGGCGCAAGACAGCGCGGCACACGGTAACCTGGGCGATTGCGGTAGTCAAGCCAGGATACGTCAGTGCGGCCCGACGACTGTGATGCGTGGGTCGTCGATGCGTTAAGTGAGATGACTCTGACAGCTTGTGATGCCAACGACTTGCCCGCATCACCGCCGCCTGCAGCTGCAGCAGTTCGCCTTCGCTCTGGCTCTGTGCGACACATGCGCAGTAAGTAAGTAAGTAAGTAATCTTTTTCTCACAAACGACGAACGCTACAAATACGTCAACCATTCAACGCACGTAACAATCCATCTACAGACGGTAACCGTTTTATCAAGTTTACTTGCTTAAATCAACGACAAAAATTATAAACTAGTCACATAAATTACTGTTTTGGAAGACATGCACATATCTACAATGTTATCCTGTACTGTAGGTCACAATTTGTGGGCTATTAGGTCGCTTCGTGGCAGTTACTAGTCAGTAGCGCAAACTCTCTCCTCTGCAAACTACAAGCTCAATTAAAGCAACTATATATATATTTTGGTTATCGTTTGCTGAGACAATTAACTGTTAGAAATCTTTTTTTAACATCTGCATTATTAGGCCAATGTAATGTTGCATTTTATAGGCTCTATGTTTTTATTGCTGTGTGTTTTATATTATGTGTGTTTTTTAAAGCTAAATGGGTGGTGGAATAATAATAATAATAATAATAATATTAATAATAATATAATAAATAGTAGGCCTAATAAAAATAATTGCACGTTTGAATAAATCATGAAAGTTACAGCAAAATATGTAGACTTAAAACATGTTCCAAAACAATAGCCGGGCTACTCAGATAAAACTATAAATTTCTAATACGAGGCCAAAGTAATTTTACGAATGCCGCATCGAATCGGCTCCCATGCGCTTTGTACGTTACAGTAGACAACATTTGCCCCTCCTCTCCTTATAAGGGGATCAGGACCATAGAGTTCCTTGGACCCTTCGGAATCTCTACTCCAAACAGGACCTCGATCCGTTCAGTCGTTTTGCAGAGCGCAGACACGTGACAGACAGACAGACAGACTGACAGACACGTCATACCACAGGAACATCGGACGCTATAGTCCGCATCTTATGCATTCGGTGCAGCCTAAAACGATAGATAGGGCGTTGATACCTTCGGTGTCTCTTTAAATATGCACGAATCGTTGCTCCGTACTTCGTCGCATCTGTGACTCGACCCCAAGGCTTACCTAACCCTGGCCCTAACCTTAAGCCCTAACCCTAAACCTAACCACAATCCTAACTCTAACCTAAACCCTAACGAGTTCTAACGAGTTCAGACGGGGACGAGTTGACTTGGAGACGACTTGTCTTACAAGGAACAAGTTGACTTCCATCTACTTGATTATGCAAGACAATTAAGACATTTACGTAGGCCTACAGCCAGTCATCTGCGACAAGCATCTTTATCGAAATTCAGACGTTCTCTGAAGACTTTGTTATTTCAACAGATATTGCATTCATCGCATTAGATTAGGGACAAATTCGTTTGCGTAATGGGCTTTACATTTTACTTACTTACTACTAAATTATTTGCAACTGTATAGTAAATGCCAGGAACTACTCACTCTCCGAATTTTTCTGTACATTTCGCCCATGGCGGTTGCTAAGGACAAGTAACAAGTAACACACTTGCGTAACAAGTGGGTGTCATTGCTTAAGATTTTTATGTTCCACGAGCAAAAGCCGTGATTTAAGTAAGGCAGGTTCGCTTATGAAGTCAGCAAAAGTACGTTTTGGCGTTAGCAACATTGTGATAGCTTTGTAAGCTTAGCTTATGTAATATCAGCGACAGCAGCGCCACCTTGCAGCTAGAACGCGCGTCTGGTATTACACCACCTTCAGCTTGATTCGCCGTAGAATAAGCAGTCCCTGCGAAGCAGAGTATTACGTCCTTGTAAGTACGCACCGTCAAGGTATGTGAGGCCGTCGTCACGGCCGAGCGCGTTCGAAGCGACACACCTATAGGCGCCGTAGTCACAGATGACGTGTGAACAACTAGCCCAAACTGGTTATCTGACAAGCCGATAGGCGCCGTAGTCCGCGTCCTCCGTGATGTAGATGCGCAGACTGAGTGTGATGGTGACGACTGACTTTCAGTGTCCGCTCAAGGACATTTCAAGGACGACTACCGCGAGAAAGACGAGGCAGCAGGCGTGGCTATGCAGTGGATACCTGGTGAAAGCAAGAGAAGACGAGAACGCCCAAGTAAGACCTGGCGACGGACATTCCAGGAACATTTACAGAATATGAGAGTCAGCTGGAGTGGAGTTCGCAGAGTGGCCAGTGATCGGAGTCGATGAAAAAGCCTCGCCACCCTATACTGCAGCAGGAGCGAGAGGATCTAAGTCCAAGGACGTTTCAAGGTCGTTCACAGTCACTGAGTGTGATGGTGTGCGCGCCCTCGTCGTAAGCTTCAATGCGATGGCGCGCCGAGCTCATGATGCGCCGACCGTCCTTCTCCCAGTAGTTGACGGCGTGTGGATACGCCTTGATGCGACATTCGAGGATCGTCTCGCGACCGCGGGCCTGCGCTATGCGGCGGTTCGGCATCGTCACTTCCGGCGAAACTGCATCGCAAAATAATAATTTTCACATTTTTGCTGCCTGACGCAGTGTGTTGACGCGGCATTTGCTACGCGAAGTGTCTGTCTGTCTGTGTGTCTGTCACGGATTGTGTTGTATGTCGCGTTGATGCATTGTGCCCAAACGACTGAGTCGATCATCGTGCGACCTTCACCAGATTGTAGCCCAGTTATTCTGGTTATCCCATACCAAAATAAACCCAACAGCCCGAGGGGATCCCCCTCATTGAAGGCGTCAAATAGGAGAGGGATAGGTAAATGTCGGAAAATCAGGCCAATAGATCTCAGTCATGTCATTCACCAGAGGGCAGCTCTTGATAGAACAACATGGCGTGCACCAGCTTCGGGCGGTTTGTCAGCGATATCTGGGCTTCTTGTACCATCCCCGTATCGGCGAGATACTGGTAATTCGTTCAGCCACGTCTGTCTGTCTGCATGTTTGTCTCTGTGAGCTATGCGGCCTATTGCCTTTACCTATAGCAATTTCATTTTGGTGTATGCCAAACTGTACTTAAACCAGTCAAATGTCAGGCGCATTCAAAGCTTGTGCACTTACAGACACAAACGATTAACAAATCACCAAAGTAATTTGTCGATAGTCGCATCGAATCCCCTCCTCCGCCCCTCACACCACAACGAGCAAAATCTTCCGCCATTTCTTCTCTCTATAAGGGGAAGGGGATCCCCATTTAACATAAAGTTTCTTGTCCCCAGGAGTCTTCTTTACTCCCCAAACGAGACGTCGATCCATGCAGGGCACAGACGCGTGACATACAGACCGACTAACTGACAGACACACCACGCTACGGGATCATCGGTCGCAGTAGTCCGCATCTCACTGAAGACAAATCATGGCACTGTCGTTAACAAATCGAGATGTTTCGTAAGCGCGTACACTCGACGGTGAGTCTGATGTGACGTTTGACAGCCGGTGGCACATCGTTGTCTGCTGTGCACTCGTAGACGTCGGCGCAGTGGCGTGACGTGTTGACGAGCTCCAGACGCTGACCGACAGCTACTCCAGACCGTGATGTGTCCACTTCGCCCCTCTCACCGTCTGATTCTGTCAGCACATTTCGTTCACAGCAGCATTTCTAAGTCTGACATTGCAAGCGGCCAGCGGGTATTGTTTTCAACGGCGTCTGTCCGTCAGTCAGCCCAGAGTTGCACTCGGGTCGGGTTGACCCGCTGGTCGGGTCAGGTTTATGCAGTTCTAGTAAAGATTAAAAAATGCTTACAATATTGTATACTGTATTAAATATGTTTAAATATGTAGTTTAAAATAATAATTAAAATCATTATCATTAAATTACGGCGTATTTATAGTTGCTTGTTACAAGAGACCACCCCTCAACCTACGCGGCCTCATCTGATTACTGATGACGGTCTGGAGTAAAGAGGGAACATTAACACAGCTGCTCTAGTTACTATAGCACAGTGCAATACTCTTGTTGCACGATGTTCTAGGTAGCTTATAGGTCCAGCAGATTGGGTTTTTGTCACACTGGGACCCTTAT
>Ga0126335_1001252_pt1 | contig 13979 bp, 10 predicted proteins | sample OlaspJWI45metaG_FD_108409 | JGI IMG/M metagenome (GOLD analysis project Ga0126335, IMG submission 108409) | Marine gutless worms symbiont microbial communities from Oahu, Hawaii - Olavius sp. 1 OAHU.JWI-45 metaG | ecosystem: Host-associated > Annelida > Digestive system > Unclassified | place... | reverse complement strand
TTCTCGGAAACACTAGTAAACCATAAGATCGATCTATATCGAGCTTAAGTTTTACTAGTGTTTCCGAGAAAATGTCCACCTCAACAAAAATGTGCAATAAATCTTCAATATGAAAGCACCGTACACGAGTTCACAGATTTAGTCTAAAGAAGCTGATTTTTTGTCCATTCGCACAAAAGCCTTTTGTCGAAGGCCTTATTTTTGGACACTACAGCTCTTGGAAGTTCGGCTAAACTGCCACTGCAAGGTGACCCGCAGCTCACTTTTTATCGGGTCACTTTGCTAACGGCTGTTTCGCATGAGTGACACAACTTGTTGCTGACTTCCTCGTAAATATACTGCTGTGTTACAAATTATTTGTCTGTATAGGAAATAGGGGTATGACACTTAGCAGCAAGCCAGTTTTGTCGCCTAGTGTATGAACTTCCACATAGGCAGCACAGTATGCAACAAAATCAATAGGAAAATCGATAGCCTATTTATCGTGAAAGCGACCGACTTCTCGTTTTAGGCATTCATGCACATAAAATCTCATACAAACTAGCCAACAGGCACCAGTCAGTCTTTTCGCTAGGCAACGAGCCAATACAATAAGGAGCTGTCGTTTCGGCAGTTTGCACCCAAATCGGTCAAATAGGAGAAAATAACGGAAAAATTTGCATATCAACTGTGAGAATGTACGATTTTGGTTTTAACTGATAGTGGAGCCTGGCCTTTAGGTTTCGAGGCCTAGATCTGTTACGGCCTGTTGGAGGTCAGGTGCAGGTGTGATAACTTCCGGAACAAGTGGGCGCTGAAAGATTGTTGAGCGCCGAGTGCATGATAGGCCTTCATTCAGAAGGTAGTAGCCACAGTGGTGAGGTGGCAGTTGAGTGTGTTGAGATCGACAGCTGTAGTGAAACGGCGTGGTAGTGACTCGACAGTAGTGACGTGGAGGCGTGCTACGGAATGTGAGTCGTGTCGAGAAAGTTGAGAAGTAAGCGGTCAGTGTGTCCGACCGAAGTCAGTCCAGTCGACAGGAAGCGGAGTTTGGAGCACGGACAGGCGAGTGAACCTGAATGTGCTGAGTCGCTGTTCCTACGACCTGGTGACTGCTGTCAGGTAGTCAAGAGCGAAGCTGTGCTGTGACCAGCGTGAGAGTCCATCAGGAGGTCCGTTCCGTGGTCGGTGGGGTCACACACAGGCTCTGTCGTGTTGTTCGCCGTGTCGGCGAGTTGTGAGTTATTTGTGTGTTTTTATGAGTATTTTCCTTCAGCATTATATTTGCTTGTGTTGTAACTTGTATCGCGTATTGACAAGTTGTGTGGTGAGGTTGCTAATACGCATATTTTGAGTGATACCAAACTGACGATTTACTGCTGAATAGCTGTGACTTGCTTAAGTAGTAACTGGAGGTCAGACTTAAGCTGTTCAGTGACTCATTGATCTATAATTGCTTGTAATTTTGTAAATGCTGTAAATATGCTAGTTTTTTTTGTTATTGCCTATCCTTTCATCGTAAAATCTCTATGTTCGAGTTCTAATTTGAGAGACAGTAAGAAAACAACAACAACTAAGTAATTCCGTCGGTTAGTGGAAATACTTCAAATTTCCTCGGCACAGGACCCACAGTTTAGTCAACGTTTTTTCGCGGCCTAACCCTAAGCTTAGCCTCTCCGCCCACACCGAGTCATCTCTTTCTGGAATGCCGCTGCATCATCCCTTTCTCAGCTGCTGCCGCAGCAGCAGCAGTGCCTATAGATAAGCCAGCAAATTCTGTATGCTCATCGGATTGTATCTTATCATCGACGAGTGCATATCGTGAGCCTCGACAACAACGTAGAGGAGACAATAAACATGACATAATGACACACAGGAGTTTTGCGGGTTCTGTGGGTCGACACTGCAGGCGATTTTACTACACTGGAGAGCTTAAGTGACATTTAAACAAGTAAGTCTAATCGCCATGCACGGCGACTTCACATCTGTATAATATTATAATTCTCGCGAGCGTAGGACACCATGGTAGCATGCAGCAAACCCGAAGTGAAACGGCCATGATGATATACAGTATCATCAAAGCTAGCCGTAAATACTTCTTGATACGAACATACATCGAAAAAACAGTGACAGCATACGCTTTTATTTTAATAAACTATAAAGCACAATGTTGGTATTTTTTAGATACTGTGGAACAATCACCAGAATGTCGACAAACGGCGAAGCGAACGAAACCGTTCAGCGCCATCTCTTGTTTATTGTCGTTACGCGTCACGCGGCTAGCGAGATACCGTGGTACCGTACAGATAACAAATCAATTACACTGCGGTCACTGTAAACGTTACGGTACTTACCAGGGAGACGTCTACGCTTTGGTTTCTTATAAATTAACTATAACCCATTAGGGAACCTAAACTCCGGGCGCTTGCCCGGAGAGCGGAGCTCATTGGAAGCGACGTAGAGGCCTGGCCGCCTGATTCTTCTTCTTTCGCCGGTGCTTCCGTTGGCGCTGCGCGCCCGTCTTTGCTGTCATTATTACAAACTTCACAGCATTATTGAACAATACATTTAATTTGTTTACTATTTACCTTTCGATTCTGCAGTGCACTAATTACTCTTGTGATACGACATTAAGGCACGCCCAATTATTCCTACGTGGCGATAAGAAGCGAGCCTAGGCCGTTTGTCAGCTAAATCTTGTTTCGTTTTGCATAATCTATTTTTAGCTTGACCAATCACATCGCTGTAGTGTTTTCGCCGTTTTCGTTGCCCCCTTTTAGATACAGCCGTCTGTTTCGCCGACCTTCGGCAGCATCTAACTCTGTCAATCCTGGCTCATTTTCAAAGTGGAGACAGCAAAAGACGTCAAATACCGACTACGAACACGTATCAAAATTTCACCTTCAGTGGCCTTTGCAAACTCGCGCAACATCAATTTTTGTGGTAATTTCGTTACGCTTTTTCGTGACGCAGGTTCGTGACGCATTTTCGTGACGCACTTCCGTCACTCATAAATTGCGCACTAGTCAGCGGCAACCTAGTACGCGCACGCACGGGTGAGTTTACGAATGCCGCAGCCGGCCAGGCCTCCGGCCCAGCCTGGCTGCGCCCAGTATAATATTGTTATTTTTAGGGGTGATTTTTGTATGTATTGTAGAATTCTGTGTGAACTGCGGATGTCGCTCGTCGGCGGCGATATGTCCGCACTGCGCCCAACCGCCCGCATGCAGAAACTGCCGACGCCAACTCCCATCACTATGTTTCACCTCACGCAATCTTACGATGTGCCGTAACTGCGCGAAAGGGAGCTCAAAACCACTCGTTCGTCTGTCTATCGGCCATGTCGTCAGCGATATCGACATTCCCGCCACGCGTGAAGACGTATCGTTCGAGTCCTTTCTCACCAGAAACGCCTACTACATTCGACAGACCATTGAAGAACACCGCCAGCAATTCGGGTATTCTTCTTTTCAATCTTGCTTTTGATGAAAACATTTGAATTCATTGCTGCATTTTTCCCATTACTTTCAGCGTTGACTAAACTCTGCTGCCGGTCTTTTTTTGTAGATCTATTCGTGTACATACCCGTGCCAATGCATTATTCAACGGGAACGAGAAAACGGCGACGTTATGCACGTTCCCGCGTTTTTGGAACGAGACCCGAAGAAGTAAACGAAGTCCGCGACGTAAACATAGATGCTATAGCGTGCGAACTGTCTGCACATGTAGAACATTAAAATTCGCGCGGAAGTGGGCTTGTCATCGAACTCGTAAGGAATTTTGTAATATGCATCACCAAATTTCGTCACCTTCGCGGCTTCTCTTACATACCCAGCGCATTAGTGGTTTTTTTAAAATGATATGCGCTATATAAATTCACGTTTTACTTACTTACTTACCCACCCTGAAACACATCGCAAACAAACACTGAACGGCCAGTGTAAAAAACAACGATCAAAAATACTTTGCGTGGTCGGTGCTCGCTTCCCTGTATCCTGCTACCGACCACGTAAGCGAACTCTGCAACTATCGCTCCTATTAACACACTAAACAGCGGAAATCTGAGTTTCCCGTTGCCACTCAAGGACATACATAAATATTTGAGAACCTTAACCCGTCCATCAGCGTCAACGTCCTGTCGCTCGATGACAAATATTTTTGCATCGAGTACTGCAGTCCGGAACGCAATCGAAAACATCACGTAAATTTGCTCCTGCTTAGCCAAGGGGATAAAAGGCACTACGTGTATACCCCAGAATGCGTACGTAATCATCCACAGGCGGTGAAATATAACGATCCAGAGAAGTATACCCTCAAATTTCAAGCCCACAAGAAACAATTCCGCCTCCCATGTTATGTCGTCTGCGACTTCGAATCTTTCCTGTCCCCAGTAGACGACGATGGCGACGAGCACTATGACAGACTAACCCGAGTCATCGACGAGCACTGCGTTTGCGGTTTCGCGTGCCGCCGCGTAACTGACATTGTAGAGTACCAGACCGATCCGGTAGTTTATAGCGGGCCAGATCCCATGTCGGTATTTTACGACCATGTCATGAACGAAAACAAAATTATCGCAGAAATTCTTAAAAATCACAAAAACATGCTCCCGCTCACACACGAACAGCAAACCGAGTATGATGAAGCAACGCACAGGATAACCTGCGTTACAGATTTTAGTGCGAGAAACCGCAAAGTTCGCAACCACTTTCACGTTAGTGGCAATTATCTGCTTCCTGCATGTAGCAACTGCAAGCTACAGTTGAAAATTAAAGAAAGACCGTAAACCGTCGACTTACGATGACGTGGTCGTAACTCCTTAAACAGCAAAAAGCACGTCATGTTTCAAGTAGACAAATTGCGATTTTTAGACTTTTTCCAATTCATTTCAACGTCTTTGGAAAATCTGGTGTCCCTTCTTCTAAACAGCCTGCGGGAAACCTTTGTAAATACGACACAAAATCTCGGTAACGACGATCTCGTATTCGCCAAGGGCGTGTATCCGTACTCCTACATGACCTCCCAGGAAAAATTCGACGAGACAAAGTTACTACGCATATAAGCATTTTACAACCAACTGAACGACGAACCATTAGAAAATGCCGATTGCGAGCGAGCTCAGAAAACGTGGACACATTTTGGAATGCAATGGATTACCACGACCGCTATCTGCTATCCGACGTCCACTTATCGGCGGACGTTTTCGAAAATTTTCGCAACACAATAATGAAGGAGCATAAATTTGATTACCTTCATTTCGTCGCCCTCTCTTCACTGCCATGGACGTCGGCTCTGAAATTTACGGGCGTCGAACTCGATTTGATAACGGATTTCGATGATTATCTGATGATCAAAAACAACATGCGCGGTGACATTGCAAGATCTCACCGCCATGCAGCGGCCAATAATCCGCTCGTGGAGTGTTACGATCCCACTAAACCCAAGAGCTATATCACCTATTTGGATGCTAATAATTTATACGGCGGCGCCATGAGTAATCCACTTCCAGTAGGCAAATTTCAATTCCTACCCCAAACATAAATCCATCAATTCGACCTGATGTCCGCCCCACTCGATGGCGACACGGGATATACCATTGAATGTGACCCGACATATCCTGAATATTTGCACTCGTCGCACAGTGACTACCCGCTCGCACCGGAACACTTAGCGGCCAGTGCCGAAATGCTCAGTACCTTTGCCGCTCAGTTTGTCGATAAACAATCGAAATAGGCTACTCCGAAAATAATACCGAACCTATTCAACAAACACAAATACGTTACCCACTACAATTATCAAAAGCCGTCAGCACCGCGTCCTTCCGCCAAAGCGCAATTATAAATGACTATCTGTTTATGGTCCGTGCGGCCAGACAACAATAACTCTCAATAAATCCATTTCGGTCGGGTTTACGATTGCGGAAATATCTGAATTAATAATGTACAGGTTTTTTACGAGTATCTAAAACCCAAACTGCTGTTCACGAACACACATTTTTTATGCTGTCACATCGAGACGGAAGATTTATATGCAGACATGGCCGAAAACATGGACCTTTTCGATACCAGCAATTTTGAAACGGCTCATCCTCTACATTTCATCCAGAATCATCGCGTTTTCGGAAAGTTTAAGAATGAGACGGTGTCACTTTCTCCTAGCGACTTTGTCGTCTGAGGGCAAAAAAATGTATAATCTGTGTGTACCACACGATCGTAAACAATCGAAAATTCGATCAAAGGACATACAAAGTCAGTCCCTTTGCCGCTCAGTTTATCGATAAACAATGGACATTCTCCAAAAAGTTGATACCGAAGGAACTCAACAAAAATAAATACGTTATCCACTATATAAATTTGTAATTGTACTTGAATCTTGGCCTCATTGTCACAAAAAATTCACCGAATTTTATCTTTTCAACAACGACATTGGCTCAAATCTTGGATCGATTATTGCACCGCAAAACAGCTCATCCTTTATTCCCTCCAGAATCATCGCATTCTCGGAAAGTTTAAGAGTGAGACGGCGTCACTTGCTTTAGCGACTTTGTCGGTCTGAGGGCAAAAATGTATAGTCTCTGTGTACCAAACGATCGTAAACAATCGGAAATTCGAGGAAAGGGCATAAAAAGTCCTACATTAAAAACGGAAATAACCTTCAACAAACCCCAAAATACGTCCGTCACCAACAGTTTTGGATATCCTTCGAACTAAAGGAATCACAAAAACCCAGTTTCGCACATTTCTATCTAAAAATCGTATGGTACCGACAGTTGAAATCAACAAAACGTACCTAAACGCGTTCGATGATAAACGCTACATACTGGACGATGTTGTAACGAGTGTGGCACACGGACATTTCCACGTGATAAACTGTATAATCGCTTGCATAAGTGTGTTAACTTGTCGTTTGCCTGTAAATGATCTATAGTCGTTTGTCTTGTCTTGTCTCGTCGCATGTTTACACATAGTTCTGACTGCTGTTCGTGAGTTTCAATAGGTGGAGTTTCTTGTAATTCTGTGATAGTGCGCACACATACACAGACAGAAGAGAGTACAATGGCCATAGAAAATTAAATATGAGAGAGATAATGCTCAGAACAAAGACGATTTTGATTCTTTTGATTTCCTCGATCGAGTCAAAGTAAAGGTCACCTCGTCAAAAACAAGAACGGGAGCATAGTGAGCATAGCAGATTGGACAGCGCTAAGCTGACGAGTTGTTACATCAACGGGCTTTGGAGTGTTCCCTACTTTAGTCTCGTGTTAACGACTGTTGTGGCTGCTCATAGACAGTCCGCGATCCCGTCTCCTGTAATCTCGGATTATTCCAACAAAATTTTTCACAGTAAATCTCTGCGGCGACTGAGGAGTGGAATAAAGGCTACAAAACTGCGATTAGGGGTATTGTAGACTCCAACGCCGCTGCATGTTGCCCCTCTCGAGCAAACACGGTACGTCACCTGGGATAGGCATCTTACTTATTAAGCAGTGTGCTGATCACGTACCTGCCGGTGGTCGCTTGTCCTTATTAGGTTTAAGGGTATCTCGAATTTTGTCATAGCGTTACGGCACTCATTAACCTCAGTGGCGCCGGCTTAAACAGATTGTCGAAGTCACTGATTATCAGCTCAACTAGACTGATAAACGAAGTCGGGTCTGCCAATGCATCCACGAAGTAATCGCGTGCAATGTTTCACGTGCCGAATGGTTTAGATTTGGAATGGCCAATGATGTGAGTCTTCGGATGGCGGAATGCAGACTTTGCAGGGTTTTATTGGTTCTTCGATTACGTACTTCGATTCAGAATTTGTCTGCTTGATTCGGTCCACCGTATCGTTCGGTTAGGGTTTTCTTCAGGCTCTTCAACGAATTCGTCTTTGCTTGACGAATCAGTATTTAGATCCATTGATCTGTTCCGTTTCTTCTTTGTTTCTTTTTTACAGCACTTCGGTCTGGCAGTTTGTGTTATTCGGTCTCTGCCGAACTACTGCTGCCTACAAAGACCAAGTGTTTTAGATGCAGAATTCTTTGCTTCGTTTTTCGCATTCGTCGTTGTCTTCGTTATTCAGTTTCTCTTTTACCTTTCAACTACTAGGTGTTCGCTGGGCGAGTACGATTCGGTCTTGTCGATCTTGCTTCGGCGTCGTACGTTCACCGAACAGGCTACAGGATTGTCCAACCGTTCCAGCATTCGCCATGGTCTCATTCGCTTCGGTAGAGCAATCTATCGTGATACTCTTCGGATGTTTCCCAGCCGTTTGGAATGCCGAATCAGGTGAAGCTACTTCGGACAATTCTGCTCGGACTACAGTCAGCCTTCGGTTCGGTTGCCAGTTTACTTCTGGAAAGGTGGTGATCCATCTCTTTCGTCTGGCCATTGGTTACGTTGTACGATAAAGGAAAGCAAAAGTAAAGTTTGGCTATATTAACGTGCGCTTAAAAACCGACTACATGAGTCAAGCTTAATCTACCGCACGGAACCGTTCAGACACCGAATAGCTGCCTGAGAATTTAATCTCATAGCATGCCCGTCAAACCCAGCCAAACCGGGCCAAACCACTTGCCCGGAACCAGGACTGAACCTGGGCCGCACAAGTGGCCAGCCGGCTGAGCTAGCAGGCATAGCCCAGTGACTTAACAACTGAGCTAACTAGGCAACCGATACAGGATATTCGGTTCCATGACCGAATCCAACTCGTGCTTCGGACTGGGCGGTAGTTCGTTGTCGTACATTTTCTTCTTGCTCTTCCGTTTCTGAATGTCCACCTTCGGTTGGGCGTCACTATAATGAACTTGGCTTCTGACTGCGGTTCGGTGTCTGAAGTGGTAGGACCTTCATTAGAAACTGTGGTATTTTCTTCTACTGTTCGGTTCCTGACATTGTCTGGCATTAGAAAACTTGGTAGCGAATTATGCACGATCGGGTTCGTAAGTTCGGGCCCAAATGATGATGGTTATTTCGCTGGTATACAATTTAGAGGGACTGCTTGTTTGTTATGACATTCAGAGCAGCTAATGCCGGCGATTACTGCCATTCGGCGTTTTTATAGTGAGCGGAATTAGCTCTTGTGCTGCATGACGTAATTTATGTCGTTGTGCGATTGTAATGTGCCGTTAAAGCATCGTGTGAAATATGCGCTACGTTGTGTGACTTGGTAGTTCGGTTTGGCGTGACTGAATGGGGAAAACTGCTTCGATAGCGGCCGAATCGTTACAGTTTTGTAGTAGAAATGTGCAAACGTTTGTATCTCATAAACTCTACAAGAAAGATTGCTCAAATTTGCACCATGTAAATAGTAGTTATTGTGGTGAAAACAGCAGCAAATTCGTTACATTGTGTTTGAGTTACAACGGTTTGCATTTTAACGCCACTTCAGTTGGTATACACCGTGTCTCAAAAAGCCGGACCCCTACAAAATTTTGGCATAACTTTTTACAAAACAAGCCGGTTGTGGATAATTTTTGGCAGAGATGATCATGAAGGTAAAGCCTACTACCCATGCGTATAAAGTTTGGAATAGGTTGAGAACGACCTGCGTGAGCATCATTGTAAAACAGCGCATCGGTCTACCTCGCAAGTTCGACAATGGAGTTTCTTATGAAACACGTGTCACTTTTTAGCATAACTTCACCGAATGCTCTAATATCAATATTATTTCACGTATATAATTTTATTGTCAACACTGTTTCGCGAAAATTGTGCTTAAGCAGGTTAATTGGTGAGATATTTATCGTAACACGCTTCCAATAACACGCAAGTCATGAAGTGACTCGGTCTTCACTGAAGATTAAAGTAATTTAAAACATTTCTTCTGTCAAGACAATGCGAGATATCGTAAGTTACAGCAAGTGTTCAAAGTGTTGTCCTTTATTCTTGACACATGACCCGAGTCGCTTGCTCCACTGGTCTATCGCCTTGTCAACAATGGTCTGTTCAAAATTCAGACCACATGCGAAGAAATGAAGTCAGGTGTTTCTTGACATAGAAAAACAACTGTCGAACGTGCACACTGTACCGGTACGACACCGGCGCACTGGCCTGCTAGTAGGCTAACCTGTTTAAACACAACTTATGCGAAACGCTATGTAAACTAAAATTATGTACGTCAGATAATATTGCTATTGGAGCATTTTGGTGAAGTTATGCTGAAAAGTGACACGTGTTCCCTAAGATAATCGACTGTCGAACTTGCGTGGTAGACCGAAGCGCTGTTTTGCAGTAATGCTATGGCTGCTATAGCAACCACCCGTCTAGTAGACAATACCTTTGCGATCGTCTCTGCTAAAAATTATCCATAACATAAATAACCATGCCGGTAGAGTCGATTCGATCGCTACGGTCGCACTACTATTGCGACGCGGTAAATCGCAAGCGGGGATGTGGTTGGCATCGCGGAGATCAGCAAATGACGGAACTATCCCTGACGAAAAGAAAACGTAGCCGCACAGCCAGGGAAACGACACGTCACCATTGATTGTTTGTCACTGATGTCACGTTTTTTCCTAGGCGTCTGCTTAGAACTGACTATTACAGCGTAACCGCAACCGGCTTGTTTTGGCAAAGTTACGCCAAAAAATCGTAGGAATCGTGTTTTTAATATACGTTTTTCTTGCATTCTGTTTCAAATTTTAAACCAAATTTTTACTTCCCAAGGTAGTGCAGCAGCATATTGAAGGTGTGGTGGAAAATGTTGCATGCATTTGTTGTAATTTTCATACACTTTCTAAAAATCGGTTAGACTCTTAAGGTTTGACTGAATTAAGGCCGATTACTTTCGGGATTACTTTTTGACTCACCCGGTATGTAATTTGCGATTTTCGTTTCATAATTGCTTTGTGTGAAAGAAAGACGTCAGAATGTAGTAGTAGGCTAGGGCCTACATGATACCAATAATACTACTTTGATAATAGTGTGGGTTCCGGGGCTTAGTGACTTATTTGAGTATATAGGCGCTTTATAAATAAGTTTATCTATCTATCTATCTATCTATCTTAGAATAGACCCACTCCCTCACCTGGCTGGATGTCGTAAAAGGCGACTAAACCAGGCACCCCTCAAGCTCCATTGCCTCATCTGATTACTGACGATAGTCTGGAGTAATACTGTCTTTGCACAATGTTCGGGGCAGTTTATAGGTCCAGCAGATTGGGTTTTTGTTACAGTGGGACCCTTGCTCTGTGATTAGCCTAGAGGCGGTTGCCTACAATTCATATGGAGTGGTTCTGGTGGGACTAAAGATTATCTCAGTGGTCAAGTCGTTTCCTTCAGTGTTTTGACGCTGTTGGTTGGGTCATCTGGCCTGTAAAAATTGTTCCCGAAATGACCTATAAAGTGGCAAGTGGGACATTAAGCCTCTACGCACACACCCCTACATAATACGTAGCACGGATTGGTATCATTGTTACAGGGACAGCCGGGTGAGAAAGGTTACAATGGAGATACCGGCTTACCGGGATTTGACGCAATTCCCGGCGCAAAGGTACTTATACTTCGTTCGTACGTGGCTATAGTGCAATATTTACATCAGTTTTTCAACTTTACATTGCTGTAGCAATTTTATTGTTTCAACTACTCGTTCAATCAGATGCAACATTACAAAGGAAAATGCAGAAACAGGTAATACATTACATTACCCGCTATCACATAATGTCAGTCATTGCAAGTTCTATAAAGGTACAGGTAGGCGATAGTATACGTTTGTCTGTGCAGGGAGACCGAGGTCCGCCTGGGCTGCCCGGGGGACTCGGCGATGAGTGGGTTGAGCGCGTTCGACTCATCAAGGCAAGTGCCACTCTTTCAGTCTGTCTGTCTGCCAGTGTCATGTGTCTACAAAAGGGAAGATGTAGTGTGTGCGCTTTGACGTGTGGACTGTTTACCGGAGACTTGCGATTAAAACTAGTTTATCGCTAGTTTTGGACTGAAGTTACAACACAGTTTTAGCCTGCTCGTCAGTTTTAGTGTCGTGTTCAACGTGATTTGTTTCCCTTGATATTTCATCTACCATTAACCGTTGTACGTTACTACAGAATTCCCCATTCAAGACCGGCTAAATGTAAAAGTAGGGGTAAGTTGGCCGGTTTGGACGGTCCAGATAGTACAGTTGGCTCCAAGCCAACCCTAACCCTAAGCTAGGCCTCTACCCCTAGGCTATAGAAAATTACAGCCAACTGCCAAAATTACACCACGGCAATCATCTTGTTAGCGGGGAATTATCTTTCGATCAACGAACGCATTAATCAATCAACTACATGATTAACGAGCTGTGTGTTGGTCAGCCAAATCATGTATTTCTTTCAAATTGGTTTGGAGCTCCGTTAAATACTCTGAGTTTTTTTCCCGCCGAATGTGGTAATCAGTTTACCCTGCTCCAAGATTCTTTGATCAGTGATAAGGGGTTACTAGGATTTTGTCCCATAACCATTATAAAAGGACTTATTCCCAATGACTGGTTAGTTGCCTTGCATATGCTCCACAGCACCAGTGGTATCAGTTTGTGCCACTGCTCAGGATACAATTTACGTACACGAGCCAGTGTTTTCTTAACCGACTGGTTAAGCCTTTCCATCAAAGAATTGCCTTCTGGATGTAATGCGGTCGACCAGATGGGACTGCAGCCGAACATTTCAAGAAATTTCATGGTGAGCTCTGCTGTAAAACATGTCCCTTGATCTGAGGTAATTTTAGATGTAATTCCGACTCGTGGAAAAACATCAATGAGGAACTCACATACTGCTTCAGATGTAGCTGCCCTCAACGGATATGCAAATGGGTATCTCGTGTGAGAGTCAGTAAGACAGAAGCAATATTTGTACTTGCCGTGTTGAAATAATGGACCGATAATATCCATATATAAGTGTGAAAGGGGTACTGGATCCCTTGGCACGACCAAAATATGAACCCGGTCTTTCACAACAGTTCTCGCCCTCATGTGACACTCATGACACTGATTGTCATAACTTTTGATGGTTTTCCTCATACCATCCCAGTAGAAATTAAAACAAATTTTTTTCATTAGTTCGCTTAATCCCTTGGTGATACGTGTCATGTACCAGGCGACAAATTTCAGCAATTCGATTTTGTGGCAAGCACAGTTGCTCCACTTTCTGGCCTAAGACTTCATCAAAATGGTATAAAAGACCATTTTTCACAAAGTGTCCTTTATTGGCCTTGGCCTGTGCCCATGCTATCTCTAAAGAAATATCAGATAACTGTTAAGTTGTTAAGTTCTGAATTTCTCAGCATTGGCGTTCCCGCCTGGATGAATGACAAAGATTGCAACGACATACCGTTGTCATTGTTGGTGTCACCATTTAACGACTCTACCGTTCGGTCAGAATTCATTGAATTCGCTGACATTTAACTCTATTAACCCTGACCCAATTTTATTTCACTGCCATGAACTTTGCAGTTCTGGACTGTCACGATCAAAACTGTGTGTGACCTTGTCCAAAATATGGGTCTCAGATTTAATTACCGCCGAGTCATCTACTGGTACCACCGATCGCTTTGGTACATTTTATGCACTTAACTCATTCAATTCTTCAACCGCTGAACCACATAGAATAACCTCAACATCTGTGATGAGTGCACACACAGCGAAAATAACATTCAACGATGGTGCGATGTTTTCGAAGCCGATGCCTGGGTCCGGTTTGATATTCAGTGCGACCAATCTAGCCTCTACCAATTCCCCCAAAACACCAGGAATTTTTACCGTACCAATGGAAACCAAGTTCCAATAATAATAATTATTATTATTACAATAATAATAATTATTATTATTATAATAATAATAATCCGATTTAAAACTTGGCTACATGGATAACGTTTCCTTGGGAGGCCCAGTCGACATGGTAGTCTCAGACGTTATAGAGATATCTAAGGTCGGCAGCAGCATGGGTTTAACTCTTAACCCGTCAAAGTGTGAACTCATTGCACACCATGATCTATCTGTGAAAGATGACTGTTTGCTGTCTTATGTGAGAGTGAATATCAGCGACG
>Ga0126335_1001251_pt1 | contig 13992 bp, 14 predicted proteins | sample OlaspJWI45metaG_FD_108409 | JGI IMG/M metagenome (GOLD analysis project Ga0126335, IMG submission 108409) | Marine gutless worms symbiont microbial communities from Oahu, Hawaii - Olavius sp. 1 OAHU.JWI-45 metaG | ecosystem: Host-associated > Annelida > Digestive system > Unclassified | place... | reverse complement strand
TTGTTGGGCAGAAGGAGGGGGGTTGCAGGGAAGCCCGACTGGTTGGGCAAAACAGCTAGTATTGTATAATTCACTTTACCGTTGGTGGTTAATGCACTGCTGGTTTAAGACTTATACATTAGTTTATCAGTTTCTTGCCTGTTGGTTGTTACCTGTGCACATGCTGCGAGCAGGTATTGTTTTTGGCGGCATCTGTCTGTGTGTCTGTTCACAGAAAATCTTGAAAACTACTGTTTGGAAATCGATGTAACTTGGTAGGAATATGTCCCATGGGGAACGCTAGAAGTGGTTGGAAGTTGGTGAAATTTGTCCTTTGACTTTGAGGGCTATTTTTGTACTTTTTAAAATTCAGGCTGTATAATTTGAATGGCTTAACCTAGTAACTTCATTTTCAGTTTGAAGACACATCTTCAGAATATCTAGGTCATGGTTCAGTTTCAAGATCATGGGTCCAAGGTCAATGTTACAGCAGCCATAAAGCAGTGGCATGCAGTTCAAAAACTACTGGCCAGAAATTGCTGGGCTGTGGTCGGAATATCTGTTACGATATCTCTTGAAGTAAATCGGAGCTTTTGACCTTTGACCATGAGACATATTTTTGGTATTTTTTTCAGTTCAAACTTGAGTTTTAAATGCCTTCAGCTAGCAGCTTCATTTTCAGTGTGAAGGTACATCTTTAGAATATTTCGATCACCTTCGAGTTTAAGGTTATGGGGTTAATCTCAAGGTCACGGTCGCAAAACGGGAAGTGCGCGGGTTTGTGCTGCCCTTGGACACGGTTGAATTGGTTCTTTCTTTGCCTTCGCTTAGAGAAACCTGCACCGGTGCTACACACAGTTTTCCAGTTGTGATGTCGTAGTTGGTTGTTTATAAGTTGCAATGACATTTTTAGTCAAATGTAATGAATGTGGTAAATAAGAAGTTGTTAATAAGAATGATTATTAATTTTTAGTATGTAGTGACATTAAATTGTAAAGCAAACCAGCCGTGGACTTTGTCAGCAAACTTCTTTGTATTTAAAGAGCTTTTTATAAAATTTCTTGGTCTTTTTTTAAAGAATGACTTTGTGGGGTTATTTATTTTGAGTTGCCTGTGTACAAAATATCTAAGTTGTGCTTCAACCTCAGTACCATCTGATGTGTTCTAATAGGGTGATAACAGAAAACATTCAGCTGCCGAGAATAACGAGGATTTTGCTGATTTCACGTCAGCAAATGCCAACGGTGACTTTGCGGATTTTAATCCTCGTGCTGGCGAACCTGTTGGTATGTTCGCTGTCTAATACGTCATTCACATTTATAGACATAGTCTTCAAGCTGTGTACTTGGGTTTGCTTCTGTCCAAACCACCGTTTTGTAGACTTCTTTGCTCTTAGTGCTGGCTTGAGTCTTTTCCTCCACTACTCTGGTCTTTGTCTGGTGATTTGCTGTGTAGCAAGTTTATGGTGTTTCATTTTTGTTGCTGGCCCTCCATTCTTCACAATCTTCTGGTATTTTACTTTCGTGTATTCTGAGGACACAAGGTCACTTAGCGTATGTGTCCTTATGTCTTCAGTCACTCAGTGAAGAAACAGGTTGAAGGTACCATAGATATCGTTGTGGTTAAGTTTTGAGTAGAAACACTGTATTGTTAAAGTGCTAAGTTGATGCAGCAGCCAGTTGTCAATATTTCAGATTTTATTTATTGGTGTAGTTGCTGTGGTTTCCAGTCTTGGTTCTGTAATCTCCCACACATTGAGTTATTGCAGTTGCTTATGAACTAATTACGTCATACATATTACACGACCAAGAGATTTTTACCTTTGATGTTTTGCTCTCTATCACAGACCTTCGTCAAAAGAAGCTTGTTCAGTGCTTCTTTTGCTGGTTGCCAGGGTAGGAAGTTGCTGTCAAAGTATCTAAGTTGATATGTTTGCTGCATTGTTATCGTGATGTTTATCTTTGGTTTCATTGTGTTGCCTTCAGTGCTTTGACGCTGTTGGTTGGGCGGCAGGAAGGTTATCCGGCCTGTAAAAAACCTTGGGGGTTGTGGGGTTGGGGGCACCATTAGTCCGGTTGGGGTGGCACCCACCCTGACTGTTGGTACCTCTGCATCCATTATCTTCCCCTGCTCTATAAAAATCCAGAAGACAGGAGGTGGGGAAACTCAGCCTGAATGCAGCACAGCTCTATGCCAAGGCAGAAGGCAGAGTGTTTCTTCTGGTACTGGCCTACCCGGGTTGTCCCGGAACAAAGGCCGTTAAACGGTTTTGTGTGTGTGTTCATTGTGTTGTTATTGGTGCAGCTGCTCCTCCGAGTTCATCAGTATCTGCTGTTACAAGAAAGCCGAGGCTGTGAGTTCTTTAGACTTTGAGATTCTTTTATTTTCCTTGTAAGGTATTTTATGAGTTATGAGTGAACAACATGACTTGTAATTTCTAGGGTTGGGCCAATACTGACATCAAGTACCGAGTAGTAATCGATACTAGATGGTATCGAGCAGTATCAAGTATCTAACAATACTAAGCCTGTACTTGCAGGAGGCAGTCTGGTTGGTCTAACGCAATGGTAGCAGTGATTATAATATCTGCAATACGTCGGCACCGCACCCATCGCTGAATGGCCAGTTGAGTAAAGTTGAGAAGCAGGTGTCATTGGAGAGCAGTAGAGGGTCGGCCACCACAACTCTAGACGCAAGCTTTTCCCATTTACTTAACTAGGCCAAAGCATGAACATCTGCCGCTCACTGAGACAAGACCACCCACACATCTCAGGCGTTGGTGGTGTTGGCGGCTGCAGCAAAACTTTCTACTTCACATCGGATGTGCCAGACTCCAGCGTCACTTAGCAGTTGTCCTCACTTTTGGACAAGCCACGAAATGACAGGTGCAGTATGTCAAGTGAGAGAGGAGTGTGGAGCAACTGTATACTCCCAGTGACGTCACACCGCAACGTGTAGGCCTACAATCTAGGATATTATGATGTGAAATGCCGGTGATACATTTATACATTGATACCATAAGCTCATTGGCCTGAACGATACATGGCTGGTAACGTTTTGTACACTTTTCTCATCATACTCCTCACTGGAGCCAAGACACGCCTTTCACGGTCCACTGCCTTCCCGCATGCAGTGCAGTGTGTAGGCCTATTCTGAGAACTGAGAGATGACGCCAAGCTAAAGTATATATGCATGTTTCTGTCAACCATAAGAAGTAGCTGCTGGCCCTCTTGTTTTTTGACACTCTCTAAAATTTCTACCATATGTTCAGTGAAATGTCCAGTATCAACGTTTTAACCCTAGTAGTTTCTTAAAAACTAAACGTGTGTGTTGCATACTACAATTAGCATCTAGATATGTGGTCTTACCTAAAACCTTTGATTAGTGAAGTATGTGTTTTTATTTGGATCTGTTCAGCTGACACTGAACGTTGATTATCATTTCACTGCCATAGCGTACAATCTGAGTCAGTCAGCGGCTTGGACCAGAAACATCAGCATTCTTTGATCATATTTTGTCATTGAGTTTGCCTTGTTCTGTGTGTTTCAATGTTCTGTATACCAGTAGTGCAGAGAGTATTTTTTGGTGTATGCAGACCGAGTGGTAGTGACTTCCAGCCATTTGAGTCAGCGCCTGCAGTATTGTCAGCTCCTTTACCTTTACAGTCAACCTCACTTGCACCGGTGACTACAGCTGCCCCGCCTCCATCAACCGCAAGTAACGTTCCACCGCCAAGTAACGTCGATCTTCTCGGTGACCTCGACCTCGCACATCCGTCCATGCCTTCTATGACACTACCACCATCCGTACAGCCAAACAGCTTTGCGTCGCTGCCTTCTGTGCCTCAGTCCAGCGTGTTTTCTATGACTGTACCGGTGTCCGCTAGCTGTGTACCGGTGTCTGGTAATGCCGTGGTTCCTGCTCCATCAATGACTTTCACATATCAACAGCCAAATGCCTTAGCATCAGTTCCCGCTGCAGCTCCAGCTGCCAATTCCATGGGAATGGTATGTTTTGTGCCCGTATTTTGGAATGTGTGCTATGGTTCTTAAACAGTCGCCGTGTTTATTGTGTCCTGACTTAACTGATATCAACCATTTAATGAAACATACTTAAGATGATCAACGTCTCTGATCTTTTGACGATACAACTTCTTCTACAAAGCTCCCAAGAACAAGAAATAACTGGATGAATGTCTGGACTATTCGGTTGACAGTTTTCCAGTTTGATAAACTCTGCTACATCACGAGAGTGTAGGTCTAACAGTCGGGTGATATGACGCCAGTCTGTATGACAATATCTCACTAAACAATGAAAATTGTTTGAGTGTAGAAGACGGTGTCAACACGCTGGAGTAATGCTAATGTCAATATCAGTCTGGACGATCTCGGCGGTCAGCTCAGCAAAACACAGAAGTCAGCGGCACCGACCATGAAAGAGCTTCAGCAGCAGCAGACTTCCACACCTGGCAGAGGTTTCTTAGCACTCGTACAGTTTTACAAAGCTGGTAGGAAATAAAACAGTTCAATATTTTAGCTTGAAAAAGTTACGTTTAATTAATGATTATTTTTTATTAAGAATGAATGTTACAAATTGGCTATGGAAACTGCTTTCACGACAAAACATTTTGTGGGAATTTTTCCTGTAGTGTGTTAAGCTGGAATGTTTATTGGCTCTGGAAAAAGAATTCAAAGAGTTGTTGGCATTAACAATTTGATAGATTTTGCCATTATGCTGAACCCATTTCACCACTTTGTAATTTATCTTAAATATGAGAGGTTAATCAAAATTTAGCACAGTTGGTCGTTAAACTTGCTGGCATTTGTTGCTAGAGTAGCAAGCATACGTTCTTCTACAGAAACACTCGTGCCTATAGAGTTGAGAGATATTGGTACATTCGTGTTGTGAAAATTCACAGGCTTTTGATATTAGTCATAGTTGGAAATACTGTGTGTTGCATTAATACCTACTTTATTTTACCAAATTAACATTAACAGAATGCACTTGAGATGCACAGAAACAGTTTCTGGTAATAGTATGCATTGACTGGAAGACATGCCTGATTCTTAGAAATGACGTTGTGTTTATTTTTGTCAACAAATGCCATTTTGTGTGATGTAATCAGTGTCTACAAGTTATTGTTATGATGTTGTTGTTTAGACTCGATGCAGCCACAGCCAGTGAGCGTTGCGCAAGGTATGACGGGAATGCAGCCTGGAACTGTGGTAAGTCCAACGGCGGTGATGGGCGGAGCTCGACCCACCATGATTGGTCTGCCGTCAGCTGCCACAGTTAACTCTGGACCAATAGTAGGCATGCAGCCACAGCCAGGCATTATGGGAATGCTGCAGCAGCCGAACATGTACGGTATGCAGCAGCCGGGATTGGTCGGCATGCCATCGCCACAGCAGCAGATGATGATGGGAATGCAAACTGGTATGATGGGAATGCAGTACCAACAGAATGCACCAATGGGAATGCACTCCGCTATGATGCAACCTGGACTGATGGCCAACCAGCAAAAAGCCAACACATTGCTTGATGAATTGTAACATTTGCAATCCTATCTATGCATATTACATACCATATAATCATGATTGCAGACGTCACTCTGTATACCCACAGTACATTATGTCTTTGTTTTTACCGTTTATTTTCCACCCATACAAGATTTTCTTGTTGCTGCATTCGGCACAACTGCACGGTACATGTGTTATAAAAGTCACAGTTATGTTGCTAGTTTTTATAGCTGCTGTTTGTGCACTGTATCTTGTTAGAGTGCAATTGTAGGCTTCATCTACTATCTGTGAAAAGTCATGATGTTTCTTAGTTGATATTTTGTGGCCCAGAATATCTTACGTGGTTACGGTTTTGTAAAGTTTTGAAATATTGCTGACTTAGCTAGTCTTGGAATTTCAGTTTTGACCAATCGGTGGTTGATTAGTTTAGAAGAAAAACGAGTTAAAATAATATACACATTTGTATTCTTGTGTGGTCTGTGGCTCTAAAGGAGAATATAGCATCTGGTAATTTGGCGTTCTTTTATAATAATCAGTGATTTATTAAGTTCTATTTTCAGTGATTTTACTTCCCAGAAAACTTTAAAAAGTGTTTTCCGAGAGTCTTGGAACTCAGCATTTTCTACTTTTAGTTTTTGTATGAACACTGTGGAGACATAATGACGTAGATTGTGTTGGCTTGACTGCTGCTGCTGGTCTGTTACATACATATCTTGTGATGATTCTCTGCCTGATTATATGGCAATAATTTTATTATTTTTGCTTCTTCTGTCGCATAATGTTGTTGCCGTTTCATTTTTGTGTCACTAACGTTTTCGGAAATTATCCGGAACGGAAAGTTAATATTTATTGTTAACTACACTTAATTTTGGCTACAAAATTTTCCATTATGAATTAAGAACTCAGAACTGCCAGCGTTATTTTGTAAATATTTGTCCATAATAACTTCTCATTTAACAGTTAATTACTTGTCACTTTCTTAGGCAGTTTTGTTCGATGTAACAAGAGTTAATATTATAAAACCGGTCATTACAGGAAGGATTTGTAAATACTGTTTCCCAACATATCATTCATACTTATGTAGTCAAAGCTGGCATTGTGATCGTTCATTTCCAGCTTTCCCTCTGTTTGTATCTGTGTAATGAATTATGTTGTGCATTCACATATTGTGTATGCTTTTCTTTGTAATAGTGCAGTTGATTTTTTGTGAAACTTATTTTGTCAGGGCTGCAGTGGTGGGCACGGCTAACCGAATAGTTAGCTTTGATAACTGCTAATCTGCTAACTCAGAGGTTTACTTCTTTAACGTTAAACCACTAGCGAAATTAGCGGAAGCTTGCTTTATGTGAATTTATCTTCGGTTGCTATAATACTATAAAACCCTTATAACAGATACAGAAAGCTGAAAGTTTATATAGATGTGAAAGTTTAATATGTTCACTTCAGAACAGTTTGCGGTGGCCTGCATAATATACATTTTCAAATAAGAAAGCATCTGCTGTGGCTATCCAGAAACGGTATTTGTTCGTTTTGGCATGGACCATTAGAAGCTAAAACTTTGTTTGATTTACTGCCTATAACATCATTCTGGTGGGACTGAAGCCTATCTCAGTGGCCAACTGGCTTCCTTCAGTGTTTTGACGCTGTTGGTTGGGTCATCTGGCCTGTAAAAATCGTCCCCGAAATGACTTATAAAGTAAAAAGTGTCGAGTGGGACGTTAAACCTCTGCTCACTCACTCACTGGTGAGAAAAAGTGTTAGCAGACTTAAGTTAGTGGAAGATAATTGATCTGCTAACAGTTTTCAAAGTTAGTGGAATCGCTAATCCAGTAACGAAAACGTTGGCTTCGCTGATCAGCAGAACTGTGCCCACCACTGCAGGGCTGTAAGCACTTATAAAAAGTGGTGGGTGCTGTATAAATTGTGCTCGATTAATGGCATATGCATAATTTAAAGCAATAGTGAATTGATCATTTTGAACATTTTGTCAAAAGTGTATCAAATGTGTTCGATTTTCAATACACATTAATGTGTCGTAGTGTTTTTATGAACCACATATCACCTATGAAACAAAAACACAATATAGCATTTTACATACCTGGCCAATGGCTGTATTGTAGATTTCTAATAGTGTAGGCAAGTAAACGTTGATTATAAAGTTAACTGAACAAGTTTGAATTATTTAGAAATTTGTAACTGTTGGTTAGCAGCCCTGGCATTTATTGAATCAAAACTTTTTTCATATTCATCTGTTTCTGTACTATGGTGTCTGGGATGTGGTTTAGTTGTATGCATGCGGAAGTATGTTTTTAGTCTGTGATCTTGTTGGTGCCACGTTACTTGTGATTGTAGGTAGACTTCACTATCACTGTAGCACATATTTACATATTCTTCTATCCACTTGCTAGTATTACAATCCACACACACTAATGCATGGTTGTATTGCTGTACATGCCCATAAACTGTATACGGGGTTTCCATGCATACTTTAAAGTCTTGGAATATTTATATGCCATCTATATATACGTCATCTGGTCTGTACAAATGGTCCCCAAAATGACCCCTAATGTGTCAGGTGGGACACTAACCTTTACCCACTCACTTATTATGTTACAGTGTCTTGTCAGTCTGTCTGTCATCGCATTTAGTTTCTGGAGGATAACAGGATTTCCTTTGCTCCCAAAGTGACCCAAACTTTATACATGTATAGGCCAGACACGGGTCTCACTTGGGATTGCTTTTGGGTTCATAAGGTGACTCCAAGGACAAGCAGCTCAGCAATGCTCTTGTTTCCAGTTTTTTGTGGTGCAGAAAGGCCTTCAAAGTGGTTGAATTTGCAGCTGAAATTCCAGAAATGTGTTGTGTTTTGTACATTACAGTTCTTTGCAAAAAGGCAGTCATTGCAGTGATTGTTATTTTCTTGACCAGTTTGTTTAGAATTAAATTGACATGTTTAGGCCATACTTATGCAGACAAACAATACTGATGCAGCTTTGTTAATGTGGTCCTTGAAAATCATACATGTTGTCTGTTTTTGGGAGCCCTGTGTGCATCGTGCTTGTTTCTGTTCGTTAATAATTATATTCCAGTTCTGCATGTCTTGAATTGTCATCCTTGTGTTGAATTGTTGCAAAGTATATGAGCGATTGTTGATATTCCATGCGTGTTGGTAGTGTATTGTGTGAAACGTTGCTCACTGTCACTCATATGTGCCTTCGATGTAGTAATTCAGCATGTCTGTAACTACTGGATTTCTCACCGAATTTAGTTGTTCTCCCAGAAGTATTTATTTACAGGAGTGAGCAAAATGATATCTGGTCATAATTGTGGTAATTGTCATCTGAGACCTGAGTAATGTTTATTGGATATACAGGATTCTGGTTGGATGGCACAGTGCTGGGTGCTGGTCAGAGCCCATCATCACATGGCTGGCTTCCTTCAGTACTTTGACACTGATGGTTGGGTTAGCTGGCCTCTAAAAACCATCCCTGAAATGACCTATGAATTATAATGTTTTGAGTGGAACGTTAGGCCTCTTTCATTCATTCATACTCATTGTCACATGCTCACTGGTACGTCGCTTGTTGTGAAGACAGCAATCTAAAGCAACATAAAAGTCACTGAAATTTAGCCGAAATCTTTACCAAAAATTTGGTTGGTTTTGATTGGTAGACATGCTGTAATTGCATGGGAGCTTAATGTGCAGGATATTTGTGCTGCTGTCGTGAATGTGAGTTTGTGGTGAACTGTGAAATGTGTCTGAATTAGTTCTGTAAAGTGATACACCAACAGTATTTCTGTGTGCATACGTGCTGTGTGTGAGAGTTCTAATTTTGTCAGCTCTGGGAAGCAGGAAAGCCGAACGTTTACTTAACAGTAGCAGTCTGTTTTTTTCATTCTGTGGGAAGTCATAAAAGGTGTGTCACGTGGGATGTTAAGCCTTTACTCATTCACTCAGTCTCGTAAAAGCTTGTTGTTTAATATAAGGATGGAACTCTGTGTGAAACGTTTGGCTTTGTTTTGTTACTTTGCAGAAAACAACATCTGTTTATGTGTAACAGTATTGAAGTTTTAAGTTACAGCATTTGATACACATGAACAGCATCATTTATTGTATGCCAGTTACATGATAAAAATATACATAATTATATGCATGTGCATAAAAATGATAATTCTCCCGACATGTCGTGTCTCAGCTCAGCCATTGCACATGTACTTAATCTTTGATCGAAGTTTGTATCGTGGTAATCGTGTATTTTTCACGACAGGTGTTGACATGTTTTTGGCCTGATTATTTGGCTTGCATACTTATTTAGACATAACTTGTTTAGTGTTTGTTTGCCATGATAGGATTATACATCTTTTCCAGCACTGCACTGACGGATTGATTTTGTGATCTTTCCAGCTAATGCAGAGCATGTTTGTAAGTGTAGCACAGTTGCAGACAGCTCAAACACATGTATTTCAAGTTTTTTTAATGTCGCCAGCTCTCTACTATGCAGAACTACACACTGTCTACAGTTGTGACTGGATTGTATCCAAACTTTTGTATTCAGCAGTTGAATTTGAACACCAACAGCTGTTCACAACCGGTTCAGTATAAATGGTTTCACTAAACCCCGACCTATTAACCAAACTGAGAGGTTCTGACCCCAGTCTTTCCGTGGCCAGTGTGAGCATCTCTAGCTGTACAGTAGCAACAGTCAGTGGTGTGAAGAGTTTTGGGTCATCATTCATTGTGGTCTCATTCAGTATCATGTCAACAGCCCTTTCACGCCAGAGCTTTGCGTCACGTTCATTGACCGCGACGCAGCAAACACTATTGCCAGCTCATTGATTGGGGCACGCCTCGACTACTTCAGTTCACTGCTTTACGGAACATCGTTTGCAAACATTGCCAAGCTGCAAAAATATTTGTAGTATTTAAACATGTTTCTCAGTGCTCCGGTGCGGAGCACTGAGGTTCACAGATGGTGAAATCAGCTAGGTCTGGTTGGGTTTATTCTCCAAACGATATGTCAGGACTGAGAAGGCCTAAGAACGTCGGATTTGGCACAGAGGTGGCGTTTAGTACGAGGATGATGCGTGCACTTGGATTTTTGGAAGTTTTTAATGGTGGCAAAGTTTGCAAAAACGCCAGTTTTCCAAAAACACTCGCACTGTGGCGCCACGTATACGCAGAAACGGCGTATACGTGGCGCCACAGTGCGTGTGAGACCCTGTGATCATAGTCACCTTACTTGTGAATTTGTACTCCACAAAATACTAGGCCCCGATTTTTTCGTGATTTTGGCATTGATGCTTAAATGGTTGGAATAGTGGCTACTTTTTGACTCGCCCGATATATGATAGTTAAGTGTCTAGCGCACATTTTGTCCAGAGTTGTAAAGGAAGAAATACGTTTTTTCGTAACATCTTTCAGTTCTTAATGTTTCGTCTATAGTTAGCATTGGAGATTAGCATTAATTCTGTGTCGACAAGTTTACTAGTTTAAATATTTAGTCATCAGCAAACTGTAAATATCAAATGAAAGCTGAATGCCTGATGCCGTTAGATTCAACGAAGAACACTTATTGGAGCAAAACTGCTACAAAATGGACAAAAATCAACAAAGTACGCGATTCAGTTTGCGACTATAATGGCGGATTGCGTGCGATAATTTCGACGTCTGTAGAGGAAAAACGCTCTGGTGTTTGGTGTTAATCACGTACTGTCCGAATGCATGAGGCAAATGTTGGTGGATTGTACTTTGAACAAATGTTGCGCCATGCGAGTGTCAGATTTTCCAGCTTTGCCTCATCATATAGTCGAAGTTGACGTCCTTGTCGATGATGGTGCTGTAACCCATGTAGTAGTCGACAAACTCGCGCTTGGAGATGCGTTCACATTTCTTGTCGCCGTGCACGGCATTGCAGTACGCTCCGTGATATCGAAAGTCGTCGATGAACGTCTTGAGTACCTGAGCTTGTGACCACTCGCCGTTTAAGAACTTGGGATGTTTGACGGGGTCGAACGCTGCCTGCACATGAAAGTGCCACGCTCGTCTTCAGACAGAGCCTATTATGATATGGCGATGTCTGCGTCTATTGATTTTCGTTTCCTGATGATAACTCCAATTTCTTTGAGCCCAAAGTGACCAAACTAATTAGACATACATGGAATTGCTGTTGCGGTCAATAGGTCAAAGTCTCAGCCAGACGAATGGGATGTGCTGTAAAAAGTAGGTTTTTAGGTTTTTAAACCTCCAAAACATGTCAAAGTCCAAGCGTAGGTTTATAGATATTTTAAAGTCTTCCTTAGTCTGTTTGTATAAATTAAATAAAAGCAAAGGTCCAATTTGCATTTGTGACAATTACGTATAGTTTTTTCCTCTTTTTGGAAGTCGTGAGCTGTCTTTAGAATGATATGGATCAATGTTTTGTAGAATGTTCTCTGGCGTCACTGGTGTTACTTCGTGCCATACATAAAAATTAAAAACCTAAAACCCCATAAACCCAAAAAAGCAAAAAAAATATTTAAAAGCCAGGTTTTTCAGCTCTGTGCCCGGCCGACGTACCATGACGTCAGATAGTGAGATACAGCCGTCAGCATCAGTATCAATGCTGCGGTAGACAGTTTCGATGACTTCGGCGCGCGCCCTCGACAGCTTCGGTCTGATGATGTCAAACAGGTTGCCGGCGATGATCTGGCCGTCGCCGCACGGGTTGAGGAACGCACACAGCTCCTCGAGCTCTTTGTCGCACAGCTGAACGCCGAAGTCGATCAGATTACGTTTGAGCTCCCGACAGGGGATCTGGCGCGATGGGCCACAACCGCCGTCCACCTACATCAAATACCACCCACGCCGTCTACTCACTGTCATCACTGAATGCTTCGATCAAAATCAACTAATCATTTCCATCTCTCAGGAAGAGCAACTCCTGGCTGCATGGCGTTCTCTGCTAAGCTATCTGTTTGTCCCGGTCCGAATGTGTGTAGGCTATGTTATCTGCAGTTTTGCAGCAGGAAACTTCTGTCGCTCTACTGCATGAGATGACGTCACTAGTTCGGTTTACGTCACCCGTCACGGCCGTCCTGGAAGAAAAGCGTGCGTTGCATGATAATGTTATTTTCTGCAACATCCATGTTGTTGACACCTGACAGGCCGTCAAGAGGGGTGGTGTGAACCGAGCTTTACTGTTTCGTCACAGATTGGCTGACGCTACAGATGGGTGTCACGCAACATGTCACCCACGTCATGAATAATTTCTCCCCACCGGCTTCATGAACATAGTCATTACTTATTAACCGGCGTTCACAGTTCTCGGTCTCGCGACGCTTCGGCCCATACAATGAGAAGGCAAGCGTCAATGAGACTGTGATATAGGCTTACTGATAAATATCTACGTTGTGACAACGAGGCCGTGGCCCGTGGACCCAGGCACGTACGTCGTCATAGAGGCAAAACATCCTGCCGAGATCTCTCAGCCCAGTGGGACCGTGGTGATTGCACGCTTCGCGAATCTTCTTGACCTGGTGGTCGACTGGGCCGGCTGGGTCGGGGCAAGGAGGTGGCGGTGGCTGCGGCACGCAGCACTTGCGAGAACAACAGCTTGTGCATGGATTCTGAATTGTCGGGTTGCACTTCGGCGGATCCTGCAGACATCAACAAGATTGCCTTTCATCGAGTGTTCGCCATGTTGAAGGTCTAAGATTGGAATGTAAGCCTACGCACGCATTAACGCGTGATTTAGATACGTTCCTCCTTCAAATTTTACGAAAAATTAGCCACGTTAAACAAAGGCGTAACACGTACATGTGATAGCTTAACTGCAACTTTACGGTAAGCTAACCTTTAAGCATTCGTAAATGTAGCCTAATATACGAATTACGAAGCAAACAACATATGAAGTATTCAAAGCACATTTGTTTTTTTGAGCATTTATGGGCCTTGAAAATTGAAAAATAGAGAATAATGTTATACCCATAGTAAGATCGCGCGCGTAGCGCGCGTAGTATTTGTATTGTATTGTATGTGGATGGACGTGCTTCCTAGTCTGCAGTTTTTGACTGTGACGAAATGCACCGAGACGAAAGTACCGAGTGAGCCGCTATATCGGACCCTTCCCCTTCCCCTTTACCCTTTAACCCTTTACCCTTAACCCTTTTACCTTTTTACCCTTAACCCTTTACCCTTTACCCTTAACCCTTACCTTTAACCCTTAACCCCTTTACACTTTTTCCCTTACCCTTACCCCTCCCCTTCCCCTTACCTTACCCTTCCCCTTACCCTTTTACCCTTACCCTTACCCTTACCCTTACCGTCACAAACGAAAGTCTGGCTGTAACGTTGTACTGAATGATAAAAAATACTTTCTTCCGGTGTTTTAGGTAGACAATTAACAAATACGCTGTAACATGTGCGTAAATATTAGATCTGTGCTCACATTTTAATAAAAATGCTCCAGGTACATAATATATTACTTAAGCTGTGTAACTTATCTCATATTCTACA
>Ga0126335_1001250_pt1 | contig 13993 bp, 8 predicted proteins | sample OlaspJWI45metaG_FD_108409 | JGI IMG/M metagenome (GOLD analysis project Ga0126335, IMG submission 108409) | Marine gutless worms symbiont microbial communities from Oahu, Hawaii - Olavius sp. 1 OAHU.JWI-45 metaG | ecosystem: Host-associated > Annelida > Digestive system > Unclassified | place... | reverse complement strand
TATGCTTGCTTGCTTAAAACAAGGCAAAGTCAGACTTCAACTGCCGGTCTGTCCCTTTGACACACTGGCATGCGTTTGCCCGGCGTATCTATAATTGAAGCACCACGCAGCGTGCAGGGCAGCGGGGTGCCTTTGATGTCTACTCGTGTTACACCTGCAATCTGTACCGCGGAACGTGAATAGAAATGCCGGCCTCATTTGTAGTGACATTCTGTCGACGCGGACCATGTGTTTCAGTCGCCAAGTCAGATTACTGTTGATCGTTATCGCAGCGGGCGTATCGGTATCGGCGGAGACACGCAAACCGATATATCGTATTCGCCGATACTGTAAGGCAACGAGTGAATACTAACACTAGTCAATTCACATTTGTCACACATAGCAGCCACACAAATAAGAAGCAATAAAAATAAAAGCAAATAAACTAAAAAATGAAATATTATTATTATTATTATGCAGCGTTTAACACGCCATGTGGCGGTCATAAGGCTGACATCCAAGAGTGATGCTAACATAACTCAAGAATGGACAACTGCATTGGCTGGCAGTATGCTTTACACTGCAAGTGCAACGGCTGCCAACCTCCTGATGGATGGATGGAGAGACACATAAAACAACAACCATGCATTACTGTCCATACTAATATTTGTACTGCCAGTATTAAACATATTCATGTTATCACACTATGGATAGTTTTCAGTACAGAATATAATATGACATACTTGATGCAAGAGGAGACAGGTCGACATGTATTCCGTGCTGATCAACATTCAGCTGGCAACTGTGACTGACAAGACTATCAACAGGACATGCGTATTCCGTCTGCCATTCCACCTCATAATGGCAACCAGCTGACGACAGCAGCCTTGGCATTTGATCCTACAATGACTCAAACAAGTGGCCGAAGTAAATTGGTGGAGGCTGCATCAAATCCCTGGGGAAAATTTAGACCACTCCAAGTAGGACCTTGATCCGTTCAGCTGTATTTGCAAAGCAAAACCACACGAAGCAGCATGACAGACAGACAGACAGAGGTCCACACCACATGCTCAATGATCACAATAGTCCGAGTCTCACACATTTGCGAAAAAAAGTTTCAAATGTATCCTTGAAATACAAAATGTTAACTAAATTACTTCAACACTCGCTCACTCAACTGACCAAGTAAATAAGACCAGTGTTTCTAGTATTCCTCCCATCAGATCAAATAAAAATGAAACTACAGAAAGATAAAACACAATGTTCGTACAATAAGGACAAAAATATGTTCAAAGAAACCATAACATTATGAAGTTCAAAGCAAGTCAGACTGACCAGCTGACGGCTTGGACATCGAAATCTTACTGTTGTTGTCATTCCCCGGCCAACACACTCAGTACTCTGGGATGACGAGTTGGTATAATATTCCATAAACAAGTCTCCACTGTCATCAATCTGCAGCTGACTAGAACTTAGCACAACTCGGCCGAGATTGATGGCAGGCATTGTACTTCTCTGCAAGCAGGATCCGAAACCAGCACAGACATCACCTAGCAACAATGTGAGGCCCAGTATCAAGATTATGCTGTCACAGCATTAACACCTTTGATGTGTTCATTACTCCATTGACTGTGACGTGTTGTTATCATGTTTCCATAACAGAAACACTTACATTCCTAACTTCAATAACAATAATAATAATAACAAAATAAACAAGAAGCTTAGCTATCGCAAAGACTGCTGTGTGATATTAAAATCACGGTTAGTGTAGAATTAGGCTCAGCATGCAGATATCCACATTTTACATGTGATGAATATCTGCCACAAATTACACTGACAGAAGTTAAACCAAACAACTTCTAACACCACAAAAACACATGCAAAATATGTCAAAATTGCAATCCTGCATTTATGTGGTGAAATAACTCATCGTTGAAACATTTACAAGTTCGGCATCTATTATTGCCCACTGATCTCATTGCATGTGGGTGTTGGTGGACGCAAACGATTTACACCAGAGGCACCTCTCTTTAATGCAATCGTGCAGGGCAAGCCCTAAGAATATCGCCACAATAAAGGTCAATTCTCTGTAACTATATATCGTCAAAATGTACAGTCTTTGGGCTACATTAACGTTGCAGACAGTGCGCATTAACTGGTTTGATGTGGCAGGCTCCGAAACACGTTTTCAGCAAAAAATGCTGCAGGGCAGTCATAACATGCCATAATGTGATTCGAGGTCACCAATTTTGGTACCTATAACAACTCATATGCCACTGCCTATCAATGAATTGATATACTGACAGATGAGTCTTTTGTTTCGCCACAAAACATGCGTTTGACAGAGAGACAGACACAACAGATGAAATTGTGACAGCAACAGTGTGCGTTGCATTACATGCAGTCGCACGCTAAAAATGACACAGCTGCATATCGACTTTAACTTTAGTCTCAGCTTTCTATATGGCTGCAAAACTGCACATCTGTTATCATGAGTGAAACTGTTCCAGTGCATTCAGTGAACAACCTCTCAATGCTGAAAACTCCCTGACCAGGACTTGGACATACTGATGTGTTCGATGAAACTTACTACAGCACTGTAGCAACTGACAACAAACTTGACACGACAATGGAAATGCTTTGGCCATACGATTCTCAATCCACAGTTTGCCACAATCACAGACTGGCAATACACCTATTTCTTTGGGTTTGCACACGACAGTAAACAATAAATGACGAATCGCTGACAAAAACGTGATCAATGCTGACTATGCAAAATGTTTGCAAAGGACTGTCACTGTGATGTAAGGATGTACCGGATATCCGACTGTATTCCAGCCGGATATAGGAAGGACCACTTTTCACTATCCGATTCTGGGTCCGATTCCTGAGAGTCAAAAAAACGAATAATTTATTATCTTTACTTACTTATTATTTTGTTGATTACTCACTGGTCAATACTCAGCTGATTCCTTTGCTGTGCCACGAACTGAACCAGCTCAAACATGTAACCTGTGACTCCATCCACGCAGCAGTCTGGGTGTCCAAGTCAAACTAGTACTGTGCCCAAACTACTGAGTGCTCACTCAGACAGTGTAGTCGACTCAACTCATCTGTCAATGTGTCTCACTGTCCTTATGTCAATATCCAGTATCCGGTATTATCCAGTTCTGGCTGAATAGTGAAAATCCTTATCCAGTATTGTAAGGTCAACTGACTTGCTTTCAAAGTGCCTAACAAATGTGCTTTACTTACTTAAATATTCTACAATCAAAATACACACCTGGTGGTATATCTCGACACACGTTGATGAACATTTCTGAGTCGTCACCGGTAACCACCCGGTGAGCCGAGCTTGTTTTTATCAATGGATTCAAGTCCCGTATGCGTCCACTGGAATCGTATACATAGCACTTTGACTCAGTGGTGCTACTGCTGGGTGACAGGCATGCAACATTAGTATGCCATTCAAAATAGGTATGACATTCGTATGCTTCAAGAAACTCTGGATAACCCTACAACACAAAACTATGCTGTAAATCATTTGAGTTTACAATGAACTGAATGTAATATAAGAACAAGACCTGACCAATGTAACAAGTACCTATCTATAATTTAACACTTAGTGTACTCGTTCTCATAAATGGACAGCACTAGATGCAGAATTATCTTTAGTAAGTACAAGTCAGCAACAGACAGAACTTCTCATTAGCACGTATCTTGGACAAAATATTAACAAATTGGCTTTTTGATTGGTGTATTAAAATTTAAGGTTCATTACATTATTAGTTAATACTATTCTACAGTGAAGGATACTAATCATTATTTTCATACACAGCTATATTTATAAGGGACTAGTGATACCGGTAAAGGCTATTTAACCGGTTTACAGTCAACTCGTGCCCAAGGCTAACCTAACCCTGGCCCTAACCCCATGCCCTAACCCTAAACATAGTGTGAGTGTGTAGTTTCTTAAATGGCACATCAGCACATATTATGCTATTCAGTGCCTTACAAATGATGTAGAAAACAATATGTATAGTTAACAAACGCGATAAAAATTGAGGATAGACAACTCTAAATATAACCCTAATCCTTACTCATAATTCTGGAAACATCCCACTAGTCTGAAGGTTCACTACTCCGAAGGTTCACTAGTCCGAAGGATTAAGGTTAAGATTAAGGTTAGAGTTAGGGTTGGGGGTTAAAGGGTACCTTTATTATATTATATTTTATTATACCTTGAAAACAAATACGAGACAAGTTCGGACTAGTGAACCTTCAAACTAGTGAACCCTTCTCATAATTCTTGCCCTAATCCCAACCTTCAACCTAACATAAACCCCAATGAGTTGAGTTGGGGATGAGTTTATTGCCACCTATTTAACCATACTGACAATGCATTCGTTACACAAACCAAAGCTAAACACATCGAGATTTGCAAATAGAGACAATAACATACCAGAGTTTTGCCACACTTGAATATGATAAAAGTCCTATATTTCTGATCTCCGCCTGGACACTGGTTGCCTTCCAGCTGCAGGACAAATTCTTTGCTCGTAGGATTTTCAGTCATATTGCTATCAAACTTCTCCACAACGCTACCAATAGAGTTTGCATGACCATCAGTAATCATGCAGACTGAAGAGTTTTGTCCACAATCAACATTTGAAACGCTCAGAGGCCGACACAAACTAATGAGATATTGTGACAAAGAACCATTGGCAATGCCTGCTGATTCCCACGGCAGACTGCAAAGAATGCAGAACACTATCAGTTAATACTGAAACTGAACACGTACTTTGGTAAAGACTGCACTGAGTTTGTGGGGCAAATTTGGACTCTCGTCTAATACAATGTTCCTTGGCTCCCCAAGAGTCTCCACCTCAAGCAAGACCTGGATCCATTCAGCTGTGTTTGCATACCAAAGGCGTGTGACAAACAGACTTACAGACATACGGGATTGATTGCAACAGACTATAATCTCATACATTTGATGCAGCCTAAAAATATGGTAAAAATATGGCTAACACACAAAATTAACACTGCTGAAATGGCAAAAGGTAAAATGCGGGCCTGCAGGAATGCAGGCTGCAGGTGTGACAATGGGTAAAATGTGGGTATTTGCAAATCTCGATGTGCAGGCATCGCCGCACAGGGGGTGGGTAAATTGCAGGCCGCAAAAAAGCTGAAGTGTTACAGAATCCTTTACTGAATGGACAAAGCCTACGTCACTGTATTTTATTTCTTTTAATGTCAAACTTTTTTCTGCTTTGTTCTGTGACTGGTCAACTAACTTCTGCATTGTTTTTCTGTGTTTCATATTTTCTGTTTTAGGATACTTAACTTTTTTTCTACTGAGGGCTTTCACTTTGGTTATTTAACTCAGGGCTGGTAAATACATACAAAATGCCTTAATGAAAAGAACAAATTCTCTGTAGGCCTCTACTGTCTGCAATACAAAGTCAAAAAGCTGCTGTAAACTATGTTAATCAACGTAGCATAATGACAAAAATGTTTATATCTAAAACATAAAACTGTTACAACATTATGCATTGTAACTCAGTCAAAAATGCATAAAACATAAGTACTACTATATGAAACAGTAATTACTTAGAAGGTCAGTATATAGCCTACACTGTACCTTACCAAAAAAAGAAAAGAACAAATTCTCTATAGGCCTATATGAGTACATGACCCCCCATTTTTGACCCTTGTGCAAGGAGCTGAATCAGATTTTATAAATAAATTACTTCCATTGGATGCAATTTGAGTAGGAAAATGCTCAAAAATGTACTTTCGGCTGGGACTCTATCCCAGTACCCTTAAGGGAGCTTACAGCACTCATGAGGCTGGAATAAACAGGTCTACTTCTAAGAGAAATGGAGGAGTGGGAATGAAAAGAAAACAAGAAAAGAAAAAATGCTTAATTATCAACAGCTCCTCGTTGAGCGAAGGCCTACCTTGAGCAGTTAAGAAGTCAACAAAAGGCTCTTGTATTTTACATTAAAGTATTTTGAGTAGCTGCCGATGTGCAGGTTGTCGAGAGTGCACTGCATGTGGACTTATTGTCCATGACTATTGCTAACCACCAACCGCAGACATCTATCTAGGCCTATTTTCAACTGTTAAACAAGTCTGTAAAGGGTCTGCTTGTGTATTCTACCTAAATCAAAGTATACTTATAAGTAGATAACTAGACATGAGTAGACCTACATAACCATCAAGTATTGCTGGCAATGATCACCGATCTCAAAGACACTGTCCGCACAGCACTCATTGTTCTCCCATGACGGTGCGACTGTGTCATTGACTACACTGCAGGTGAGTAAAATGTGGGTGTTCCCTTGCATTTTGCCCCGCATTTTACCTGTTGTCACACACTGCATCCCCGCAAACCCGCATTTTACCTATACCCTACCAAAAGAAACAAATAATAGCAAACAGCATAAAAAATTACTAATTTCGGTAAAGGTTTGCGATAGGACCTGTGCTGGAAACAACCATATTCACGACTTACAAACGATAGCAAACGATGTTAGAAAGGCAGAAATGGCTTAATTTTCTACCAGAAATGCAATACAAAGTCACTACTAACTGCGACAACTCTGGCGCGACCGAGTATAAAACATGGGGTTTTAGGTGGGTACATTCTTTAAAAAGTAACAAAATGCACAGAAATTTGTCCAAAAACTGTATGAGTGGCATATGGTGGCGCCACCTAGCGAATTGATGAGAACTATTTAAGCGAAAAATTTTCAATCAGACAATGTTGAAGAATGACGAAAATTTCGAGAAAAAACGCACATAAATACATCTATAAGCTGAATAAGCACCAAACACAATGATGGCGCCACCTAGCGAATTTATATGAACTAGTTTTTACCGAAATACAGTTCTGAAATAAAGTTTTGATGGAGACAATGTTAAAGAAGGTCGAAAATTTTGAGGAAAAAGCACACAGAAATGCATCCATAAGCTGTATAAGCAGCAAACAGAATTATGGAAAATATCTGAATAAGCTGCATACAGTGTTAGTGACCCATATAGAATGGCTGTAGAGAATCAGTTGTCGCACTAGGTAGAGTACAGTAATTAACAGTAAGAGACTGCATTTCCAGTACAAATTAAGCCTTTTCTGCCTTTCTAACGTCGTTTAGAAAGGCAGAAAAAGTTGTGAAATAACATAAAATTAACATTAAAACACTACAAAGAAAATGCAAGCATTTACCGGTAACCATGTGCGATGCATACAGGTCTAGACAATGCACTCGCCAAACGCCCACACGCGAAAGATAACTGCACGTCGTCTGAGTGACCAAAGTCCAGCTTACCGGTTGGCGTCTACGACTATACGCCTACACTGTGTCGCAAAAAAATGCTCACTGTGACTATGTGTAGACTGAAAATTTATGCTTTCTGGTAAATTATTTCTTCATATTTATGTCTTTAATGATATTTGCTGTCATTTGTAAGTCGTAAAAATGGTGGTTATCAGAACCGGGTGTAGTACAAACCTTTACCCTAACTTACATTAACAGACTACAGATAGTATAGTTCTCAAAACTACTGTATGTACATATTGCACTTGAAAAAACAAAGCTAAATTAATTCTAAAAGGAAACTACTTAAAATACCAATTTTAAAAATAAGATATTAACAGTGCACAGTAAAATGCATATATTTGCTTATGTCAGAAGTTCACTTGGTCACTGACGTTACATGCCTTGGAAGGTAGTCGGCGCTCCTACCTCACATGGAAAGTAAGCTACTTACCATACCCTAACTGTAAACCCTAAAGTCTGAAACTAACCCTATCCCTAACCCTATCCCTAAACAGGTAGCCTACTTCCATGTGAGGTAGTGAAGCTCCAGGAACGCCAGTTAGGCGCTCGAAGCTACCCCACTACGACAGTGCACGAAAATGCGCCTTACACGACATTGTCAAGTGGCTGAAAATTAAACTGTTTCCACGTGCAATTGTTTGCACCAATGGCAGATTGCAGATCAATACAGAAACATAACAGACAGAGCAAAATACGCTCCATAATAATCAGCAACTACATGTCATGCGACCAACGTCTTCGCTATACGTAAACAAAAACAAATGAATATGTCGAAACAACAGATGGGCCCATGCTGTGACGAAGTAACGCAAACGTTAGCTCACTGTATGGTAGCGAACAACTCGAGGCCGGAGTAGTAACTTAAAGCTGCGCATTTGCAATATATACCTGCTAGCATTCGTCATAGGCTAGACAAAGTTCAGGTTTTATTATTCAATTTTGTTATTTCTGTTTATAATCATTCATAAAACAAGGCCAGGCCAGCCCACAGACCTGTTAGTCTGGTTTTGGTAGAACGACAGCAGAACTTAATTACGTATCTGTGGTAAGACACCTGTTGCACTTCCTCAGTCTTTTGTTGAAACTTTAAAGTCAATTGTTATTACGTTATAACTGTTGCTGTTTTACAGAATTTTTGTTAGAGTTGACTTGGAACAGGCAACTACTTTCAATTTACCAATACCCCAACACTGATTGTTGGACATCTTCCAGTTAGGCCTATTTACCAGTATAGACAAGTTGCCATTTATTGAATGTTTGTCCAGTTAAGTTTTTCTATAGCATGTACTGTCATGTATCTGCTGTGTACTCAAGTGTAATACTGAAACTGAAATGAAATTTATCTCTGCACAGCTGTTACATTTTATGCAAACTGCTACAGTGTTCAATGTTAGCAAATCTTCTGTCAAGACATGAACATTATGCATTGTCTGTAACAAAGTAAGCTTCTGCTAGTTGCTATGTAAACTTTATCATATCTCAATCTTTTTAGTTTTCTGTTTTGTGAAAGCTACAAGTCTGGATTCTTGAATTTTGTCTAGCAATAACTGAAACTATTTTTTATATTCTTTTTATCTGCATGTCAGGTTGCAAACATCATGTGGCTTTGTATTTGTTAAATCCAGTTTAGTGTATTTAAGCTAGGTAAATGTTTAGATACTTATAACATATACATAGTACAAATGCACAACAGCTGTTATAATAATAATTACACATGTTGCTACTGAATTCGCAACTATCTAAAACAAATGTCCAGCTTTCAAGCACTTTCTATAAAGCTGCAGTAATATAACATAACATAAGCCCACTGGTGCACAGTTGAAAATAAATACTGACAAAATCAAGTTTATCTAACATACTAAGTTTTGCAGTGGAATTTGCAAATACTGCCAAATGCAGATGCACTACTGTCACAGCGAAACACTGACAGAGGCAAAATTTCACTCCAAATCATTCAAGAGGAAATTTTGCTGCTGCTGAGGAATGTTAGATCAGTGTTACATGATGGAACAAAGCAACTTTTTGATAACCTAGACAAACGTTTAACGTAATGTATAAGAATCAAGAGCCCATTAACTGCTGTGCTTTTTGTTGTTTAAACAGGCATGATTCTATGTGTATAAATACTGGCCCTTACAAAACTCATACAAACTATGTCACAATATTATAAGACAATGAGTGAGTATGCAACGGTTTTACAGGTCAGCTGACCAAACCAACAGAGTCGAGCACTATAACTCGCAAAATCCCAAGAATGCAGAATCCATTAAAATAAAAGCACTTGCTACAAACACAGCAATCAGACATTCGAACAAATGCATGTATGTGTTACATAACGATGTCAACCAGTGGATGCAGAAATTTGCACTGATTTACTTATGTACTGTTTAGCCTTATGTAAGGCTAAACACACTGGAACATAACTCACAACACAAAACTGCAATGCTGTCATGAAAATCACACAACACTCCATAAACCACAGATCTACTTTATGAACTAGAAGCTCACATTCATAAGTACAGCATATGGTCTCTAATGTAAGCTGCCTACTGCAATCCGATATTTAGTCAAAACAAAAACTGAAACTTTCAAACTGTGAGGTTAGTCAGTCACTAGCCTCATCAATTCAAAACCTAAGACTGTACTTTACAACATAACTGCAAATGAACCTATTCACACATGTATATCAAACAGAGATTTGTGTAGATTCTGCAAGCACACTGAATGAAAATGTCGATCGTCTAAGCACCAAGCAACATCAAACTAATTGCGAGTCACGAGTTCTCAATGATGGATGAATGAAATGGCTGCGATAGTGACAGGCGAGCATTATTTGACGGGAGAATGGCAGTGCTGGCTCCTCGTGATTCAGGGTAGTGTTCTTCATAGCGCTGTTCACGTAGGTATTTGACAGTCACAAGCCGACCATCAAACCACCAGCCATGAAGCCCTTTGAATGCAATACCAGCTGACTCCAGGTCACTGCATCTGGTTACAACAGTTTCAACACAAACATTACAATTACCAGTACATTGTCATATTTATAGTTAACTGCAGAAAAATCACTAAATCAAAGTAAATACGAAGTTGTTGATCACTGTTCGAGTTTTCTAAGATATGCATTCAACTGCTGCTTAAACATTATCATGATCTGAGCTGGGACATCCGCTGTGCATTGTCTACTGATCTTCAATAATGGACATTTTAAAACACTCAAGCAAGCATTCACTGTTCATACTACAAAATTTATGCATAAACCCATACACATGTTTATAAGAAACTAGACATTCACTTGGTCAGCATACTGAAACTATAGATCATACAGGTTTCATTATTTCCTAACTGCATGCAAAAAAACTGTTAAAGAGAAAAAAACAGAGATAACTGCCAGCCAAACTGTGATACAGACACAAAATATGCAAACTCACCTGACGTAAACACAGCCTTCTGTTGACAATGAGTCAACAGCTATGTGAATAATTGTCGCTGAGCCACACTTCTCTAGCACAGCGTCTTGCACTGTCTGCTTCCAAACACTACCCGTCTCGACATTTACATCAAACATGTTGCGGATCTTCAAGCACGTCGTCAGTGGGTTCTGAGGAACTGAAGATCGGTGACGAGACCGCAGAGCAGTTGTATTTTCACCAAATGCCTGACCCTGCCATACCTTAGCACCATCGAGAGCTGGCTGAATCCAGCGCCATACTGCAAACTCTGAAACAACAAACACACAGCACAGCTTCAACATCATGATCAGAGCAGCTACTTACGATGTGGAAACGATAAATTACAATGCTGCAAAATGTAACATTTGAAGCTATTCAACAAATTAGGACAAATTTTTTTTTTAAATTCTGATATCTCTAAATTACGAGAATGCCATGCACTTTGCGTAACAAATACTTACTATCCACATGACAAAGTGAATAACAATCACCAACTATTCAGTACACTGGTTAACAAAAGTAATAAAATGAATACCACTATTCAAGCATTTTCACTTCAATCTGCAATTCCATACCACAACATAGCACAGGCTAGTCATAAAATAACAACAATAGCCTAGTTGTCAAGTGACCAACGACCAAATCCACTATATTTGCATTACATAATTCTCTTCAAACAATTATAGCAAATGATAAATAACCAAAATAAAAAGCTGTTAAATCAACCTTCGCCCAAAATCTGCTGGTGTTCAACCCTCACTCGGGACTCGTGTGCTGACAGAAACTTCACTGCCCGGTCCCATACTCGCTGTTTGGCCCGTCGAAGATGAAGCGGTATCAGTGCATCACGTAGGTGTGGTATTGCTAAGTACGGAGGCACTGGTCGGTCATTAGGATCAGCAGCTGCAGTTTCGGCAGCAGCAGCATTCTGTCGCAACATATCAATTATCTCCTCCACCAAGTCTAATACTTCGCGGTGCTCTGCTTCAGCTGCATTACGCCAAAAACGAATAAACACGAACAAACCACAGCATGCTCCAACAAACAGAAATGTCAAAACAATGACACTGAATATGTAACGAGCAGAGTCAGTTATGCGACACCACAGCGACTTTTTGCCGACGGTCGACTCGAGAGCGAAATCGTTTTCTGTGCTTCTGCCATAGACCACGATGCCCCAGTGGTCATTCTTTAAACACATATCCTTAATCAAAGGCAGATATTCAGCTGCCTTTTTGTCAGCAGGGATCAACATTGTGTCATCAAGCAACCTTATCACCTCTGTTCGGCACATACTCCGACTATTTGATTGATATCCACAATCGTAGTCACCAGCTCGCATACTCAAAGCATCCAGCAGCTCTCTGATCATTTTCTGAATCATACCTAGTTCTAACCGAGAAGTGCACTTTAGCGACAAAGAACTCCCTTCCGGTGCCTCGCTGCTGCACAACACATAATCGGAGCGTGTGTCAATGGGAAGTTGTGAAGACCTTGTTATGAAGCAATATGACACAACCACGATGATGACAAAAAACAGCACCACTAATACAATGACTCTTGATATCAACTGCCAGGACTGACGAGATTCATCAAAACCACTGCCTGCTGCTCTGTCTGGCCCCGCATCAGTCACATCAGTACTGTTACTACTCCCGATCAACAGTCTCCGCTGATTCCACGCTTGCCATTGTGATGCACCAATTCTGGAGTTTGAAATGCCATACCTGTTAGAATTCATTGAATTATCATAGTTATAGGTACGAATACTGGGTCGTACTAGCGACAACGTATCATATGCTGACGAATTTCTTTCTCGGTTTCCCTCGGGCTGAGCTGTATCAAGTACTGTGTCACGTGATCGTGTCATGTCCCACTGATGATTTCTTCTCATTCTGCCATAGTCAGTTGTTACGCCATAATTGTCAGACTCCGGCAGACGGTCACATCGGCCTTCACTTTCTGCATCGCTTTCGTCAGAACTGAATCCATTCAAGTTAGCGGCAGCCGACGCCGTAGCGGAACTAGAGCGACCGGTAGACGCACGACGCGACTCTTGACTGACTCGGCTATTACGACTGCGCAGACTGTTCAGTCTGCGAACGTATACTGGAAAAGTTGTCGGTGTAATAGGGCCTGTCAAAATCCCGTAGCCTTTCAACAGTTTTCGAAGCTCATCTGGCGACAAACTTTCGTCATCCATCTTTCTTTTTTCTCTCATAAATCAAAATGTGTTCCTAAACTCCGGGTGGAACGGAGACTATAATACCGATAGTAACTCCTGGAACTGGTAGTCTGGTAACTTGGTAAGTGGTAACAGTAGTCTGGTGCCTGCTGCGGCGCCTCGTCGCACTCGTGTCGATCTGTGTGTCTGTCTGCACTCCATCTATAATCCCAGAAACTATACTGATCAGAAATTGAGGTAACTTGACAGGAATAGGCGGGGTCCATGTACAGTGCCACTGCCACGGTAAACTCTAAAAAGTGACTGTAAGTTGATTACCTACATTGTTTTGTCACTTGGCCTTAATGTTTGACCTCGAGGCTCGAAAGCTATTTGCGTATTTTTTCAAGTCACTCTATACCTTTGAGTGCCCTGACTTTGTGACTTAGCTATTTCGTTTTTATTGTGGATGTAGACATTTTCAGAATACGAATACGACATGCTATTTTAACATGCGCTAAAAAGCCGACATGAGTCAGCTTAATCTACCGCACGGAAAACGACAACTAAAAAGTGCAAAACAGAAAAAAATTAAAAAGTAAGAAGTAAACAGTAAGCAGTCTGGGGGGAATATGTAGTGAAAACTGAGAAAGAAAAGGAAATGCTGGTTGGGAAGTATTTGCAGAAAAGGAAGGTATTAAGCCTAGAATGAAAGAGTAAGTGGGTTATGGAATACCAATAAGAAATAAGTATGACTGTTGGCAGATAATCACCGCAGGGGCGGCGATTATAGGGAGGACGGGGGGGACACGTCCACCCCCCCAACATTAGACTGGAGATTTCGATGTCGGATGTAATATTAAACAGCTATATATTCGTAACTGGTTTAATTTTCTGGTCATCAGACACTTCTCTGGCTCACTCCAAAATGCTTACTTAGGCGAAGAATTAAAGGAGTTTTGTATTATCAAAATTCAATTTCTTTTCAGCTTCAGGGGGCTACGCGCCCTGACCCCCTGACCAGGGGCTCTTCCCCTGGACCCCGCTGGGGGCTC
>Ga0126335_1001249_pt1 | contig 13996 bp, 9 predicted proteins | sample OlaspJWI45metaG_FD_108409 | JGI IMG/M metagenome (GOLD analysis project Ga0126335, IMG submission 108409) | Marine gutless worms symbiont microbial communities from Oahu, Hawaii - Olavius sp. 1 OAHU.JWI-45 metaG | ecosystem: Host-associated > Annelida > Digestive system > Unclassified | place... | reverse complement strand
CAAGTGTAACAAATGCCACCGCAACATACACAAGTGTAACAAATGCCACATGCAAAAACCCTCTTCGATGAAATCCATTCCGCCTCAGATAACACTGCTGGCAAAGTCTTCTTTTACAAACTGTAATCGAAGCAACGTGAAAAAATGCAGACATCAAAACAAGGTAACTGGCACAAAGGCAAATACGGTTCATTCTATTCTATTCGAGGATAAACGCGTGGATGATAGGCGAAACTGTGTTAGGCCCCCTATACCTTGGCAACATGCGCCATACCTGAGCGCTTCTATACGACGAGGTTGCCTTTACCTTTTACCTTAACTTTTGCTGTTATGATGATGTTATGGCTATGATTATGGTTAGGTCAGCGTTGTATTATCATATGGGAGGTTTCATTGTGGTGGCGTTATGCCTGTACCTGCAGTTCAGTGTTATACAGTCACATACACTGTCGTCGACGGCACACTGAACGGACCTGCAGCCATCAGTCTGTGTCACTTGTCACTGCTGCAAGCTTTGTCGCAGCACCAAGACTTACGTCACACATCACACATGCCAGTCTTGTTCTTGATCTCGCTCGCAATCAGACCAGTAAGCGTGAGGCGATCCTGTTCTTTCTATGGACTTGTGCGTTCTCGTCATTTAGTTCGTCCATACAGGTTTATCTAGGTCACGCCAGGTCAATTCGTTCGACTGTATTTAACAAATTTAAGGAAACAAGCCGTCCATGAATCGTGACGCTCAGCTGGCCTAAGTAGATCAGGGTGAACTAGTTAGCTGCGCGCTAGCTATGCTGGAAGCAGGTACTGTTTTGGCGGCGTCTGTCTGTCTGTGTGTCTGTCTGTCCGCGTAAATCTCGAAAACTATACTGATCAGAAATTGATGTAACTTGGTAGGAATATATCGCACGGTGAACACTAGAAGCGGTTGGAAGTTGGTGACATTTGACCTTGATCTTTGACACTGAGAGCTATTTTCTCAATTCCGACAAAAACTTTTGAATGACTTGACCTAGCACCTTCATTTTTGGCATAGAGATACAGCTTCAGAATATCTAGCTCACATTTGAGTTTCACGGTCTAGAGTCAAGGTCGCGGTAGAGTGCAACTCAGAAACCACTGGTCGGAAATTGCTAGGATTTGATCGGAATATGTGTTACGACAACGCTAGAAATGATTTGGAGCGTTTGAAATTTGAAATTTGACTTTCACCTTCGAGCTTGAGAAATGTTTTTGATTTTTTTAATTCAAGCTCTTAAGTTTTGAATTCTTTAAGATAACAACTTCAATTTTGGTGATATTTTTTACAATATCTAGGTCACCTTCGAGCTTCAAAGTCACGGGGGTCAATCTCAAGGTCGCGGTCGCAAAAAAGCGACAGCACGCAGATTTGTGCTCCCCTCGGAGTCAGCTTAATTTTTGGTTTGTGAACAGAGTTGCTTAGTATGTCTCTGCGTCTCTGCGTGCAAGATTATAAGTCTTTCTAGCGATTACGATTTGCGACACCCTGGTTAACAGACACAAAACAGACAGGCACACAGATTCGGTTAGAACAGCAGCTAATACTACGTGATTAGGTCATCATTCTAGGCTGTAGCCAACTGATCTTGCTTTGTGTAGTGTACAGAAAATTTTAGTGATTTATCCGTCGTATAGCACAGTACGTTTAGCCTAAGGACAGACCAGTGGTCCAGCGGTCCACAGCATAAAGAAATGGATCACGAATTGTCTTTCAGTGTGTTTCGTTTTGTCACGTGTTGTTTATAAATACTGTGACTGTGTTCACAGTTGATTAATGAAGTTCTTCTACGAGACAAAACTTGACACTCTCGTGACTGTTCATAGGCCGTACAAAAATAGCGTCTTATAACACGTTTTGTTAGTTCGTTATCGTCGTCGTTAACGCGTGGTCGTCGGGAACCGTAGCGACGTTCCAGATTTCCGGAGGGTCCAAGGCGAATAGTACGACGCCAAAAATTAGCTGATGGACAGCTTTTTATTCAGTTGTCAACTTACTTATACTTACAGCTGAGATCGAAGTTAAAGTGTGTGATGACTGACTGACCTGGTTGGCGGCATTGAGAGGTTGCTCGTAGGCCACATGTCCGTCGACGACCAGAGCATGTCCACTGGTCGTTAGAACGTTCGACCTGACCACAGCGACGTCATGCCATGCACCGTCGTTGATTGCGGGTGTCGCGTTGACGACAATCGACCGCGGCCCATCTCCTGTGTCGAACATGTAGCGTGGTCGTCCGTCTACCAGCTCCACGGACAGAAAGTCACGATCGACGACTCCAGACCCGCTGTACAGGAGTAGACCGTCCGACTGCAGCGTGCGAATCTACATGTACAATATAGCCATCATCCTCGCATCTTCTTCTAATCTTCTCTGCGTTCAATAGGCCTATACAGTAAAAGCTTCATGTAAGTGTTTATATATACCTTCGGTCGCCGGCAGCTAAATCCTCTCACTATTGTGGCCGTGTTATTTCGGTTTTGGTTAAATTTTGCTAAACAATATCTGTTAGTCGGGATTTCGTCTGGAATACATTGGCTGTGGTTGAAAACAGCGTTCAAAACTATGCATTTTTGAAAACTGCATACTATGCAATTTTCCAAACCGCTTAGGTCTAGTATTTCTTTGACGAAAAATGCAATTCTCGCGTCACTGTCTCATCCCTAGATTTTACGCAAGTCAGATATTCCGTAAGTCTAACACTAGGTGTGGAACAAATATCCAGACAAACTGTCCAGGCACCCTGCACTGCACAAGTGATGAGTTTTCAATGAACTAACAAAATGTTTATGTGACTGACAGCCCAGGTGTCGAAGACTTCTGCGTTTTAATTTGACACCGTCCGTCGCACGCACGGAGAACAGAGTTGTTTTGCGCTAATGAATCCGTCCATATGTAATGAAGTGGTTAGTTTGTCAACGTCAATTTGTCACTATCTGTCAGTCAACGACGCAGATGAAAAATTGCAGCCTCTCGAGACACCGTAAATAATTACTCTACACGAAAGGCTTCCAAAGCTAAGCTCAAAAACTTAATTAAAAATAGCTTATAAAACATAGAACATGGTTAATACAGGTATTGTAATATGACTAAACACAGCACATATTTGTACAAAGGTGTAATTTTACAAGAAGGTCTTGTTCTGGTTTAATCACATTAACTGACACACATTGAAAGCCATCAGTCATTAAGAATCATCAATCTGCATAGTTGCTGCACACGCCGACTCAACATGCGCTCGAAGAAGACCAAACCAGCTTCGATCTACTGAGGTAGAAATTAACGACCAATAACGGCGACAGTGGCAACACTGTGACACCTGGTAAGCGTTTACTAACGGTCAGCTGGTACATTATTCTAATGCTTGTAGGAATGAGTAAACATCCGCACCTTCATGCTGAGAGTGAAAGTGGAGTAGAGTTTCGTCTTGGTGACGGCGAACAAATCTGACGACTTGAACGACACCGGAAATTCAACATCATCATCACCAGCAGCAGCAGCCGCTGCAACCCGCAACGTCGAGGTTGGTGGCGGCGGCGCGTCGCGGCGTTGTGGACGGCGACCGCCACGCACGCTGCTTGGTCCCTGCGCGGCCGCCTCGAGTCCGTCAGTTGCCGGTGGTGGCTTCGTGACCGGGGCGGCGGTAGGCTGCGATCCCTGGTGTAACGGTGGCGTCACGGTCGTCGGGCGACTGGTGTCTGTAACGACAGAGAATATCGATTGTGACAGCTATTATTGGCAATGTCTTGATCCCGCGTGCATGTACACGTATACGTGCAGTGACCGGGTGTATCAGAGATCGACTGAGATACACGGTAGAGCGTACGACACTCGGGACCACCCACCGTAGAAGTAGAACACATTTACGAGGCTCAGTACGAGCTGCAGCCGCACCCGTTGAGAAGTAACTGCCAACCTCACACGACTGTTTACTAATATCAGTTGATACGTGCACGTGTAATGTCTACTTGCTTTCATAACTTTAAGGTATCCGTTAGTGCTTTGCCTCGAAACCTTACTGTTGCTATGTTAGCAGGCAGGTATGATTCATTCCATTCGTGGATAAACGCGTGGGTGGCTGGTAAACTGTAAGATCCCTTGACAACGTGTGCCATGCCTGAGCGTTGCTGTGACGGGGTTGGCCCATAAAGGGGCAATATATCAAGTGTCCTCTACCTTTACCTTACCACAGTGTGTTTAGTAACTGGTTACTTTTTGTGGCTTGTGCGTAACTGTGAAATGTCCAAATACATGCAGATAAGTGATAGTTATGCCAGTGCCAATTTACTGAAAATGAGACGACAATGCCCTTAGCTACTGCAGTAAGTCCTTTGCACAGACTATACTTTCACAAAAAAATAATATATTTGAAAATTAGCCATAAAAACATGCCACTTTTGTTTTAGTTTTAACTCTGCCAAATGTTGACGGCTTTTAAAAAATCTTGTACTTCTGGAAAGAGCATGAACTTTTCTATAAAACTCGCCCAATTAATTCCCACCACACCTTAATTACGTTGCTGCATTACCTTTGGAAGTCAAAAGTTCCAATTTATGTCATATCTGGAGGAAAATGCAAAGAAAATGCACTGATTTACATGCACCCATTTTAATGCATCTATCTTACTTACTTATTACTTGCTTACTTATCTTTTAGTATTTACCCCCTGTTTAATATTTTTCGTTTATGTAATTAAGCTCCGTTTACATACTGACACGTGACGCAGTAACTGTTTTTCCTTAGTTTGTAACTGTGACACTCTAGTGGTCATGGAAGTAGTTATTTAGGCCACTATAAAAATTATTATTACATTACATTACATTACATTACGACTTCTGACACAGATAACACTTATTCATTGAGATGACCTGTGGCCAATGAATAGCCCTGTCTTTTATCTGAGAGACTGCTACTAGATGTGGGATGTCGCCCAGCAGCGAGTTCATCAGTCACTGTTGCATAACATTGCTGACTGTTCGGTGCAACAAGGATCAGAGCGTCATTAACAGTGCAATTGACGAGTGGCGTAAGCACCTTCAAACATGTGTGCGAGCGAAAGGTGGACATTGTTAGCAATTGCTAAACAGTATCAATATGCATTTAGTTGTATAGCATGAAACATTTCGTTTTTGCGATCTGTGATACGTTATAATTTTTTCTATATTTTTGAAAACAAACGAAGCCTTTTAACTTACCAAGGTAGCGTGGCAACATGTTAGAAGTGTGGCCAGAATTGTTACAGTTTGTAGCAAATTTCATGCGCTTTTCAGCGGTGAAAGAATTTTGAAGAACGAATAACACTTGGCGAAGTTACAACCTAAACCCAAGTGGCTCACGGTGTGATATCAACTGTTTTCCTGTACTACGAGTTGTCGAGCACAGTCTAAGCAAAGACAAGAAGTAATTCAATCAGTATCTGCAACAAGTGTGTATAGGCTACACACACGATTATTAGGCTCATATGAGTCTGCTGTGAGTTACACTACTTTCCTTTGTTTCACCCGTCTTTTCGCTGAACTTACAATATTATTGTTTTAATGACTATAACAATTTTTATATGTCATGCGGTTGCCAAATCTATTTACTACAACGAAGTAATATCAATATAGGGCCTACATAACGAATAAAAGGTGAAAAATTAGTCTAGCTGTTGCTAAAACGGTTAGATAGAGGTCGAAACAAAAACGTGATCGCAGTTTCGAGACTTGCCGATCATTAGTTAAATCGCGGGCCGAGTCCATTTTACTCCGTGCAATCACTAACAAATACTGAGCACTGCAATAAAGCCAGAGAATCTCGTACAGTGTTCTTAGTCGTCCGACATAACGCAGCAGTAAGTAGTTGGTCCGTCGCCGACTCGATCGCGTTCGCAATGACATTACTGCCGTCATTGCCACGCAAAGTATTACATCCACCGAACTGCCTCGGCTTTAGGACGCAACGCATCGGCGGGAGAAATTCAGTTATTCGCTCTAGGGGCGACTAACCGTGCAGAAACAGAAATAGACCGAGCTCATATATTCGAAGCACTGCACCGTATTAGGTCTGACTGCAGTCCGGTAGAAACTAGCTCCGTTATTTTGCTGCAGAAAGGACGAAAGTCTTCGCTGCACGCCTCGATGAGTGTCAGCTTGGCAACTGACATGGAAGAACAGCCCATTATTTCTACGTTTTCAACCAACACCTTGACTTCTCCAACAAACACGGAGCCGGGATGCGGAAGTAGATATGTTGTGGATCTGTTGCACAGCTTGTTGTACAACCAATTCACAACAATTACACAACAAATCGTACAAGTGGAGTTTGGATATAATTTTTCTTTAAGTCCTAGTCACTGGTATACAGGCAGACAGAATTTTGTACAAATTACAACATTAATAACCGCGGGAACAACCACGAGAATTATACTAAGTTCTTAAAATTATGCGGGAAATATTTTGATTAACTTTTAATTCAGACACAATCTGACCGGGTAGTGCGGCTGTTTGCGCACAACCCAAACTAGCAGCATTGTTTATGTGCACCGCTGAAGCAACATGAAATGCACAAAATGCTCTTTTCTCCTTGAGGCTAACAAGTCTATGCACTGGGAGTTGTATAATCGTGTTAACTGCTGCTGCTACGACTTGTGTTACGGCTGTGAGTGGCATCGGCAGAAAGCTATATCACGCGGATGTTCTGAAAATATAAAAGTGCCTTGAGCCTGGTCTTAACAAGCAGGGAACATCGACCTACACACGGCGGTAAGGATTGCTCTGATGGATTACTGAATTACTGACCACCGACTTGATCTTACACGTTGATACTCGGCCACAATTGGTCGGTCACGTGATTTGTGTCACGTGATCCATTACGCGCAGCTTTCGCAACGTGACTGCGCCGCTGATAACTTAATTAAGTGAATCGATCAAACGATTAGTCACAGAGTATGCAGTCGGGCCATTGCATAAAATGTGGTTCGTCTACGCAATATTTCGACTGTTGTCAACTTTGCTTAGCGGTAAACATTCAAAGATATTAAGATTCAGAAGAGCAAGCTATATGCTACATATGGCGTCGTTTGCTAATTAACTCTATGGTCAGTTTTGTTGCCGCCATCTTGTCGGGCATCAAAATATAACTATTTACATTACTTGTAACCCGCATTCGCGCCGCAGAAAATGGCGCGCATTTCCGTGACCACCCGTGTCGTCGGTGCGCCTTGTGTATTTGCTATTTAGCGAACACCAATTCCGCTGATAGCGAGTAGCAGCGTGGACGTCCGTCTACCATCTCCGCGGACAGAAAGTTACGATCGATGATTGGGAAACTACGGCTGCTTTGGTTTGGCGCTTTATAGCACCGTATCCTCCGATTGTTTATATTCGTCACGGGAACACTTTAGTAATGGTTTTCGCTACGAAAACAGCACAGTAAATATCGGTCTTCATTTTTAGTGTTGTTTCTGGTGCCGACTGCCAGATGGCTGATAGTAATTCCGAGTGGATTTGGTAGCTGGCAAAGTGGCCCAGTTCCCAGTATGATTTGTCACATCAACTGACCGCGTAGTCGACGTATATTCACAGTTGCTGCTGCTGCATCTGTCACTGGATCTGTCTGTCTGTCTCAGCGACCACAGGACGACGGACCTGTTTGCGTGGCGTGCGATGTGGCCGAGCAGCGATGTCATTACACGAAACAGAGTTAAGAGACAGCTGACGTGGGCACGGCAATGCGCCAAACACGATGATATTATGCGATCTGCAGAAGGCTCCGGACGGGTCGACCACCGCGACCGACGGACAGGCTGTCGGTGCCAGCTACGGCGCAGATTGCTTCGAGACGGTTCAATTAGCTGTGATCGGTTAAATCTAGATGGACGACGCAATAAGATTATCGATGTCTTTGCTCGAGGCATTGCTGACCCGTAGACCACCCGCACGCACATGTGCATGCACACATCGACTACTGTAGTGTATAGACACTCGGCTGGTTTACATTTCAGTCGCTACTGCTGCCAGTTACGCCGTGTTCTCTGTGCTGTACCTAAATCCGCCACGGACGCGAATGTAAATATAGACTCAATGCGTTATCGATCATCATTCATCGTCGCGCATCTCTCGCGCCAACAGTCCGACTGAAGTAAATTCCAGGTTTAAGTTGCGGCAGCCAGCAGGGCGAGGTGAGGCATTATGCCTACCACGACGAGTTTGATCACACCTAGCAGGCACGCACCGACACAGACTGACAGACAGACGCGTCTGACAACAGTAGCCACAGCTGCTTCGAAACGTAACTTGGTGTAGAGCGCACAATTTACACTGAATAACACTACTCACTGCTCATGTAGTGCACATATGTAAATAAACAGGTAAAAGTAACTATACAATCTAATATAGGAGTCTGAACAATAAAAATTTCCAGTCTGTTTTAAGGGTTCTAAATGATGTCACTTAAACAAGAGCAAGATGTTGCTATTATTTTATTCGCAGTCGAAGTACATAGAAGTTGATGGAAGAACAAGATGCCGGTCAAGGGAAGCTTTGCGTCCGCGTGGCCCGAGCGAATAATAGCTTGTGACGTCAAGGGCGTAGCGAGTGGCTGCACCTCTGCAGTTGGCCGCCACTACAGCTGACCTGCTCGGCTCATAGGCTCTTTGTCCACGCATTCCGATTACAGACAAACAGACAGACAGAAGGACAGACATCACAACCGGGTTACATATTGCGTGTTTCGCCTTTACAGGCGGCAGATGCAAAAAATACGGCTGACAGTAGACAGAAACTCAACAAAAGAACACGCATGAGCGACAAGCCGCGGAAGTCGATATTTCGGCACAATTGCGGCAAATAAAAAAAGACTATATACAATGGCGTGCACAACTGTTGTACTCTTTACGCGTGCAAATAATTAGAAGATAATGACGTCACGAGATGGCCACTAGGTCAGCTGCAGCAGTCTGAGTTCATCGCGGACGTACAATAGAGCGACGCGCAGTTTGTCTGACGACACACCGGATGCGGCGTAGAAGTTTATCGACCGTGTACGACGCGCCGTCAGCAAGCAATCATCATCGGCCCGCCCGTACGTTCTAGTCTTATGAAGGCTGCGGCATCAAGGTGCCCGAGGGACGAGACCGATTCATGTCCAGTGCACACACGGGCCGCTGTTTACCGCCGCCGTAAAATGCATCGACGTCAAAACATCGCGCCAGACGCCGAGTCCCCGTGGAACTGTCGATGACGGCCGGCCGCCATACGTGAATCTAACCGCTGCATGCACGACACGGACACGACGAACATTGGCACCCTACGCCGTCTCTTATGTTCCTCGCTGCATACGATTTAATTTCCTGCACCAATCCGATGATATCTCAATCGCGTAGGCTGCCCACTGTTGAGCGATGCTAGCAGCTTTGCGCCACGAGAAACAGCACACAGTTGACTGCGGATTTTAACTGTTGTACGCAATTCGCTCACTTTGTCGCACCCGTTTATGTTTACAATAATATTATCCTATTAACTGCACTATTAGTTCTACAGTGTAAGAAAAAGCACTGCAACAATGTTGCTATTAGTTTGCGGAAACTAAATTTAATACACACCGTGTCGCAATAGAAAAGTAAGCAATTTTTGTATTCTATGCAGCTCTTACATTTGTTCAGATGTTCGCAAAAGCATTTTGGTGCACAAAAAAATCTGCATGCGGCAATATCCTGTACACAGAGAGTTCAACATTAACTCTGCTGGTTGCGGTCCGTCACATCTGCAGCCTAAAAATACAGCTGACACATTTATTAGGATAATATGTGTCGAGTAATAAAATTTTGCAAAATAATACTAATACCTTTTTAAATCATAATTTTCAAAATGGATTTTGCTCACACCCACACATCACTACTGTAAGGCACTGAACTAATGTGTGCTGATATGCCGTTAAGAAGCTACTCACTCATTTTGTCGCACCCGTTTATTATCCTATTAACTGCACTACTAGTTTTATTGTTATGATTATCAGTGTACGTTCTTGCCATATGTTTACTATTTTTTGGACAAACAAAAGTAAAAGGCGAAGTTTTTTTAAACAAAGTGGCACCGAAGTAATGACCAATTTCTTTCTTTCTGTGACTCAAAACAAGATCGCTTGCATATCAATTAACTGACTAAAACTGAACGATTTCAATGACAAAATCAATTGGCAATTGGACCCGACATTCGCGCGCCAGTTCTAACACCCATAAACTAACGCTATAGAGATAATGTTTAATTAAAACGTCGTTCACGGAATAGTTAAAGCTACGGACGTGGGCGGTCGCCAAGGCGCTCAGCGTCGTAACGATTCATCGAGATGACAATTAGCCTGCTCATCACGCATAGACTCATACAGCTGTAATAGCCCGACGCACGCTCGTTCCGTTATATAGCGTTTCCTCGTCTAATATCCGCTAACGCGCCGCCGCGACGTGTTATTTATTGACGATTGCGCGCGCTCGTCGTGTGTCTGAACGACGATCGATACGCTCCAGCGTTCGAACCCGGCCGTGCATAGCCAGTCACCCTCCGTGCGGCGCCTGAGATGGCCGGTCGGTCGGCTCATCGCGCGTTACGCGATATCTAAAAGACGCAACAGACACTCCAAGAACGAGTGACGACCGTCGCCGACCGGTTGTGATTGCGTCGGACGCCTTCAGCGGTGTGTGTCTGTGCGTACATATCTCAACCAACTGGATGCAGTCGTTCATGTCTATTCTACGTCACCATGTCATGACGTTATCATCTTTTTAAAGTGGTGCTTTCACAAAAAGTATGCGACTGAGTAGGGGCTCAGTGTCCCACTCGACAAATTATAGGTCATTTCATAAACGGTTTTACAGGTCAGATCGTGACCCAACCCTAAACTAACAGTGTCAAAGCTCTGAAGGAAACCAGAGGTCGTCGAGATCAGACTTCCCACCGGGACCATTTCACCATGTTACAAAGCGACAGACGATAAATATCTTTAAGTGCAGATGTGCTATGAAACTGTCAGGGTGAATATATTAATTAATTTCGTATTTTCTGATAAGCGATATTCAGCTGTCCATTCCACGGTTATTACGGTTTATGGCTCTTCCGTTTGTCTGATTGGATGAGAACAGCCACTGTAACAAATTGAGTCGTGCGTGCAACGAACGAACGTCGTGCCGTATACATTCAATTTTCTGCATCATGCAGATGTAAGTGCTTGGTTGTAAAGACGGCAAAGACGAAGACTTGCATTGCTCAAGCAAGAGCCGATGCTGGGAAGTGAATTAAATCGCATCCGGACGGCGTGCACTGACAAGATAATCAATCGTTTCACGGCTAGGCGAGCACGCCACGCCAGGCGGCACCGGACAGACAGACACGATCGAATCATAACAACTGTCGTTATCAGTCGGCAAGTGACGAGCGCCGCCACCGCCGCCGCCGCCGCTGCTGCTGCTGTGACGGCGTTCGACGGCTCCCGGTACAGCGTCGCGTCGTGCCCGGTCGAGAAGAGCGTCTTCACCACGCCAGCCGCTGTCCGCCCGTCGCCGTCCAGCATGGTGCCACTCGTGTCCGCCGTCCACTCCATCAAATGCCGCCGCCGTCGCCAGCAGACCGACCAGGCCATTGTACGGATATTTACCCCCCACGACGCAACTCCTTCAAAAACAAAACCAGGTTAAGCATGAATTCAAGTCAAGTTCAACGAAACTGTGTTGCGTAGGAGTAGCGTTAGGGTGAGAAGGTTTGGGTTAGGGTTAGCGTTAGTTTAGAGTAGATGGAGTTTATTGGAGGTGATTACTCGTAGGGGAGTCTGCTACAGGAAGGCTCGTTGTGCACGGGGAGGGACCATGTCGGAAATTCGGTCTCGGCGTCAGCGTTGGGTCGATGCCTGCCAGAGTGCGAGTCACGTCGGACGGAGTCTAGGTCTCTTCCTTCCTGTGTCTGATCACTGATCAGTCTCCCCCATAGTGTCGCCGACCGCTCCATCAGCGTCGCTGTCTGCCTACCGTCACAGCACAGAGCCACGCACACAGATGACAACAGCTGCTGCTGACCCGGCTATACACAGTGCCGAAGATTCGACTCTAGGAATGGCGTGATCATTTTTCTGACACGAGAAATTGCCTTGCATATACGGGCTTACCGTAGGCCTTGTAGTACAGATAGCGCTGTATGAATCAGATAATTGCCAGTTGGTGCTTGACATCAGCTGCCGACTGGGGTCCTATGACATATTCATTAAGTCGATATATTTCATTTCGCGAGTACTTTGAAGCAACCGGCGTGTGTGGCTTGGTTTGCATCGTGAGACAGTCAACCGACAGCGTCGTTAGTTTCTCTGCTTGCGCAGAATCGGAGAGGCATTAAAAATGCTGAAACCATCTAAGTCATATCGGTCATCACTGCTGACGGCTGTCTCTTGTACGCTGAATGTGGCAGTGTGGATTCAAGCAGCGCCAACGACATTTTTAACTTACCAACCACTAGCAGACTTTTGCCAATCCAACTCACATCGTCCGCATTCCTGTACAGTTCTGCAGGCGTCGACAGCTGCTGCTGTTGCTGGTGGTGGTGCTGAATGCTCATTATGACGTACATAAGTAGCTTGTCTTGGCAACTAATTCCAGGCCGTGACCTGACGCTGCAAACGGGTCTTAAATTGGCGCACGTCGTGGGAGCCTAGGGTCGGGGAGATCGATGCTGTCTTGCGGTCATTAAATGCTGCTAGACAAGACTTATGCTGGTTGCTACAGTCATTAATTACTACGCACAAAAAGACGAGGACAATCGAGTTGACGATGGCCATCGCCGACTGGAATGATGACTCGAATTCATTTGGCTATAGGCCTACTGAGCACTAGCTCCATAGTTCCGGACAGTACAAAGCGCGCTAAGCCTGGCTTCGTATGCTTGGCGTTGTATTCATACCCCTGATCACTCAGCACACTGACCAGCTGACTGCTGACCACTCGGTATCTGTGTTCTGCTTCGGCAACAAACAACAACCAACTGTGGCATACAAACCGCGCGACTGTTCGTGTATAGCATAGTACAATCACAACATTTATGCACAACAGGTTGCCAAAGTAACTTGGCGAAGGCCGTATCGAATGCGCGAGGGAAATATGGATCCCCGTTTTCATTGGTTCCCAAAAGTCTCAACACCAAACAGGACTTCGATCCTTTCAGTAGTGTTTGCACAGCGAAGCCGCGTGAGGGCCGCGTAATAGACTGACAGAGAGACAGTCACGATACGCCCTAAAGGTGAGTCGACTCTTTCGGCACAGTGCTGGTGCTAAGAACTGGTCATTTGCAAAGTAAATTTTTACATTATACCGGGCGCAGCCCGGTCCGGGCAGAAGGCCCGGCCGGCTGCGGCCATAGTAAAATCGCCCGCGTGTGCGCGTATATTATTGTATTAAACAGATTTGTATAGTGCCATAAGGTCGTAACTTCAGAGGCGCTGACTAATGTGTACTTTCTCAGCGTGACGGAAGTTGTAAGGAAAATTGAACAAAATTTTTGTTTATGCGAATGCCTCTGAAGGTGAAATTTTGACACGCGTTCGTCGTCGGTATTTGACGTCTTTTGCTCGTCTCCATTTTTTAAAATTAGCCACCATTGACAGAGTTAGATGCTGCCGAAGATCGGCAAAACTGTATCTAAAACTCACGAACAGCGGGAACCGGCAAAACAGCAAATTGTTTGTATCTAAAACGCCGCAACATCCGAAACACGAAACAAGCTAAAAATAGACTATGCCTTTATCGCGACGAAGGAATAATTGGGCGTGGGTTAATGTCGTATCACAACAGTAATTAGTGCACTGCAGAATCGACAGGTAAGTAGTAGACAAATTGAATGTATAATTCTATAATGTGAACTTTGTAATAATAATACTAGTCAAATTCTTCTTTTTTAGTGTTAGAAATCTGAAATAAAAGTGTGGTTTGAGCGAAGTGATAGTTAAAAATGGCGGCGGGAGGATGTT
>Ga0126335_1001248_pt1 | contig 13998 bp, 13 predicted proteins | sample OlaspJWI45metaG_FD_108409 | JGI IMG/M metagenome (GOLD analysis project Ga0126335, IMG submission 108409) | Marine gutless worms symbiont microbial communities from Oahu, Hawaii - Olavius sp. 1 OAHU.JWI-45 metaG | ecosystem: Host-associated > Annelida > Digestive system > Unclassified | place... | reverse complement strand
TGATTTATGGAGACGAAGTGAGAGGTTAGCATTTGTTGTTTGCTGATGTTGATAATGATTTATGATGTGATTTATGGAGACGAAGTGAGAGGTTAGCATTTGTTGATTCTTGAATTGCAGTGGTTTCAGTGTCATTGATCTTGTGGAAGACAGACATTCACGTCACCTGTATGCGTTAAAGAGGGTAACATGCCACTCACAAGAGGATGAGAAGAAAGCAGTTCACGAGGTTGAGTTAATGAATGCACTACATCACCGCAGTCTTGTGCCATGTGAGGCTCATGCTGTTGTACCAGTCACTGGTCATGTTACTGCTATCAGCGAAGTACTTATTGTCATGCCTTACTACAAGGTAGTCTTATAGTTATCCTCTACAACTAATGGTGATTTAGCGTTTAATTCAAGTTGCTTCTGTGTTAGTAAACATTGATTTTAATAATATTGGGCAAACCCTATACTGAGGAAATTTGCAATACAGCAATTATTGACATGTCCACTACACCTGCATACTGCTGCTACACTACCTTGGGAAAAATTAATTCCTGGTGTTAGAACAATTTGACTGATGTGATCCATCAAAACGCTGCTAAAATGATTTTGAAACTTGAAGATGAAATCCGATACTTCAGACATGCGTGGTTGAAAGAGGAGGCTATTTTGAATGCCTGCTGTAATATTTAGGCTCAGCTGGACAACGATTGTGTGAAAACTGGATATATATTTTTGGTTTGCACAATGGCAACGTGTAACTTTGGTTGACAGAGTTATCGTTACAGAATTCGAAATATCCCAAGGTAGTGTGGCAGCATTATGTAGGTGATGTGAGCAAGTCAGTAATTGTTGTGTTGTGGATTATCTCAATATACTGTACACCAAATTTTATAGAAATTGGCCTAAGTTTGTAGAAACTACAGAAAAGTTAAAAGTGTTGCTTTATTGAAAGTTTCTTGTCATTCATTCTTTTCTTTTCTGTGGTATGCTATGCAGTGGGCTTATAGCATGGGTTACTGTTTGTCCATTGCCACTTACTTTGATTTTCAGCTGCTCTTTCAATGTTGTTATTCTTTGCAAACTGTATCACGTTGCATTTTATTTTTCTTTCAATAATGTCTCCTAACAGATGACATGATCACACAAGGTCACTACAAGCCCTGCCAGTCCTGGCTGCAGACAGTTGAGGGTGACGTCAAGACTCAGAACGTCGGCTTTTCCTCAGATTGGCATATTGCGCACAGCCATTCCCGCTGGCATTGTGTCGAGGAAACAGCCGTACTCTGGGAAGAGCGAGCCACTCAGTGGTGATGATGAATGAAAGCTCACTTCTGAACACATGCTGTGCCATAGCTACTGCCCCCGCAGACCCCACAATGCGATAAAAAGAAAAAAATTGTAGCAGTAGTTAATAGCAGCACAGATCATTTAATTCTTATCCAAACGTATGCAGTGGTGTAACTACCGGCCTTACAGGCCTTGCAAGGCATGGGGCAAACCAATGGGTCCTTTAAGTGGTGCCTTAAAACAGTCTTCAGCTAGAGAGGCAGCCAGTGGCCTTGAGGGTATTTAGCAATAGACAAGCTAGACAGTTACTTATGGTGGCAAAATTTTGACTAACAATGCAAAAGTAGGCTCATGCAAGAGCACAAACTCTGCATTTTGGTTTTAATGGACATTTTAATTTGAACAAGAGAAACCAAAATTGTTGCTTCTGACATGCTTCCTGGGTTAAATTATTACAAATATGCTTTTGCAGTTGGGGCTCCACCCGATTGGAAACTTAATTACCACTAGCTGGATTTGGTTAAGCCACATAGCAGCCGGCAGGAAAGGAATGGAAAAGGAAAGAAAGGAAGAAAACTCATGGCCACTGCAGATTTGTCTAAACCTTTGAACCCTGGCTGGCTACACCTCTGGATAATTAATTAATCATACCACATAAAGTAATGCTAACATTATGAATATGAATATATTTGAATGCAGAAAACAGCAGATAATTTTCTAGAAAATTTTACCAGTGGAGGAGCCCTTGAGTGGTTTTCTGCAGGGGGGGGGCCACGAATTTGAAGCTACGCCACTGAACACATGCCATAGCCATCTGTATTTATTGCCAGATTATATATTTCTGTCTTCCTGCACCAGAGTTGTTATGACTTTGTCTTTCCAACTGATCTTTCACACCCCTCCCCAAATCCTTACTGCAAATGCTTTCAATCACTTATTACTTGATGTTATCATAGTCCACATCTCTGGTGCATATTTTGGCAATTATAATGGCTGTATTTTGTGTACCGAGTGGGCCAAAAAACGACGCCATATATTGACCCAATTATCATATTTTAGCATTAGTTAGAAGTAAAATTCAAGATACATTTTGAAGCTGAAATCATTTCTGAGAAATGGACATGATTTTTGAACATATCTTTAAAAGGTTTATGTGACTGGTTTGTTTAAATGAAAACGACTGAAGTCTACAGAAGACACAATGGAGTTTTAACATTGCTTTACATCATCATGATGTTAATTTGGCTTGGCGTTATCTTTCGTGAAATAGTGGAAGATAAGTTGACCATGTTGTGTTGTGATCTTCCATGAAACTTTCACGGCATTAACTTTGTCTGTTGGCGTTATTTTCCATGAAAATTGATATCAACTTAAACTGAAGGTTTTTATTCCTTTTGTTGAGTTTTCTTTTCACCAATTTGTTGACAAACATGCTATTCACATGCTAAGAAAAACGTTTCATTAAATCTGTTTGTCAGAGTAAGGGATAAAATACAAAACATATTTGTAAAGAGTTTTCAATCAAGAAGTGGACTGTCAGCTCTGTTGATGATCAGTGCAAGATGCAGAAGACAAACTCAATTGAACGGAAGTCTGATGCGGAACGACCGCAGACTGTCAGATCAGAACAGAATTACTGGCTGAGCTAATATGCAGTCAAGAAGGCAACACAGGGTCTAGCAGAAGTCAAGAGAAATGATAAACCTGACAATGATATCTCTCAGCTCTGGTGCTGTGAGAAGCTGTCATGGACACTAACACATAATCGCTAATTTATTTTCCCATTGTGTAAAATGTTTCTGGAGTGCTTCAATTATATTGTACTATTTCTGTTTAAAATCTTAACACATTTATCAAGTTTTGGTTTCATCTTGTGTAGAAAGAAACGAAGATTGAAATACTGTATTGCTTGTACAGCTAAACGTGTACACATGCAGTATAAACAGCGTAATCTGAGGGGTCGTTTTTATGGCCCACTCTGTATTTTTAGTTTTTTTCTCCAGAATGTCTTTTGTAGCAGTGATATTCTTTTAATGTTGACAGAAAGGATCTTTGCATGAAGAGCTTGTGACATTACAGAAAATATCTCAGCATATGCCACAGTCATATATATTGACTTTAATGATTGGCCTCTGTGAAGGAGTAAAAGTGTTACATTCTGCAACACCGCCTCTTGCACATAGGTAACTTTAATCTCAGAATGTTTTTCTTTTTATTGTAAATATTGTAAATATGTCAACATCTTGTATTTTTGCAGTCAGTTTGAGGCACATTTGAAATCTTGTACCTATCAATGGTTTCTCAAAATGAAATAGTGATACTGTACAAATGCTAAGAATACAAGGTAATAACAAATAATAGTTGATGGGTGTAGCCTGTAGAAATATGTGGCTTTTGAAGATTATTTAAACCATGAGGCGTGCAGAATGAGTTTGTTGGAAAAGGTTTAAGAAGTCTGCATGCACACTATTAGGAATGAAAAGGATTAACGAATGGTAACAAGGAATGTTAGCACTGCTGACTAGTGAGTCTGGTTCCAGCTTAGAATAGATCGCTCTGGCAAGGCTGCTGTATTGTGATTGTTTTTGTTCAGAGACATAAAGCCTCACAACGTGATGCTGGACGTTGACAGTGAAGAATCTGGTGACATTCCTGTCTTGTTAGACTTTGGTTCAATGGGAGTGGCTCGGGTCGACGTTACCAACATTACACAAGCTAGAGCTCTACAGGTATATCTGTAACATATGCATTGATGAAGAGGAGACTTACTGGTCAGCCAAATGAAGTCTTGATGGAGGATTTATCTGTCATTGTGTGCACTTGTAGATCCTTGCTGTATTGACAAAAGAATAAAGTAGATGCCAGATTGGCCATTTTTTTCATAGAGATTAGCATCTGAACTTTCAACGAGCGGGTCAGTGTAGCATGTCATGAATACATAATTATTATTTATGATATATGTGACACTCATTCATTGGACTTTCACATGCCAGCATGTTGCCTGTGGACCAATCGCATCACTGCACATGTTATACGCAGTTGTATGCCATTGTGCAAAACTTTCTGATAAACTTGTCTTATTTACATATTGTGCTTTTTAAATACTGCGTGCATCCATAAGTTTAATATTTCATTCAGAGAACTAAAGATGTGTAATAATTTTTATGTGTATTAGATAACTTTATAAAAAGATTTGACCACCATCATGTGCCACTGTGTTTCTTCAGACACAGTAAGCAGCCAGTAAGTCTCCTGTCGTAGGCCATATTCGTTTATTGATTTCCGAATATGACACAATGCTGTCCAGAGGATGGTTGCAGCATAGGCCTATGTCAGATTATTCTGATGTTTCCAGTCAGCCATTAAATATTTATGTCTTGTTTTGTGTGAAACAGTTTGCTGCTGTTAATGATAGCTATGTACACTAGTATCGAAGCAATAAACAGTATTGTTAAGTGGTGCCATTGCTGTTTTTATTGGCAGGACTTTGCAGCTGAACATTGCAGTATGCCATACCGTGCACCAGAGCTGTTTCATGTTGACAGCTTTAGCGTTGTCGATGAACGTGTCGACATATGGGTCAGTTCTTCTATTATCTGTAAGCGGCATTGTCTTCATTTATTTTTAAAAATGAATGTGTCAGTCAGGTTTCATCGCCTCATACTACAGGCTGCAATAGCTGATACCTAGGAAGACACCGATAGCTGGTGGTAGGATGGTTGCGGCTAGTTTTATAAATATATCTAATATACAGAAAATAAAGAATAGGCCTACATTTGTAGTTTTGTATATGAAATATTTAATTTATAGATGCGTGCAGTGCGACATAGTTGCTCAACAAAAAGAAAGCATTACATACAAGCAGCTGAAATAACACTGGGAGAGTTGATAGATATAGGTATGTACTGTGTAAGTAGTTTGATAGTGCTGCATCCCACGGTGTGTTGTGCGTCAGTTGTAACTATTGTGTTGCTTGTGAGCACAAAACAGCTTAGAACACTGGTTTTAGCTAACTGAAAACCTGAGTACAGTGTGTAGAAAATTCAGCTACAACAGAAGAGTAATGTCTGAGCAGAAGCTTGTACTGTCAGCTGTAATGCCTGCCATGCATGCAGTCTATACAGTATATTGTGGTTTTTATTGCAGTCACTCGGCTGTACACTGTATGCATTGTGTTTCTACGAGTCTCCATTTGACATTGTCTACCAGCGCGGAGACAGTGTTGCATTGGCTGTCATCTCTGGCACCGTCCACATTCCCGACTGCACACTGTCAGTGTGACATTGTTATATTGTCGTTACTTCTCTCGTCATCACTGTCTGTCGTGTTGCATTGGCTGTCATCTCTGGCACCGTCCACATTCCCGACTGCACACTGTCAGTGTGACATTGTTATATTGTCGTTACTTCTCTCGTCATCACTGTCTGTCGTGTGTATTTTCTGTTGTTATATCTAATGTGTTTGTGCATGCGTGACAACCCTGATATTGATGACTCTGAACTCTAACTTTGTGTTTTCTGTTAATTACATAAAGCTGTTTTAGATTTAAGCAAGTGCATTGCCAGTAGACAATGTTAGTGTGTCCATTGCATCTGAGGTGTATACAGCTGTACACATTATAAATCTACATTTTAGAATACATTATAAAGACCCATTTGCTGGTATTGTGAAGCCGTTGAAGACGTACAGTACTGGTCGTCTCTTTGTGTTGGTTGATTTAATAATTTAGTTATGCACTGCTTAGTGCAACTTAGTGGTACATAAAGCTGATGTCATGTTCCTGTGATGTTGTTGTGACAGTTACAGTGCGTCATTGGTGGAGCTTATACGTGCAATGTTGTCCGTTGATCCACTGTCCCGGCCAGACATATCACAAGTGCTAGCACGTCTGAATCTGTTGTTATCAGAGGCTTTCACCACTTCACTTGACAACCGAGTTTGTTGAATGTCTATGTGCATGGCGTGAAGTTTGATGTGAAAGTATGATCATGTACATTTTTGCACAACATGTGCAACTGGTTGTTGCGTTGAGTCGGTAATTATTTATGCAGTGCATTCCATCATAGATTACTGTGTAATGTTAGTTCTCTCATAACTTGATACTTGGCATTGGGGCTCGAGCTGATTCTCATATCTTGGCAGTAAAGTCCACAGGTGACATTAATCATAAATCTAGCAGTATAGCAATATAACGTGGCAGCTATAGTGTACAGTAATACACCGTATTTGATTTAGAATTTTTGTAGTTTGAAAGTTTGCATTTGTCTCCTACTCCAGCTCACTTGAATTTGTGTGCTGTGCAAATTTCGTAATAATAATAATTCCTGTGACTTGTGGTGTTGCTTTTTTGCTGATGCCCTCTGCTGTAAAATAGCCAACTTTTTGTGACTGACTTACATTGTCCAGAAAAACATCCCTTGCCTATTCTGGTTGCTGGGAGAAAATCTCCACTGGTTTTCCGATTTTTATGTCTGCAAAGTAGGTGCTATGTGAAGATCGACAGGTAATCATTTCTACCATTTGTTATTTGTTTGGAACAAGAACAAGGTTTGCCAGAGTTATTGAAAATGCAAGATAGTTCAGTTTTTGAAAAGGCGACATGGAATGCATTCTCAGAAATTAAACTCTTGCCAAGGCTTACTATTAGACGCAATCATATCATTCATTGCACATACAGCTGCTCTGCCAGGTTCAGCTGATTTTGTGTCCATTTGTTTCTGTCGAATATATTATTTATATTCAGATCTATGGTTTTATTCAGTGAGGGGTGTGGGAGTAATGCAGCTTAGGTGGAAATACAGACTGAGCCAGTTAGCAGTGTGGTACTTTAAAATCTCTTTTACATTCCTTGTCAGTATGTGCAGCGGCCTATCTGTGTGTTTGTTTTCATCAGTTGAGACAGTGAGTATACTAAAGCTTGGTTCACACCACCTATCTTCACGGGTCGTGAACAGAGAATAGACAGCCATGTACAGAGATGGTGTTCATGGCACGTGGTGGTTACTCATCCCAGAATATGACGGCTGTTCAGCTCTATCTATGACCATGTTGGCCATCTGGAAAATGCTTTTAATGACCCCGGTGAACATGGGTAGCGTGAACCGGTTTTTCAACATGGAATTCACAGTGGTGTGAACAGAGTTTTGGCATTTAACATTTCTTTTGTTTTCTTTCTGTCGAGTGATTGGGAGGAGTTATAGTCTTATCTACAACATGCTCAGCATTCACTATGTGACTTGTATCACAGCTGAAGTGTCAGTAGCCTGCAAACATGACGCCTATTAGTGTTATCTGAATGTACAATGTGTCAGCCTTTTTTCCAGGCTATTTCAAGTTATTGTATAACTGTTACATATGTTTTATCATTATTGCATGTGAATTGCAACACCAAGTAAATGTTCTTAGTAAGCGAAAAGCATAGTTTTGCCGGTAGATCTTAAGTTGTTAGAAATGGTCTGTAATGTTTAATTAACAAACTTAAGTTGGTCGAAACTCACAGCTGTCTGTGTCTGCATTTATGAGTGGTAGACTGATGGTCCTGGGGGCCCTCTGAACGTTGTATTAGACGGGGGTCCTGATCCCCTAAGGCGAAGGTAGGGGGAAAGTTGCCCATTGTAGCGTATATAAGGCGAGGGGATTCGATGCGGCCTTCGTCAAATTACTTTGGCTACTTGTTTTCACACTTCAGGACAATTATGCACTTTGTTGTAAACCATTAAAGATCAGCTGTCTCTGCAACGCTAAGCTTCCTACTTTTTTAGCAACAAATGTATTCACTGTTTTTGTCTACACGGCAACCTCACCACACAATAATTGTTAAGACATAATTTGAGAAAGAAAGGGTTTTTTTCCAGTTTTCTGCCGTCGAAGCTCCTAAGTGGAAGGCTCTTTTATCGCCAGAACATTTACATGTTACGACATTCACGCACTGTAGTGTCGATCATCAAACACGTTAAAAATTCCGCTTTGGAAAAGAAGGAAAGGGAGAGGGCGGGTCCACAAACTTATTCTGGCAGTCCGCAAGTACTGTTGCAGTTTTAAGACCTAGTCTGTCACTGAACGCAAATGGACGTTCGGGCATAGTAGGACTGAGGGTGTTTTAGGGGTTGTGCCATCAGCAGCAGTTTAAGGGCGCCATTCTAAATGTATCATATATTTAGCCCATAATAATATTTATTATGGTAATGTTTTTTATTTTTCGATGGGGGCGTGGGCGCCTGTGCCATGGGCACAGTGGCCAGTCCAGGCCTGCGTTCGGGACACACTATCTTCTCAGAACTACATATGGTGTAACTGTAAAACAGGCAGAAATGCAGCTGTCACTGAGTAGTCTGGACAGTACAGTCTGTACTGACAATCAGCAGGAGTAGGACAGATAAGACGGTTAACAGTAGGCGCACATTTCGAGTTCGTGCATGAATGGCGTCGGCGGTACTCGCAGTTCGCCAGGCATGACCGCGATGACGAGGCCGCCAGCCGGTCTGCTGTCTGCCACGACCGCGCCGTCGTGTTGCCTTCTTCACCTCGTAATCGTTGTAGTAACTGTAATCGTCGTCGACACGAACCGATTTCTGCTTCTTGCTGTTCGCGAACCCTGAACACGCGACAGAACATATGCACAGGCGTCTGTCTGTATAACACTTCGTCACAGGTCAGTCAGATGTGCGTTTACTTTGTCTTCGTCACTTAATTCACCAAATCTATGGTCACTAAGTAATGTATGTACCACTTTGTAGGTCATGGGATGTGAATAGTTACATTTTGATGCCGTACAAACGATGGCTGCAGCCATTTGACACTTAGCTCTATCTGTCTATGACAGAGATAGATCTATATATCAAATGGCGTCACCATAGGCATGTCGCCTACCAGCTACTCCGTCCATGTGCCGACAAGACATCATGTCGCGGTTGCTGTACGTTGATCGCTCTGGAGCTAGCGGCAGCACCTGTCCACCGCGAAACATCTCTGGTGGCGGACTGCGCGCGTCGCAGTTGCAGAAGTCGCGGTCACACGTAGTGATGCACGTAATGGAAGGTTTACCGAGCCAGTCACGACGACATGTGTTACCGAGCCACATCTTGGCGCAGGAGCGCGTCGCTGACGTCACACTGTAGTCACGTGACGTCAAACTCGCGTTGGTCGCTGCAACAACAACGCACATCCTTAGTGACTGATGACCAATTTCTCAGTGTAGACTAGAAAAAAGCAAGAGCTCAGGTGGCACGCGCTGTCGAGGGATTTCACAGTTTTACCTGCACACTCACGCGTTCCACGGACTGAATGAACAGTAGTCTACCTACGTTTTGAAACTAAAGTTTGGCAAAAGTAATGTCACCCAGTGTACTAAAGTTTAGCCAAATTGACCAACGCGTGGCTGAGTTATTGCAATACGACAAACAAAATTTAATATTCCGCTGACCCCTATTAGAAGCAAATCGGGGACAACTTTATTGCTTTTCAAATCAAATCAAATCTATTCCAGAGAGAAAAACCCAAACGACACTTGAACTTGTTCAGTTGGACAGTAGTTTATACATAACTGTGTTATGGATAAGTTTCTAACGTAAGCCTACGATTGACTTCAAATTCGAAGTATCGACATGAGATGCCGAACCCCACAGAACTAGAAAATGCGGCCATTAAGATGTATTGCCACTTACAGCCGACGTTTTGGGGCGCTCAAAACATCCGGCATCCTAAATCGCAGTACGCAGCAAGTTAACACGATTACACGCACGTGTTCATGCGTTATGATGCGCAGTGAAGCATAACTCACAGATACACCATAATATTATTTGCTTAATACCCAATGAACCTCGTTTTTATGTCATGATTTTGACCTTCGACCTCATGATCTTCAACATTTGTACTGCATCGGCTGTCATGTGACAAAACCGTGTACCAAATTTGAGAAAAACCGAAAAATGCGCGGCAGAATTCACCGGAAGCATTCTTAATGTGGGGCTTAGCTCGGACCCAGTTGCGGAGCTTACAGCCCTCTCTTAGACCCCCTGGCCGAATGTAAACTTCTCATGTCTTCGGCGCTCGCTCCTGGGAGCCTCGACTCGTGCCTTCAGCACTCGGCGCCAGCCCCCTAAAACTTTAGACCATAACCGATTAAGCTGCCATCACAAAATTTAACGACAGGTCACGTGACTTAGGTTACGCCCCTGTGATCTAGTTTTGCATTTGTAGATAGTACTCTTCGTAGAAAGCATGCGCACCAAATTTGAAGTCTGCAGCTTCGGCCGTTGCAGAGATATTGAAAATTTTACAAAATTTAAAAGTAAGTCGCGTCATCTAGATTATGGCCCCTTTTGACCTACTTTTATATTGCTTATTTTCTATTACTTACTATCTATCTGCATGCTAAATTTGAAGACCATAGATTTAGCCGTTTCAGAGTTATTCACAGCGGTCCGCATATTTAAAATGTAGCCACGTGACCTGATTTTCGACCCCTTTGACCTAGTTTTGCACTTACGAGTAGAACTCTATGACCAAATTTGAAGTCTCTAGCTATCGCCATTCCGTTAACAGACAAAATTCCAAAATTTAAAAGTAGGTCAAGGTGACCTAGATTATGTCCCCTTTTGACCTACTTTTGTACTGGATATCTTCTACTCCTTACAGTCTTTCTACATGCTTAATTTGAACCCTGTAGCTTTAGCCATTCGAGAGATATTCACAGGGATCTGAAAATTTAAAATGTAGCCACGCGACCTAGCTTTACCCCTGTGACCTAGTTTCGCGCTTTTGGATAACTCTCTGTGTAAGCATTGTCCACACCAAATTTGAAGCCTGTAGCTTCGTAGGTCATGTGACCTAGATTATGACCTCTTTTGGCCTACTTTTATGCTGCTTATCTTCTACTCCAACTGCCCAATAGCATCAGCCGTTCGAGAGATATTCTTAGGGTTCCGAAAATTTAAAATGTAGGTCTCGTAAACTGGGTCACATTCCCTTCGACCTAGTTTTTGCATTGTGTAAAATTACTCTTCATAGTCGATGGACGGTGATAATTGTTGCTATTGCAATCATTATAGTCGAATTATTATTTTAATTTGTTGTCACGCTGATAAGATCGAAAATCATGGCAAATTTGACGCTTTTCGTTGCGATTCATAATTCAGTTTTAAATTCCGACAATAAATCACGAATTCCCCGACGGGGGAGCTCAAGCCCTCCCCTAAGTGCCCCCCGTAGTGCCGCTCCTGATGCACGCACCAAATTTGAAGTCTCTAGCTTTATCCTTTTCGGAGATATTAGGAATAGCAATTTTAAAAAAATGGGCGCAGTCCGCCATCTTGGATTTGACCGGAAGTCGATTTGACAATTCCGCGGCTATCGCAGAACCGCGTAGTATCAGCTCATGCAATTTTAACACAATAGGCCGGCGCACGGCTGAGTTATTGTCGATTTAGCGAATTTGGCGTTTTTATGGTGCTCCCACTCTAGTTCGTAATCTCAGAGTTGGGTGGACGGACTTGCCCCAAATTTTCAGTGATGATAGGCTGGTCATTGGAGCTTTTAACGCAGGTTTAAGATTTGCGACATGTTGTACGTGTTCGAAACGGCGGTAACTCAAATGCGAATTTGAGTTAAAATATGAAGTCAAATTTTTCACATTTTCACCCCGCTGTTAAAATTGGGGAAAGGGTGAGTAAGAAGTCTAAGTAGATATTTCAAGCACGGCCTACGACCCAACCTCTGAAATGCCTTTGACTGGAAGGCTGCTCGACAGGCGGGCAATATGCCCAATTTAAGTCGACCAGTTTTGGGAGCCCCCATTTATACCGCATGGATCTTTAGAGTTGGGGGACCGAGCTTTACGATGACTGGGTGGCGTTATAGGCCACACCTCGTAGTTATCAAGGAATGTTTTAGATTTTTGATATGTTGCTTCATTTGAAGACCAGAGCCCCTAAGAGGGCAAAATTAAACTACATTGGGCAAAATTTGTCTTTTGACCCCCTGTAAAAATTGGGGAGAGATAGGGAAAATATCTTGGCCATTGTTTACGCCACTCATCTGTGCATCCTGTGCATTTTCCAGATTTTCGATATGTTGCTCCGTTTTGAAACCAGAGCGCTTGTAATGCGAGTGGGGTCGAAAATCGGGACAAAATTTGCCCACTTTTTGACTCACTGTAAAAATAGAGGACGGTTGGTGAAGATGTCTGTGGGAAGTTTTCATGCGACACCATCTAAGCGCCGGTATACTTTTTACCCGGCGGCAATATCGGCCATCTGGTCACATTAAGGGCGGTGACTAAAAAATAAAATAAACACTCATCCGTAAAACATATAGCCTCCGACAACTTTTGTTGCCGGCGGCTAAAACACAAATGAATGACAAACCGATGGAGTGATTGAAAGGAGTGTAGCGAATATGGGTGGTGCAGAAATCCATGACGGGGTGACAGCGAACGCGTCCAGGATACAGTGACGGATCTAGTGGATTCTGTAAACACTGGAATCCGGAACACTCGTAGCAGAAACGAACTTCGTCGTCTGGAACTGCTACTGATAGGGTCATCCACGCCATGAACAACTGAACATACATAACGACGACGAAAAAAACTGAACACCGAGAAAACATTGACTGCAAGATATTCTTTTTGCTGAGCAATAACATTGCATTCAAGCGAGTTGAAACTATACAATTTGCTATAAGCGACTGACAAACGTGCAGTATACTCAATGCACTGCAGTCAAATGATGAGCTCTAATTGATTGACACATACACGCACCTGCTGCTGCTGATAATGATGATGGCGGCAACATGCTACATCGTTTGTATACCACATGTTGCTCTTCACCCGCGACAGTCTGTCCGTTTATCATTATCACCGTATGCTTTCTAGTTTAACTGTCAGCGATTGGTCGAAGTCAGAACACACACTTGACAACATTAAATGTTTCGAGGCTGTTTCCGAGAAGAAAGAGCTTTTGAGCTTGTTGCTGCCAATCTGTGCGTAGAAATCCCCCATGACTATCTTGAGGTCATACGATGGTGTGGCATCTATATCTGTGTGCAGCTCGTTGTATGGTCATCTTATTCCTTCTCTGGAGGTGCTTCTGTAATACCGGTATCACTGTCGCATTCATGAAACGTGCATGTCTTTAACCGTGCTGTTAAAATTCTGTCACTCGATCACTGATTCCCAACTGACTATTGCTCTTGCAGCTTCTTTACTAAACAGTGAGCCAACTCCCCTTTCATGTTTTCCCCACCCTGCAGAGAAGACATTAGCATCATCATACATGAACTTTTCTGATAACGGCCATTGCATTTTACTTATGACAAGGACTGTCAGACCATAGGCCTACCTCTTCATTTCATTAATAATTTGTGCAAGCTTCCCTATTTCATATGCTGTTCGCACATTGAATGTCGAGTAATGTGTTTGGCTGTCAAGACTCCCCTCATCCGAACTCCAGCTTCCATGTGGCTTTCACTGGAGCCATTCATATATGCATGCTTCCGATAGCCGCTTTGACTCTGTCACCTGATGTTGAGACTTCTTCCACTTCAGCGTTGTATCTCTTGCCCAGAGAAACTAACGTTTCTATTTTCGGTTGCATTTATAGGTTTTTCAGTAAGCGCGGCTGCAGACCCTCCACACAAACCCAGACATCCTGGGAATTGGACCTGTTTATACCAGACTAGCGGATTTGCCAGCTGGGTCGCCCCCCAGTCACCCACTCCTTAACC
>Ga0126335_1001247_pt1 | contig 14008 bp, 7 predicted proteins | sample OlaspJWI45metaG_FD_108409 | JGI IMG/M metagenome (GOLD analysis project Ga0126335, IMG submission 108409) | Marine gutless worms symbiont microbial communities from Oahu, Hawaii - Olavius sp. 1 OAHU.JWI-45 metaG | ecosystem: Host-associated > Annelida > Digestive system > Unclassified | place... | reverse complement strand
GTACATTGTGAAGCAGAGCTATGACCGCGGCAGTTGTTGAACCAGTCGGCCGAAAGGCGAACTGGTCATCAAAACAGAGTTCTGGATATGGCAGTTGTAATGCTGGGTAGATGAACGTTCGCATGATGTACTTTTCGAGAGACCGCGAAAGGACCGGCGTTATTGAAATCGGCCTGTAGTCCGCCGCTTGAGTTGGCTTTGGTACTTCTGGTATCGGAGTGATGACTGCTGTTCTCCACTGACTTGGCACAGCTCCTTCTACCATAGACTCGTTGAACAGCTGAGCAACAGGCGCAGCAAATACCGGCGCTCCTATTCGCAGGAACCATGCCGGTATACCATCCAATCCAATCTAACATCGATGCTATACAAATTTGCTTTAGATTTTTGACTTGATGCTCCATTTTTAAATCAGAGCGCTTAAAAGGCGAGTGCGGTCGAAAATTGGCGAAAAATTTCGCACTTTTTGCCCAACCCCTGTGAAAAATAGGAGAGGGCTGGTAGAGATGTCTATACGAGTTATTCCTGCCTGCCACGTCTAGGTTCCAAGCATCGGTATACTTTTTACCGACAGTCAATGACCGCTCAAGATTACAATAATTACAATACTAAGAATAGGCGAATACTATCGAACAGTACAGTGACATTACAGAAGCCATAATCACAGCCTCACAGCGTACGGCACCGTATGGCTGGAGCTATAGGATGCTCGGAAACCCCATACAGCGACTTGCAGATTGTGATATGCTCATTATTGATATGACATGGATGGTGAGCCAAAACACTGGACCATTTCCAAAAGTTTGTAATTATTGCATTTGATGACATAACTAGAAAATATGGCAATTACGATGTATTGCCATTTATAGCCGCTGGCTCGGCGCGCCCCAAAACATCCGAAATCCTAAATCGCAGTAGGCTACGCCGCAACACGACACGGCTAATTGACGACGATCGTTCGTAGTGACTGAATTCAAGTCAGCAAGCATCACCAACTAGTGAATCGACTCCAGACGGCGAGACTTCTTTAACTGTCTGACGAGGCTAGCAAAGTGTCATCAACATAGCCACGCGTCATCAACACACGCATGCGCAATAATGCGCAGTGAAGCGTGACTCACTGATACACCATAATACTGCTTACTTGACTCTTGATTGATCTCGTCCATCGACTGTCACGTGACCAAACCATGTACCAAATTTTAAATAACAACAAAATCAGCGGCGGAGTTTACCGGAAGCATTCTTCATGCGGCTTAGCTCGGACCCACTTGGGGGAGCTCACAGCCCTCTCTTAGATCCCCTGGTCGTATTTACCGTAAACTTCTCATGCCTTCGACGCTCGCGCCTCCGCGCCGCACGCGTCGCCAGCCCCCTAAAACTTTAGGCCATTACCGCCCCAGCCGCCATCCCAAAATTTAAAGACTGGTCACGTGACTTACGTTACGCCCCTTTGACCTAGTTTTGCATTTGTAGATTGTAGAATTGTAGTCTTGGCAGAAAGTATGCACTTAAATTTGAAGTCTCCAGCTTCGGCCGTTGCAGAAAAATTAAAAAAATTGCGAAATATAAAAGTAGGTCACGTGATCTGGATTATGTACCTTTAGCCTATTTTGGTGTTGTTTATTTTCTACTCCTTACAATGTATCTACATGCTAAATTTGAAGCCTATAGTTCTTTAGCCGTTTCAGATTTATTCATCGCTGTCCGCAAATTTAAAATGTAGCCACGTGACCTAGTTTTCGACCCTGTGACCTAATTTTCCAGTTATGGATAGTACTCTGTGTAGGCAATGTGCACACCAAATTTGAAGTCTGTAGCTGTAGCCATTCAGGAAACATAGACAAAATTCTAAAATTTAAAAGGGTTAAGGTGACCTAGATTAAGACCCCCTTTGATCTAAATTTGTACTGCTTATTTTCGACTCCTTATAGTCTGTCATCTGCTAAATTTAAAGCCCGTAGCTTTAGCCGTTCGAAAGATATTTGCAGGGGTCCGTAAATTTGAAATATAGGTCACCTAAACTGGGCTACGTCCCCTTTGACCTAGTTTCTGCATGCCGTCAAAATTACTCCTCCTAGTCGATGCACACACCAAATTTCAAGTCTCTATAGCTTTAGCCGTTCCAAAGATATCGGGGTTCGTATATTTAAAATCTGGGCGTCGTCCGCCATTTTGGATTCGACCTTAAGTCGGTTTTCACAATTCCGCAGCTTTCCTGAAGCCACGGAGTACAATCTTGTGAAATTTGAACGCAATCTGTCCACGTGCGGCTGAGATAGAGCGATGTAACCGTTTTTCCAATTGTCGCATTTGGGGGACCAAAATCTAGACAATTTTTCTCAGAGTTGGGGGCCCTAACTGCACGGGATCTGCGTCACAGTAGAGGCCAGACATCGGCGCTATACAGGTTTGTTTTAGATTTTTGACTTGTTGCTCCATCTTTAAATCAGAGTGCTTGGAAGGCGAGTGAGGTCGAAAATCGGGACAAAATTTCGCACATTTTGACTCTCTGTGAAAAATAGGGGAAGGCTGGTGGAGATGTCTATACGAATTATTCGTGCCACGCCTAAGTTCTAAGCGCCGGTATATTTTTTACCCTGCGGCGATCGGTGGTCTGGTCACACGTTGGACATATGACTAAAAAGAAGAAGATGACTCAGAGGTAGAACATATAGCCTCGACAATTTCGTTAGCCGGTGGCTAAAAATGCAAAAGCTTTAGTTTATACTGTACGACACCAGCTTCCGGCTATACTGTACAGCGCACACTAGGCCGCTATTCAATGCGTATATACCGGTACGACACTGGCAGCCGGTCGATAGAAATTTAATCATGTCACCGACTTCCTCTCCAGTAAACTCCATTAGCTTCAATTTACACAGCGATGACTCGCCGCAACGTCAGCCATTTAACTTGTAGTGCAGTATATACTGTTATTTTGTAAGCTTATTTTATGTATGCTTTTGTGTATCTTCCTGCATGCTGTGCTGCTGCCATTTTGGCGTAATAAACTATATATAGCAGTAGCTGCAATGGTGGCTACAGCTTGGCTCCTAATCCCTATAGTCTGACGACGAAGCTGAACCGGCGACCCTCACCACGCGGGCGGGCGTGCAGGTAGCCTACACGACTGATGGCGTCGACAACGCTGTAACTATGGACGTTATGTGGAATTGCGAATCGACCACCAACAGCACCGCATTGTGTCATTATGAGCGATGTTTTCTCCCACACAATACACGCACGCACATAACTGGCTTTCATAGCACCAGCAAGAAAGCAGTGTTTCGTACTATACGATGCTCTGTCTGCACTGTGCATATGCGCTCTCCAAATTTTATAGCCTTAATGAGAAAACAGACTAACGCAGTTTTCGTACACCCAACACGTAACGTGTCCATCTATTGTTGAAATCGGAATCATTCCTATAAACACACCGCAGTGGCGTGCAAATAATTTGGCAATCTGTGCCTGCTGAGTACTGAGACATCAACTGAAAACCGATCATGACAGACGGGATGCATTCCGTCTCGAATGGCTGGCGTTCGTTCACAAATGTGGTTAACTATTCTGACGATAATGTTTACAAATTAAAAGTTGTCGCCTAAATTAGACCAAGAGTTATTTTTGGTGTTGAACAGTTTCGTATACATGTATAATATGGAATATTGGATATAAATGAGTTAACACATTTTAAAACGCAGATAAGCCATAGTGCGCGGCGGCGGTCCTGTTTGTGGCTACATTACGTGCGATTGTTCAGTATTAGTTCTCTTTAGTCTTGTTATAAGGAGAACTGGCAGACATCGGCGTGTTTCATGTATTATACTAAACGCTGCCAGAGGAATGCAGTGCACAAACAACCCCGTAAGAGTTTGCAACGCAAAATGAAAATGTTGTCATGCATCTGCAATGTGCGTAAATGACTGTAACAGTGAAAACAACACAAATCGACTAAAAGCCTACGTCACAATTTCGACCGACAGTTACAGATAGACAAGACAAGATAGCACAGCAATTACGTCTCGGCTTTGACGTTCTCTCGGTCTGTAATTAACTAATTACACGATCGACTGGCAGCCGCGCAGCTTGTTACAAGTCACTACAGTAGTAGTAGTCACTGTAGTTTGACGCGCAGACTGGAACCTGTGAGAGGCTCGGCTTGACGATGGTTGAGCTGGCGCGATAAAGCCGTGAATGATGAGTGAGTGAATGAGTTGATAGTCGACGTGGATCGAAGATACAGCAGCAGGTCATACAGCCATGCAGTCATTGCAGCAATTGGCTGTGATCCATCGCCGCCAGCGCGCCATGGCTTATCTGCGTCGTCGTAGCTAGGCCACGAGATCGGCGGCGTCGTCTCTCACGTGGCAATAAATTTCACGTTTTCTCAGTGGTCGCGTTCAATTAACTGGAAACTCATTAGCCGGCCGCCAGCACGGACCGACCAGCCTGGTGCATGCAGGCGTCGATACGCCGGACCGGCGTCGTTGCACAACTAGCTGTGACGGACAGAGACGGCGTTCTACCGACGGACAGCAAGCTGGCGATGCAACAACGCCCGCAGGCGGTCTCGGCCGCCCGCCTTGCGTCGCGTCCACGATACACATCTCGTGCTTTGGTTTCATCTTGTCCATACAGCCAGCCAGCCAGCCAGCCAGCAAAGCAGGCTCCGAATGGCCGGACTTACACTGGGTTCCAAAACCCGGAATCTATTTTGGGGTACAAACTGACCTGCAACACATTGCGATATCCGGGTAATTATGTATGCGGTCTAATATGAAAAACTTTACATACTAGTTGTAGGCTACAAATCACAGTACATGTACTTCATTAGCAGTACAGCATTTCGAAATAATACGAAATACTGTAAAATTATACCACAGGAGCCATATGTGATGGTCCAAAAAGGACCAAAATATTTCTAGCTTTGGTTGGCCCCAACCCAAATTATTGAGTGGCCCAGGTCTCGGGGCCCCCTATGGTAGTATCGTTTGACACCCTGCGTGACACCGCATATAGCCAGTCAGTCCACTCAGTCGTTAGTCATTCGGTCTAACGGCTGACTGCCTGACCTGCCCTGCCCTACTAAGATGTTTATTGTTCCGCATGTGATTATTATACATTGTTGTTGTTTGCCCGTGCTCTCCGCGTCTTTGTAGTTCTTACTGGCAGCATTATCATGAAAGACATTCAACACTGCAATGTGCTCTACTGGGTAGTGGTACCACAAGCATATCAGCGCGTTGGTCTCGAGTTAGGTTTTGTGTGTTTGTTCGAGCTTTCACTTATAAGTTGTGGGTTTGATACCTTCGATGGATCGGTCAGCATGGAGGGAGCTACGACCCGTCGACTGTCAAGCGTAGAGAGAGAGAGAGAGAGAGAGAGAGAGAGAGAATCTGGTTGTCAGATTCAGTACCCGTGCAACACATGAAGAAACTCCTGACCAAATAGTGGCGGGTAGAACGCTAAACCATGCACACTTATTTACTTACTCACGGTATATATGTCTGTGCTTCCGTAACATTTACTTGGTCAGGTGTCCGACAAAATACCAACCGCGAAGAACAACTACAAACTAGTAAAAAAACTTTTCTTGTTCATGTATGCGTTTCATAGTTAAGTCTACTGGTCAAAATATCAAAAAACAAGTCTCAACTAGGCCTATACACAGGTGTCTAGTCTGCTCAAACAAGTGAGCTGTGAATTCAGCCTTCCTTCATTCGTTTTTCCGTCGGTTGGTATTTTTATTAACATATTCGTTAATTAGAAATTGTCAGAACGCAGTTAAACAATGGAATAAAAATAAGAAAAAATAATGCAACTTACATTGAAGACAAACATACAACATACATGTATAATATGGGTCGGGATGCCGACAAAATACCAACTGACATAATAAAAACCGACACTATATCAACTAAAACAAGTAAAATAAACATTTTTCATGAAATTTGAGAAAAATGGGCCTTGAGCTTTGTGGAACGTAGACTTTTAGAGCATTTTAAGGAGTAGGTAAATGCATATAAATGATCAGAGTTGGAGGTCATCTCCTTTTGTGGCCCACTGGGTAATGCGATTTCTACTACACGATTTGTTGAAGATTTAACAGCCACATAAACTTAACTATCAAAGTAGGGTTGAATTCGCAGCTTAATTGCTTGAGCAGACATCTGTGTAGTTGATACGTGTTTTTTATTGATCCTTTGACGAATAGGCCTAACTATCAAACGTATACACGAACAGAGAAAGGCAGATAAAAGTTGTGAATATTTCATTTTTACTAGTTTGTAGTTGTTTTTCGTGGTTGATATTATGTCGGTTGGTATTTTGTCGGCACCCCTACTTGGGTCTATCAGTATCATGCAACTGAGATGACAGACAAACGGGCAATACACAGTATATGGAGCCTATGACAACATTGGTGGCGTCATGCACAGTTAGTTCGACTCATTTGTTCCAATATCAACGAATTCGCCTATAGAAAATGACAGCGATTCGTCGCGGCTGCGCAATGCTAAGTGAGCGTGGCAGACTGTCGAACCACAACGGACCAGCACACTGCATGGACACACTCAGAGACAGACGGACGGACGGACGGATGGACGGACATTCAGCGCTATTGATTACAGCTACGGACCGACTTGCACGGCCACAACCACGCGGTCACTCCGGGTCCATTCTAGGTGGCAACGTCCATTACAGAATGTGACCGACCGATCTAATGAATTATTAAGATAGGCTACGGTCAAACTAAGCACACTACTGTGTATAGTCGCACGTCGGCAACAGCAGTGAACCGAATTGATCCATACAGGCTATGTTTCAGGTTTGAGAAAGAGTTCTCAATCTGCAGCCATACTAACCAACAGCAACGCAGAAACTAAGGACGTGATATATGTAGGCTACAGGATGCGGCAAAAATGCAATTTGCGACGAAGAATGCAATTTCTCAGATATTGTATGGCGTTTCTTCGGGAATTTTTCTGCACGTAATAATGTATTTATTCGTAATTTGCCATCATAAATGCAATTTTATGCGACTAATACGAATAAATGCGACCTATAACAACGGAGCGTACCGACACTAATTGTGTTTCACTGACGACTTTACATTTTTTAACAACACCTTGCAAGAACGATAGCTATCCTCGTTTACTGCATATAGAATACATGCCCTCAAGTTCCCAATTACCATTTCTGAAGTAACAGTAACACTGTAGAACTTGTTCATTTTTAGAATATAAACAAAAATTATAAACCAAATATCCAGTCGTTTGTCAGAAACGGAAAAGTTTTCGTTTGCAAACTTTTTAGCCATATACACTGCGCATTTCTGACGGCGAATGGCGACTTGCGACTGAACTTTTTCTATTTTAGTTTTTTTCATTTCTACGCCATCCTAAACGACGTTACTGTAGAATAGTTCAAATGCTCAGCGGAAAATGCACGGAATCGATCATCGATGCTACATTGTATTTCATGGCTGCTGTTACGTGTTTTCCACTGCGCGGGTAGGCTACTTTCGCATTGTTTCAACGATAACTTCATTTCATTTGCTTTTGATGGCATACGAGCGCGCGCGATTTTGGCTCGGCAGCGTGCGTACGTGCGGCACGGCGCTATTTAATAGCACTATGACGACATGCTCAGCCAATGGCACGCCCGTCAAATAAACAGACAAACGGTCAACATAAGAACTTTTATAATCTAGGCCTATATTATTATATAAAAGCGCTAGATCTTGCTTGACCGTTCGTCTGTTTGTCTGTTGGCACAAAAGCGCTATTTTGGCTCGTATAGATAACTAACGGTGCACCAGATGATGAGATATTATTAATATTATTTACTTGTACTCGAATTACGTAGAAAAATAAAAAATCAAACAGTACACAGAAAATCAGTAGAACATGCATCGGCAGTAGAGAAATGAGAGTCTGTAAACGCCAGTACACCATACCTAACCATATCGAGTTGGCGAATTACATCAGCAAATGACAGTGACAAGTCATCAGTAGGCCTACTGACAGACAACATATCATCGAACGAGAAAGGACAAAGTATATCACACAAATATAAATGATAACGTTCACAACAAAATTGAACAATGCGACTAACATGAGAGAACATTCTACTATAGTACATACCACTTCGTGCTAGAAAATTAACAACATCATTGCCAGAAGCCAAACAGCTCCTGTAAACTTAAAAGTCCTTTTGCATAACATATCAAAATGAGATACTATTTGATAAGGCATCAATTAGAGCTGTGTGACAATTATAAAGAACCTTGCAGACCCGACGTAGCGCCTGTCGCCAGGACTTACTTACTGATAACACATTAAAATTGGCTAAGTCCCATAACTCACATCCATAAAAGCTAGAGCACTTATGAATTCAGCTACCTGGTTTTGGTAATACAGTCAGTGTTACCAAACTAGCAAACAACATTATTAGTCTGACCAACGAAGCAATGCCGACGATGTAAAATAATATGACCCAATGAGGCCAACCAATCTCTATGACATTACCACATGTTGTGAATGGAAATGTTGGAGAATGGCAATGATGCACCGCCCCACGACCTGGACACATGACACACTTAGACTTCGAAATATTAAATATAACATCAAACTCATTAGCATATTTCTCACATATTCTAAGCATACTATGCATACCACGGACAGCAGGTGCTAACAAAACTAGCATTATCCGCATAGACCAAAGCATGTGAAACGATGACCAATGCATATAAAATCTCGCACGTTTGCTAACTTTGTTGTCGCCCTTCATACAAATCAAAGGCGAAGAACTGCGCGCGTGCTATATTTGCTCATGTGACCGTGACCCTTCCCGTTCATCCACGCCTTTCGTCCGCCCAAGACCCCCACTTCCAGTATTTGTGTGTATGCGATCCGATGATCTTGACATTAGAAGTTTGCAAGGTGTACTTGCAAAAATGAACTCATCGAGTCAAGGATTTCGAAAGTTGACAAACAAAAAAGACGCTTGCAGAAATATTACCACGCCGCTACGCGGGTGATCATAATGTGTTGTGCTTTCTTGTAGGCTACGCCTATAAATTCTGGCATTTGCGTATTCTGTGGAAGAACAGCGTTGGTTTGATGCGACGAAAGGCTGTCTTGCATTAAACCGTTGTCATTTATACAGGAAGAGATACGGTGGCAAGATTCTATTTCGCGGTCACCCGTCATCAGGCATTACTCAGTGACATATTAAAGTTCGACAACGGCGGCAGTGTACACTGCACATTTCCATTAGACTGCTTGAGCAGCATGACGGAAATCGACTAAGTGGAAGGCGTCGGTCTGAAAGTCCTGCTCTAATAAGCCACCAGAAGCGACCGACTCTGGTGAATACAGATGACAGCTGACGACTAATACATGACTGTCTCGCTGCTACAGCGCTGCTCATTTGACAAGTAGCAATTTGTGTTTGTAGTATTCTATATCATCAACTGTAGCCTATACTTACTAATTCTCGGTAACTAACAACCTGCCTTATGTGCGTGTGTCAGCGCCAGGTGCACTCATTGCTTGGTTGATAGCTTCATCGAATATCATAGGCTGTACATGTAACTCTGCATTTGAACTCACGTAAATCGTCATTTCTTATCACTATCCTTAGTGTTGGTTTTGCTGCCTACAGTTCATGGCCAGGCATTCCCGCGATTAAAACAATTTAAGATGCCATGACTACACTAATCTACCGACCTACAGCAACTTCTGTAATTTCGGCACAGAAACTCTTTGACCACGTGAACGAAATACGAAAATTTAAAATGTGACATATAACGTATTTCTTACATTTTATACGGCAGTGAGTACGCGCTATCCTGTCTGATATTAAATGATTGAATCAATTAATGAAATGCTATTTACGGTTGCAGTTACACGTACTGTATAGGCCTAATCCAAACATGGGCTGCGGGCATGCGAAACTAGCGAAAATACAGGATAGGATGCTTGACCTTAGAGCGGGCTTCTTTTCTTCCCCCTGGCATCATTTTTTTTAAAGATAAGTTTTGGTACAAAACGGAAAATATTTAGTGTTCAAAGTAGTCATGCAGCATGCCGGGTTTCGTGTTGTACGCAAAAGCCTGTCAACTTGTCTTGTTCTTTGTATGTGACGAACGTGGAGGTCAGACGAGTGACATAATGCCAAACAGTCTCAGACAAGGTGCGAGACAGCAGAATGTGCTCCTTCGGTCACGTTGCACGAGCACAACCAACTGGGGAATCATTAGTCACGATGTCTTGCTATACTGGCTGCAGGGCAGAAGCCAACATTATCCTGGAGGCGACCATAGTCTGAATGGTAGTTGAATTTTGTATGCACAATGCAAAACGGAAAGTAGCGGATCGTGAAGGGTGGCATCGGACCCGCGGGCATGCCAAAGAAGAAAAAGAAGTTGAAACATTCAGCTTCGATATACGTCAAAGTAAGACCATCAGACAAAATGTCAAAGAATGTTACAGAATTCGACAATTATACATTTTATAACTGTAAATGAACTAAAATTAGACAACAGTCACGACACCCATAATATCACGTGTTAATGGAAACTTCACGATTTTTCGAAACATAAACTAAGAATATTATTGGTATCATGTCTTAGGCCGAAAAAGACGAGGACGTTTATCTCAAGTTCTGCTCATTACAATCGCATTACAATAATTGATATCAAGGTGCAGCAGACATCAATTCATGGGCCACTAAGTGCCAGTTGTGCTTTTCTAACGTTTATAAGACCGATGTGCTGTCGAACATAAACTTCATACAATTTTTAGTAATACAGTTTAGGTAAAAGACCATTTTCCCACTAGCCCTAATCTGTAACTACATGGATACCGGCGACTTTTCCTCTCGAGTGCAAAACAGCTGGGCCGTAAGTGCTGTAAGTAAATTTCATATGGACCAAGTGCTGTTGATATAAAATAACACTGCATTGTATGGCATAATGGCACCATAAATGGCACGATGTGGCCCCCTGCACTCAACACATCTTGTCATTGTTACAAGCAAATACTTAGATTAAACTTATTTTTAAAACTCTACATGCTGCAGTAACAGTACAGATAGCATGAAATAGAATATTATCATTATTTCGCACTTTGGCACGGCTGTCAAGTTCTACAGAGCAACAGCATCAGCCAGCGAGCAGAACGAATTATAGCCACTCATCACGATATATTGTATATTCGCGCTCGCTGAACTACTACTCTTCGGTGAGCTTTTTGTTTTGCGCTGCTGCTGCTGCTGCTGTTTTTCTATCGCAGTGCGCGGCACGTTGTTGCCCGGGTTATCAGCGCACGTCAACCCCGAGTTAACAGTTACTGAATCATTCACGAAGTTTGCGTCTCACAAAACGCCGGCAGTCCACGCAGTTGTCAGTCAATTTCACCAGGCAAACTGACGCAAGCGTCACATAACACTGTAAATTAATATTGCTCCCAGCTCGTCAACGGATTGTGAACTTCGTTGTTGATAAGTATGCTAAACAACTCACTGTGGCATCAAAAATTCTGGTTTTGACGGATTTCCATTGCATATAACCAATCAAGTTTGAAGAGATGTTTCGTAGTTTTCATACGAACTCAAAATTCGTCGCTATACAGTCATATGAAGCCCTGAATTTTCTCACTGTCCGTCATTGATCGGTCAACGTGGAGATCGCGACGACCCTCAGCTGGTCAAGCGCAGCAGTGACTGGATGTGACAGATAAACACGTAACAGTATGTGTATGATCTTATACCAGTTAACGACAATATGTTAATGTACTGGGAAAGTCTCTCACAGACAAACGACAAAATGGTCAACAAAAATTATGAATGATTCATGTACCTCGAGCTGGGACGTAGATGTTAAGGTTAAGACACTCTTCGTTTTGTTTGTCCAAGAACGGCAACAGCCGCTTGATGTGGTCGACGCGTTCTGTCGGCATGTCACGTTGAAGTCTGTTGACGTCTGGAACACGCTGTGGACAGACAGGACGAAACTTGAGCGCCACTCGCACACCGTCCCACTTCTCCATCGAACTTGTCGGCGGCATGAAGCGCAGATCGCCACCGAGTAGCGACGCGTACTGCAGACCAAGGAACGCCTCGACGACGACTGTCTTGGAGCGCGACTGACCTCGACCGGTAACACTAGCTGGCAAAGCGACAAGGACGCCACGCAGGCGTCCATACTGGGTCTGGATGACATAGGGACTCATCTGCGATGCGACAGAGCGCGACAGAACGGTCGTCGGCAGACAGAAGAAAGTTGTGAGGAACAAGACAGTGACGGCGACGTTGAAGATGACGTGACTGTTCTGCAGCGCGTCGTCGTCCCGAATCATAATCACGTCACGCTGCCTCACGAGTCAGTGCAATATCGACGACGATATGAGACGACAACAGAACAACAATGCCAACGTTGTCCGCGGCGACGCGACGCGACAATAACAACTTGCAGCAGCACCTACAAACGCACTAGGCTCGTCGGTCGGCAGTCTAAATGAAATATGAGAAATAGAATTATGCGTGCTTGAGGGCCGGGCGATCTCGCCGGCGCTCGCCTACAAGATATCATCGTATGGTGGTCCAGGTCCGCAGGCGAGCGAGCGAGCGGCTACAGCAGCAGCAGCAGCAGCAGCATTGAAGACGACGTCATCGCACACTAGTTGCTAGAGAACAGTAGAGGCCGTCTAGCAGTATAGCACAGAGCACGATGCAGACACAGACGGCCACGTGCTGCATGCCAGCACCCGCCTCCATCGGCTAATACATCGCCCTGTTAACGCATCCGTTAATAATTGATCTACGCAACCGGCAAGGCGCGACACGACTCGGCCGTTTTTGTGGGTTTTTGAGTATAGGCCTACTGCATGTTGCGTCTGTCCGTGCCATACAGTAACTGCTCACTGTGAGTGTAGTTACATGACTGAATACTATGAACAGTCGAATGCAGTTGTATATAATATGGCTAGCTAGCAGAACACAACTGATGCTAATCCGCACCATGCATTGCTCCGGCGTGGACTGGAGACGACACGACCATCCAGCGCTATTAACTGACGCAGTAGCAACCACAGCGCACTAGATCACACGCACGACTGACGATCACCGACCAATGCGACCGTCTTCGCTGCTGCTGCAACCACGCCACTGTGAACACGGTTGCCAACCAGCTATAGCGAGTGACTGAACGGCGAACGCTGTTCAGTCGTATTCAATGATCATTCGTCGTTGTCTTGGTCGTCTGTCGCTGCCGTGACCAGCGACAACAATTCACTAACGCAAACCACGGCCATACATCTACAGTAGCCAACAAACACCAGCATATATGGCGTACAGGGAGTGTCTGTCACGGAATCTTCAAAGCACCTATACGGTAAGCTATACCTAACGCTTTTGTCACCTGGATGGATCACGCGTCTGTCTCAATGTCGCACTGTTAATTGTCGCATTCAGTTACCACACACATAGGCTATACAGGGTGGGCCAAATTAAACGGCGCTACACATTTAAGCTAATAACTTTAGAAGTGCTGGTCTGATCTTTACCATTTTTCGGTAGAAAAGAAGGCCATTTAAGTCTTAACATGAAAACATAACTTGCATACATTAATTATGCAAATAAAGTCGCGCATATGATGAACGAAAGGCATGGTAATAAATATTGTTGGTCATCTAAATTTGGTTCATCTGGTTGTCGTGTAACTTGTGTTGATGGGATTGCCAATGAAGACGTCATAGCTGATCGGTTCGCTCAGCACTTTGCTAAAGTCTGCACTAATAACTCAGCCTCACGATCAGCTCGGTTAGCAGATGAATATAGGCTCCTGAGATCCAGCTATGCTGGCCAGGCATTTAATGACTCCTATTTGTTCGATGCTGAACTAGTTCAAAATGTCATAAATAAAATGAAGAGAGGTAAAGCGGCAGGTCTCGATGGTGTCATGACCGAACATTTACAGTTTAGCCATTACTTTTTGCCG
>Ga0126335_1001246_pt1 | contig 14010 bp, 12 predicted proteins | sample OlaspJWI45metaG_FD_108409 | JGI IMG/M metagenome (GOLD analysis project Ga0126335, IMG submission 108409) | Marine gutless worms symbiont microbial communities from Oahu, Hawaii - Olavius sp. 1 OAHU.JWI-45 metaG | ecosystem: Host-associated > Annelida > Digestive system > Unclassified | place... | reverse complement strand
CGCCTGTAGGCTGCCATTCGCCACACCCACCATCGCCATTTATTATTACTCAGCCAGAAGGCTGATACTCATTTTACCGTCCCACGGAGGGTAGAAGGCTGAGTCGACCTAGTTGGCTGGTTATGTACCTAGATGGTTTAACCACCTGGAAATGGTCACCCATCCAAGTACTAACCGGGCCCGATGTTGATTAACTTAGTTGATCTGACCAACGTTGTTAACCGTTACGTCATGCTGCCAACCATTTAGTTATGCACGTATCTCCCACATGACCTTTACTGATTTCCTAGCCGTCATTTTTTCTCCTTCTAACCTTGCTTTTGTCTGTAACTCTCATTTGTATGGTCCACGTGGTCTTGACCTTGAACCCATGACTCCGATACACAGACTTGACTTAGAGATCATAAAGATGTACCAGTACCTGTGCACCAAATAGGAAGTTTCTAGGACCAGGCAAGCAAAAGTTCGAGGCATTCAAATGAAATAACAAACACACATACAGACGCAACATAAAACATTACTATCCTGCACACCCACATATAACAACTATTAGACCTAATCTACGAATGAGTTTTAACCTGTGCCAGATCTTGAAGACGCTTGGCAGCAGCAATCGGACTGACGACATCATGAATTTCTGCGACGGCTTCATCAGGTGTCATGTACGACCAGAACGTTGCGTTTGCAATAACCACAAACTCATCATCGTTGGTAAGATAGATGCTGTTTACGTGAGGATCGGGAATGACATGAGGGTGAAGATATGAACAGCCTAGTAGACGTGTACACCGAGTTGCCCCGTTCACCTTTCCATCCTACATGCGAGGCACTCAAATTTCAGACAGAGGTACCTGGCACATCTGGTATTTTAGTACTTGATAACTGGACACACTGTGTTCTAACACACCCTCAACATTAAGCTGTCATCATGCAACATATCAAAACATAAAGTGTCAGTTCATTTATACAAAAATGCAACATTTCTTATATGGATGACCAACTGGCTTCCTCTAGTGCTTCGATACTGCTGATTGCCTGTCAAAATCGTCCCTGAATTGACCCACACACCTCTGTGCTGTCACTATTTAACCATACCAGTACAGATGAAATGAGTAAATCAGTAAATAAGTAAAGCCTAGTTTAACGGTACACTTAGCACATAACAAGGTCATTCTGGATATGGTATTTCCAGGCATCAACTGCACCGGTATTAAACAACAACCAAAGATATGTACAACGAGGGTGGTCCCAAAAGTAGGTTCCCCGGCGTGGGGGTTCCATTTGTTTGGGGAGAGGGGGTGTTTGCGGTGGGTCCAGCAGAGAAGTGCTGTCATGGACAGAACCACAGACAGACAGCACAGCCGGATTGAATATTGCTTCCTTCGCCAATATAGGTGGGTAGAGGCATAAAAAGTACCTAAAAACTGTGGCTACAAAATAACTGAAAAACTACTCTAAATAACTACTAAACCAGACAAAACTAAAGCCTAGTTCAGGTGAACTGTACAATTTTACACCATCCAACTAATAAACAGAGCAGGCTTATTCTACAGCTCGTGGGGCCTGTAATGAAACCTAACAGACTTAACTATCAGATAAAAATTAACCAGATGACACTTGCCACGGTAATGAAACCATCCAACTTGCAGACACGCTGGCACTCAGTGCGGTCGCAGGATGTGACAAACTTCCGAGTGAGAACAATGGCTTCACCACGACGACTGAGAACCACCTCGACATCACCTACATTGGCTGTCGTCATTACAAAGTGTTTAGCAGAACGTCGCTGTAAGTGAACCAGCACCGCAGCTGCACCATGGTACTGACCTCTTGACTTCAGCTTCCTGCTCACGAGTTCACACAGGATACAAGGACACAAATAGTCAACAAATCTATAGATATCCGCCCCACAGAATTTACAATAAATATGAATTCCTGGCAATATTGACAGTCATTTTAGTATGAACTTTTGTCTGTTAACTGTTTTGAAAATTAATGTTTTGTTATTGAAAATGTGTTGTTAAGAACTTAAGACTATCATGAAGACGTTGCAGGGCACTCTACAATGCCGGGTGACAAATGCATCAGAAATGTTAAAATTAAAATTGCGATACAGAGAGCTGAATTAGGTAACAGCACTAAACTTACCAAGATCAGCAGTGGTTGATAAAAATTATGCAAAAAAAAAACAAATTTTAAGCAATAGCTACAACTCATGACTCAAAAACAGCACCCAGCCCCTAATACACAAAAACATTCAGCAATCAGACCACATTCAGCAGTAACACAATACATGCCTAAAACTCACTTAGGCCTACTTACTGACAGCTATACAAACTACTACTCCAGTCCAATGGTTGTTCAGACCAGACCTGTGCACTGACAGCAGAGCATGTTTCATGTACTTTGCAGGGATCTGGTGACCAAACGCCGAGAGTGTGTGTGTTGGTATCTGATGTCGTGATACTTCTGCCCGCAGCACATCAGCAATGTTGTTGGCAATAAACAGCGGCACTTCAGCATGCGTCCCACCGTCGAACATGCCAAACAGTGACTCCCCGGAACTCCCAAACTCCAGCTGTCCTAGCATTGCTATGCAAAATCTACACAACAATATTTGACATTTGTTCAACAATACTGATTATATACCAAAATGAACAACAATATTGGACGATCTGTAGTGCTGTCATCATGTGAACTCAGACAGATAGTCATATTTAATTATATCTTCTACTTGTTTTCATGTCATCTCATCAAGAACCATCCACTTTTTCATACATGCATTTTTTATTCAACTGTTCTCATCTGTCATCTCATAGAAATTATATAAAGGTGCCTGATGATATCAACTATGCCTCAGCAGCAAAATATCTACCTGTTCTGTATTCCACAAGATTCAGAGAATCCAACTTTCCATGGAGCACTACTAGCATCTTGTGACATGCTGTCAGCAAGTCTGGTTTTCCTGCCAAGTCCTGGTAATGGCCGGTCTTGGCACGTCACATCAACCAGACAAATCTTCTTCACAGAGCTAGACAGGACAATTCACTTTAATGATGCTCTACAAACTACTGAATAATAATGATAAGAATATGTAATGCACACAATATCAGCTATCAAATTAAACTGAATGTGCTAACAAAACATGTATTAACTGATGTAAGTGCAAAAAGTTATTTTTGAACAGCACATAAAAAAATCAATAATGAGAAAAAGTGTTACATCAAAGTAAAAAAGGCATACTGGATTCTAGCACAGTGGTCAAAGCTGATCCTAATCTCTAGGCAATCAGCCTGGAGGTGCATTAGTCATAAATGTAGGTAGTCTAACATCCACTAAGTCTGCAGTTACCATTCTGGTTGTATACTGTCCTTTAGTTAGTACCAAGTTATATTCCTCAGAGAAACAAGACATATGTAGAAGCCTAGAGAAAGGTGCAACATCAAAGTCTAACACCCTAACAACACTCAAGAAGATACTGAAAGCTAATAGTAACAAGAGGCCAAAGTAATTTGGCGAAGGCAGCATCGAATGCACAGCACACACTGCATGCATTAAACTATAACTAAGATATGTAGGGATCACAAAAGTTACAAAATAGGTCACATGACCCAGACATGGGCCCGCATATGATTTACTGTTGCATAGTTTTCGTTAGGGCCCTCAGCTTCACACTAAATTTCAATTCTGTAGCTTCATCCATTCTGAAGATTTGAGGGAACCCCAAAATTCAGAATTAGGTCTGGTGACCCCACCCCCGGCCCCCTATGGCCTATTTTTGCATAGTTCTCGTTAGGGCCTCCACCCCTCTATATGCACGCCAAATTTCAAGTCTCTAGCTTCAGCCATTCCAGAGAATGATTGATGGGGTTCCTAAAACTTAAAAGTGGGTCCCCTCTCTGTGAAGGTGTCAGGACCCACGTCTCCCAGGAGTGTTCACCCCAAACAGCATCTTGATCTGTTCAGCCGTTTTTGCACAGTGAAGCCACGACGAGCTGCACGACAGACAGACAGACAAACACTGTGAACATCGGTAACAATAGTCTGCATCTCATGCATTTGATGCAGTCTAATAATGACAACAGCAATAAAGTAACAAAGTATCAGACATTCATCATTTTTGACAGCGATAACTCAAAATCATATGACGAATAAAAAACCATCAGACACATTACCTTACAGTTTTGTATTCTTGTTCATTAATTTTCATCTGTGAATTCATCGTCATATCAAATAGGCTTATTGGTGATGAAATCAGATTCTTTACTGAAATGTTCAAGAGTTTGTTATGACCAATGTCCAAAACCTTCAGAACAAACAAGACCACAGGTTTGTGCAGCATCAACACAGTACTCTAGCCCACATATTGACATTACAATTGACAGTAAACGAATGAAACGTTAATTAGTTAATGCACATTTATTTACTATTCATATATTATCCTGTCTCTTATTATCTTACTTTTTCCTTAATATAAGAACATTAAATACACTGCATATATAAATCTTTCTACATTTCTCCTTCGTTTTCAGTGCTGCATTAGCTGCAAAAAATAACAAATACTGAAATAATAACAGGTAAAACAAGCCAAAAATAACTTAGATATTATTCTAAAATACACAATTACTACTTACACTCAGAGATACAGCATCCCGAAAATTTGGCAAGCTGTGAAGGGAGTTGGAATGGACCCGCAGCACAGCAAGTTCCGTCAGACAACCAAGTGATGGAGGCAAAGTAGTGAGTTGGTTGCCAGATACATTCAGTTCCTTAAGTTCAGTCAACCTTTTCACTTCACTATTGCACACACAACACCACAAACAACAACAACAATTGCTTTCAGAGCCACTTTTCAGATTTACATAGATTTGTTGAATAGATCAGTCTCAAATCTTAGAAATCAAAGAAACTGCTGCGATTAAAATGCAGCTAGTGCTTAGTGATTAATGCAATACACTCATATGCAAACGACCCAGATTTGATTGCTAGAGAATATGGTAAGGATTACCTATGGCATTCGAAAAAATCAAAGGCTTCAAAACTGACAGAATGCCTCACAAAATGCCACAACTTACAGGGGAAAACATGTCCAAACCATCAAAGTAAGCAATATAAAACATTCTAGACTAGAGATTTGCAAGTTATTTGGCAGAGGAACGTGCCTGTCATACAGCTCCGTCAGCTCATTGTAAGCTAAGTGCAAAATCTGAAGCCGACTGTATCCAGCCACAATCTCCAACACATTATTTCCAAGTTCGTTTTGCGACAGATACAGTTCTCTGACATTGTTCAAATCAGCATTGTTGTTGAGCAATGGAAGACTCGTCAGATGGTTTTTAGTACCATTCAAAACATGCAATCTGCAGTGCCCACAAACATAACATACTATACTATAATTCATTGTATAATGGAAAAAAAGAGAAGAGTTTAGCCCCTGCTAAAAACCCTCATAACAATAAATTTTCTACACTGTGTCCCCAACGAATTGCAACCTTTTGTTTTTTATATCTTCATTATTTAAAACCATAGCTGTTCGTCTGCTAACAAGTAAACAAAAACAAATCTTAAGCTGGTACTCGGTTTTCTGGTTTACAAAAAATGTGAAATATGCATGTGATAGAAAATTTATTAAGGTATATGCATGCCAAAAATTATTGAAAAAACTTAGTTTAACAAAGTTATTGCAAAAATAAAAGGGTGCAGTTCTTTTGGGACACAGTGTATTACAAATGTGTAATACACAGTGTATTACAAGTGCATCTGATGTTTTAAGTCCAATCACTTTACTCGATTCAGAACATGGCAGACAATTCACCACATGAAAGATATTTTTTCCAGAATAATCATACAGGGGCATCACTACCTACACAGATGTTTTATTACTTACTTATTTCTGTGACTGAGTCACTTGCAACTAATAAAACTGTATTAATCTAGACTTGATTAATAGATCAAAGGGGCACTGCATGTGCGTTCTCAAATTTCCTAATTTAATTTTTGATAATTTTTATATCTCTGTAAAGCTAAAAAAAGAGTAAAATGGTAAAAGTCAAAAGGAGGCATGACGCCACGTAGCCTCAATAACTGTGCACTGTATTCTGAGTAACAATGTAGGCCTATAACCATGAAAACATCCACATTAATTATAGTATTTATAACCACTGATTCGCACTCACAGTTAGTATAATAATCACATCTGTAGTATATAGTGCATAATGCATACCTATAGGCTTTCTGCAGCAGGTCAGTGGGAAGCTGAGCAATCTCGTTGTGCTGGAAATGTAACTCTTCCAAGTAGACAACATCGTACTCATCTGGCAGTGAGCTCAGTTGATTGTGACCAACTTTCAGTGTGCACAGTTTCTTCGAGTCAGCAAACAGCCTTGGCACATGCAGGTACAGTCCAAATTGTACAACACTGCAGCACAACCAGAATACTGCTATGACTATGTTCAGATTCTGTTTAACTGGCCAATTTTATGTGGTCACTACAGCAGTTAGACTCTAGAAAATGTCTGCAGACTGCTGGGGCAAGACTATTCATGAACTATATTCCAGTGACCTCCTTGCTCTGAAGACAAGTGTCTGTTTTTAATTTGTTTTTTACTTGCCAAAGAACAACTTAAATTTATTCAACTCATGCTATTCTGTTAATAATTTTACATTTTACATTAATTTTAATCTGTACACAGCAAAGAACAAAACTGTTTTTACTAATCATATAGGCCCCACGAATGTGCTTTAAATTAAAATGAATATCAGTAACGATAATAATTAGCAGAAATATAAGTTCACCTAGAGGGTAGTTCAAGAAGGTCATTGTATGAAGCATTCAGTCTTTGGAGGAAGAAGCAATCACTCAACCAATCCGGCAGTGATTCCAGGTTATTGCTACATCACACACTCATTTATTTACAATTTGCTAGATATCAGCTTTAAATAATATTTATTTTCATACAGTTCCAATAATACCTTAGTACTGCCAATATGACATTCTTGCAAAATCAAACCAAAATTAATACAGTGACAATTCAACAGACAGAAAATATTCTTACTCTGATACATCAAAGTCATGCAGTGATTCTGGCTTTGGTTCAACGTCAATATGTTCCAGACCTACATAACAACACAATTGCCAGAACACACTTTACACATCAATTAATACCAGTACGCAAAAATCCCTAACCAATGAACAATACTCTGCAAATTAAAAAGAACAAAATGTCAATATAGCAAAAAAATGGCAAAAATGTAGAACACTCACGATTCTCAGCTGCTGAAAGACAGCGAAGGGATGTTCCATTGAGACGGAGGCTGACCATAGAATTACGCTCACAGTTAAGACATTCCAGCGAACGAAGAACGTGCAGGTCAAGTTCACTGATATGATTGTCTCGTACATCAAGATGCGTTAGACGCTCAAGAACAACAAACTTGAGAGTATCAGTTGTCGGCAGGGTCAGCTCATTTAGCCTCAAGTCAATGCTCTTTGTATACTTGAGCTCGGCCAGGGCATCTGACGATAGACGTTCTATGCTGTTGCCAGCGAGTGAGACAACTTCAACGTTGGACACTTGTACATGCGTCATTTGTGCAGCCACAAGTGGCAATGTAATGAAACGATTAAAAGGAACTGATAGTGAGCTGAGACGATGGAGAGCAACCAGATGGTCTGGTAATGTTGTGAGGTGATTATTGTGCAAATGAAGAACTTGTAACCTGCAATTAACAAATAACAAATAACACCAAAAATTTCATAAAATTCAAATGCATACTGCACAATGAAGGAGGGTTGCTTCATGCACTGTGGTCTCTGATAGTTCATATAGTTATTGCTCATATACATTGTGCTTTTGTAATAGGACCAGCACATAACAAGACTAAAACATTAAAAATGCTAAAAAAAACAGCAGGCATGATAATGATAACAAGAGCTCAGCTGTGGCTGACATGTCATCTAAATGCTTGTATGAATGTACTAGCTGTTCTGCCTGCCCAGTCGGGCTTCCCCGCCACACCCCAACCCCATATCTCGCTTGGTTACAATCTCCCATCCTCCCACTGTCTGTACTGCAAGGCAATCAACGCCGACGCCTCCCAGGCCTATTGCATAGCAGGACCAAGAAGCCCCCATCACGGGGGGTGTGACCTTTTGATTAGACAGTGCAGTGTATCACGCGTCCAGCGGCGAAGCTAGCCTGTAGCTAATGCTGCCCAAGGTCGTAGGCTAGGGCTTCCCAGTATGCCTAGTAGGCCTACACAGGTGCAGCAGGAAACAAAAAGTAAATTTTCTGGCCCATGACCTCCAAATTTTTGGTGCCTAAAATAATCCATGGGGTGGCCCGGAGCTACACTGAAAATTCTGAGGCAATCGCCCTACCCATTCCTGAGTTATAAGCTAACACACATACACACAAAGCGCCTTATATACATAGATTCGCCAGAAGACGTTACACAGCTGTGAGAATAACGTATCCCCAACATTTGACAAACTCAATCCCTCAAGCTATCGGGTTCATATGTGGTATGGGAAAACTAGAATGGCTGGGCTACAATCTGGTGAAGCTTGCACGATGATCGACTCAGTCGTTTGGGCACACCACATCAATGTAACAAACACACAGACAGCCACATAGCCACACAACCACGTCGTGACTGCAATAAGTGCCCTAATGGACTGTGCCTATATATAAAGAAAGTCACACCTGTCCAGCTGATGTATGTCGGCAGGTATCTCTGTCAAGTCATTTCCTCCTAGGTTCAACTCTACCAGAGTAGACAGCTCCAGCACAGACAATGGAAAACTGCTGAGATTGTTGAATGACAGATTCAGACTATGGAGCTGGTCAAATCTGCATGATTGAAATATCAGAGCAACATAATAGCAGTAAACTTCACAATAACAACTATTATAAATTGGATTCCATAATGAATGCCACACCTGTGCTTAAATGAGATCACACATCACTTACATTTATAAAATCGACAACAATGCAAACATTACTCTAAAAATACACCATAAGTTTCACTGTTTATTGGTCTCGCCTTGCGCTCGCAAAAGAAATAAATCTAACTGAACCAAAAAATCTCTCCTACTTCTATTAATATGCCTGACAATAATTACACAGAAGTACATAATTTAACGTAATGGTTAAAAATAGCCAGGCAAACAGCTAAGCTAACCCAAACTCAACTGCAAAATGGCCAAGAAAATGGTATCTTTACGTCGGGGAAAAATTACCTTGTTAAACTATTCAACCAGCCAGTGTTAGACACTAGTTCCACAGCTGGTTGTTCACTTAGACAGTTGGATCGTAAATTGAGAACTTCCAGTTCAGTGTTGATAAACAAATTCTCTGGCAAGTAATCCAGATGGCAGTATGACATATCTGCAGCTGATGGAAGTCGACCAGTTGCCTAGAAAATACAAACAGATAGCAAACTATTTTCTCATTCAGGTTAAAATTATATACATCCAAAAATAACATTTAAAAATAATATTTAAAAGCTTCACAAAAAATAACAGAAAGACAAATAGGGAACAAGAGGCCAAAGTAACTCGGTAAAGGCTGCACTGAACCCCCTAGCTCTTCACTGTGGAGGGCTGGGGAGCCCATCTAATACAATGTTTCTTAGGTCGCCAAGTGTCTACTTCAAGCATAATGTTCATCCATTCAACCACACAACAGACAGACAGACAGACTGACAGATGCCTACTCTATAGGATCATCAGTTACAACAGTCTGCATCTCATGCATCTGATGCAGCCTAAAACAATGAATACAGACCTTAATGCATTTAGTGAGCCACATTTGACACTCCTTCTGAGAGCTAAATGAAAGGAAGATGAGCTTGTCACCAGCTATACCACAAGTGAGTTTCAGGCACCAGTCACGACCTTTCATTCTCTCCTCCTCAACAACTCCACCTGCCAGTTCCACCACACTGGGTTCTTCTCTCCGTTCTTTGTCTACATATGACAGTTTCTCACACCAGTTCCATTGAAAATTCTCTACATAACTATGTAAAAAGTGACATTGAACAACATGTGGCAGTTATTTATTGTAAAAATACTACAAAATTATATGTGAACAGTGTTAAATAAGTTTATTACCATACAACAAACTACACTGTATATACTAAATTACATAATAGTACCTTTGTATATAAGTAGCCTTGTATTGGAAAGAACACACAGACGATGCTGCCAATGCTGCAATATTCCGCCTTTCTTGACATCCAGTATTGCTTGCAGCTGACTACTTGAATACCAACCTCGACACAGTGGCTTGCCTACCAACAGTGGAACACTTTGAACAATTTCTTGTAAACAGAAAACATTTACTATTTTCTGTTTAGTTACAACACAATATTTACAGAAATCATGCAGATAACACAAATTAATGCAAAAGTATCTTTCCTCATATTTCAAATGTACTTTAATCTGTAACTAAGCTAACTTGCTGATTATCATTCTAATGTATAACTGAAGTATTCACTGACAAGGACACACAGCTTACACTGAAAGTGTGACTTCAACTGCAGGGTATCTTATTTCTCAATAACAAATAGACCACAGCAAAATGTTTCACCATCTAAACTAAACTGAAGAATAAGAACAAAAGTTCATCACAATACCGCTGAAGAATTTAACAAGGTGCTGCAGATCTTCACTAGAGCCTTCTTCCTGAATGCTGGCAATGTCAGAATGTCCAAGATTAGCAAGAAAATCATTCTGAATCCCGAGTGGATAACTATTTGGTTCAAGTCTTTGAACGATGCTGTTACTGAACTGAACATGCAAAGCACTGTTGGAAATCCCGAGCTGCAGACATAGACGATGCGTGGTAGTCGACAGTGAGCATGGTACAAGTTGTGACGGACCTAGAGATTCTTGCGGAAAGATTCTAATGAAGCCGTTAGCACGGTCGGCATTTAGCCAGGACTGGGCATTGCTGATCTTCGGAAATGTTGTCGCACTCGCCGTTGAACCACTTAGCGAGGAACGCAGCGCCTCGTGACGTTTCTCGGTCTCATACAGCTCGACCAGGGAATCAGTCAGATCCCACAAGTCGTTTTCAGCACCGAACCGTGTAAGTCCGCCGCGATAAACCCGAGAGCTGTTATCACCTCTAACAGGCGTGGAAAACGTAGAACACATAGATGGTCCGAATGTCTCAACCCACCAGCCTTCTGACAGATCGCTACTCGGGCAGTGGTAAATTCTATTTTCTTCACCATCCCCGTTTTCAACATCGTAGTCATCATTCGCAGCTTTAGTGGTGAATAAGTTTCGCTGTTTATTGGTCTCGCCTTGCGCTCGCAAAAGACGCTGAGTCAGCATGGCTTTTAAAAGCATAAGCGGCGCGACTATTTCATCTGACAGTTAAAATATCTGAATTTATTTCAGAAAATAAAGAACATCTCGAACTCCGTAACACCTGGTTACGTAAACATTAAACCGGAAATTGGCACCACGCCCACTCAGTGGCACTCACAGGTGAGGTAGTAAGTAAAATATTCGATCGTGTGACAAATCGGACAATTGATGAAATGATAACTGTTAGCCAACTTTGTATTTACTAGCAAACATAATGAAACATTCCTACTAAATGCGTCAATTGGCGCCCTTGAGTCACACGAAGACTATCAAAGTAGAATTTTCAACTCTGTGGATAAAATAACCATTTAATTTAACATGTTGTTTGAATTCACTCTTCGCTCTCCAATATAGAAAAGAACTACTGTGTGTTTCTGCTAGTCAGTTATTAACTACTACTTTAAACTTTTTTTAGTTTATTCCTGTTTGTCCATTATTCTATAGTGACAACATAATAATCACGGTCACCAAGAATTGGTATTTTTACGAAGCTACATGTGTATGCACTGCCATTTCTGTCATTCAATTAGCAGTGTCAAAACACTAATGGATACTTTATATTTAGATTTATTCACCTTGCAGCATTTACTACTAAACAAAACACTTTCAAAACTTTATTGTTATTGACAATCTTGAAAACTGTAGACTGTGATGTACCAGTAGCACTGGATGTCATGTCATGTCATGTCGCCATCATCGCTTCGCGACGGTTGGTTGCGTGGATGAATCAGTGACGTCCAACACCTTCTGTCTCTCAGGGCATGTGATAGACTATCACCTGAGAGACCAGTCCATTGTAAAATGTTGTCAAACCAGCACATTTTCGGTCTACCACGCCTTCTGACTCCTTCTACAAGACCTGACATAACACTGCCTTCAATGTTGTCATCTGGTTGCCTCATCACATATCCACAGAATCGCAGCTTGCGGGACTTGAAAATATTTAATAGCTCATTTTCTGTTCCAGCCATCTTGTAGACTTGCAGTGTAATCATCAACTTCGTCCACGGGATTCGCAGCAGCTTTCTGATGCACTTGTTCTCAAATGCTTCTTCTCTTCCCCAGTGTCCAAGCTTCGCAACCAAATGTCGCCACTGGTCAAACCAAGGCTTTCATCAACCGCACCTTGGTGGCGACACTAACTGATTTATTTTTCCAGATTTTTGTTAACTTCATCATCACTGCCCTGCCCAAAGCCAGCCTCGACTTTACATCACACACACAGTCTGCGTCACTTGTCACTTTGCTTCCCAAGTACGTGAAAGAATCCATCTGCTCCAGCTTTCCACCATCTACTGAAATCTCCAATACATAGCCGTTGTTTGCCATTACCTTTGTTTTTGTTGCATTGATCAGCATGTTGTATTCTTTTGCCGCCCTCTCAACACCACTCACTAGCTGCTGTAATTCTTCTGGTGATGTTGCCAACAAGACGATCGTCATCCGCATACCTTAGGTTGCTGATGGTTCTTCCACCAATCCGGAATCCACCAGAGAATGCTTGTAGTGCTTTCCGCATTACATGTTCTGCTAGGATGTTGACCAAGCATGGATGCAATGTGTTAATTTCCGTTTACTTAATAAAACAAACAAGGGCCAAAGTAATTAGGCGAAGGCTACATCGAATTCCCTTCATCTTTCTGTGTGGGGATTAAGACCCCCGCCTAACACAATGTTCCATGGGACCCAAGAGTGTTCACCTCACACAGGATCTTCATCTCTTCAGCAGTTTTTGTGGTGGAGTCGAGTTGAACCGCGGGACAGATGGACAGACTGACGACAGGCTGCATCTCACGCATTCTACGCAGCTTAAAAATTGGAATAAGCAGAACTGTTTGCTAGAATAGTTCTGAGTATTTAATGTGATAGTTTATGCCGCTTACAAGCTTATGTTCAGACAGTTCAGTCATAACTCTAGGCTGTACCTTGAAAATCTTGTTTGTTTGAAAAAATGAAATTTAAAGCCAGTAATTGTTACATTTCATTAAATCATGCACCACGTCATAACTACATACACTGTGTATAAACTTACTAGATAGTATAAAAGCAAAAATGTTTCATCAACATTTACTACAAGCATAGCTATGCAAAATAATGCTGAGACAGTCTGTTAATCCAAATCCACATAATACAGCTAGGTCTGATGACGCTTGTCACGGCAGCAGCGAACAATGACACGATCAAAGTACGTCAGGTACATGAGAGACACGGCACGGAAAAGACCCATTGTAAGCACCTGAAACATTTGCTATCAGACATCAACAGAGCCACACCAACAGCAGCATTACAGCAGTATGTACTGGGTGGCATATAAAAAATCCCAAACACCGAGATGATGTAACAATGCATAGACTGTATGCAAAATCATTTGTAGGCACATAGGACAATTAATTTACTTAGTTATACTCAGTTCCACATTTCAATGATGTCACAATTATGACGTAAGATACAAGTGCAAATTATACTAGTTTCATTCACGTTCCAGGAAAACAAAATTACATGCTTTGATATCTTTCAGACAGAAGGCGTTGGGTCAGCGAAACTATGAAATAGCTCTAAATGACAAAATGCAAAATCAAAATATGTCACCAAAATCCGACAATTTCAAGCACTCACTATAAGACTTCAAT